>TARA_Y100000385_G_scaffold173820_1_pt1 | contig 14197 bp, 14 predicted proteins | sample TARA_Y100000385 | Tara Oceans TARA_Y100000385 (sample SAMEA2620980) | marine metagenome | biome: marine biome (ENVO:00000447); feature: surface water layer (ENVO:00002042); material: "saline water (ENVO:00002010), including plankton (ENVO:xxxxxxxx)" | depth 5 m
CGCCATGGCGATAGTGCCGCGATTGTTTTTCAAGCCATTATTCGCCTCGTTTTCAATGGGCGCATTGGTTTCTTTTTGCTCCATGTCAGCGTTGAAGCCGCCACCCTGAATCATGAAATTGTCGATGACACGATGAAATATGGTCTCGTCGTAGGAGCCGCTGGCCACATAGGAAAGGAAATTATCAACGGTTTTGGGAGCGTTATCCGCATCAAGCTCGAGCGTCATCGGTCCGACGGTGGTTGTCATCAATACGTGTACTGCTGGCATGGAAACCTCGAGTGGCTATTAGGGAAAGCGCGCATCGTACTAGACTAGGCGACCTGTGACGATCCCGAATTTTTTGATGTTACTAAACACACCGATCTGCCACGCGAGACATCCAGTTGTTATAGTAGCGCGCTCTTCGATCGCGATTCAGGGTTCAGCATGTCCGCGGAACTGCGCAGCAATTTTTTACGCACTCAGATTGAAAATGATTTAGCTGAGGGGCAAGTCACGGGGTTGGTGACTCGATTTCCCCCAGAGCCAAATGGCTTTTTGCATATTGGCCACGCGAAATCTATTGCCGTGAATTTTGGTCTTGCGGAGCAGTTCGGTGGCCGTTGCCACCTTCGCTTTGATGATACTAATCCTGAAAAGGAGAGCCAGGAGTTTATTAATTCGATTCAGGAGGATGTGCGTTGGCTCGGTTTCGAGTGGTCGGGGGAGGTCCGGCATGCATCCGACTACTTCGAGCAATTCTACGAGTGGGCGCTTTACCTCATTGAAAAGGGAATGGCTTATGTTTGCGATTTGTCGCCAGACGAGGCGCGGGAGTATCGCGGCACTTTGACCGAACCGGGGAAAAACAGCCCCTATCGTGATCGCAGCGCAGAGGAGAACCGGTCCCTCTTTTGTCGCATGCGAGCAGGCGAGTATGCAGATGGCGAGAGGGTCTTGAGGGCGAAGATTGACATGGCGTCGCCCAACATCAACTTACGCGATCCGATTTTGTATCGCATTCGGCACGCGACGCATCATCAGACAGGTGATCAATGGCCTATTTACCCAACCTATGATTTTGCGCATGGTCAGGGAGACGCTGTTGAGGGCGTTACACATTCGATCTGCACTCTAGAGTTCGAAGATCACCGGCCGCTTTATGATTGGTTTATCAAGCATTTACCTGTCCCCTACACCCCTCGGCAGATTGAATTTGCTCGTTTAAATACCAGCTTTACGATCACCAGTAAGCGCAAATTAAAGCAGCTCGTTGATGAAGGTATCGTTTCTGGATGGGACGACCCGAGAATGCCCACCATCGCAGGGCTGAGACGCCGTGGGTATCCGGCTGAGGCAATCCGACATTTTTGCGAAGAAGTTGGTACCTCGCGCTCCGATAGCCTTGTTGACGTAGCGATGCTGGAGAGCGCGGTGAGAGACCGCCTCAATAAATGTGCTCCGCGGGCCATGTGCGTAATGTCGCCTGTGAGAGTGGAGCTGACTAACCTGTTAGTCCCTTTGCAATTATCTGTTCCAAACCATCCATCTGACTCGAGTTTTGGCCACCGAGAGCTCACTATGACTTCGGGGCTGCTCATTGATAGAGACGATTTCCGGGAGCAGGCCAATAAGCATTTCAAGCGACTGGTTCTAGGCAAGCGTGTTCGGCTACGAGGGTCTGTGGTGATCGAAGCGGAGTCCTGCGACAAAGATGAAAATGGCAACGTTACGACGGTTTATGCAAGGTGCGTGACACAGGAAGCAGGACTTGACCCGGAGGACGGCATTAAACCGAAGGGGGTCATTCATTGGGTATGTGCCTCGACAGCAATCCCCGCGGTGGTGCGGCGATACGATCGACTATTTTGTACCCCAGAACCCGGTCGATCCGAGAATCTACTCGATGTCATTAATCCTCGCAGCCTCACGATATTAGACGATGTAATGGTTGAGCCTGCTCTTCGTGACGTTAACCCCGAGGCGGTTTTTCAGTTTGAGCGAGAGGGTTATTTTGTGGCTGACCGGTTTGATCATGTCCCAGAAAAGCCGGTGTTCAATCTAGTTATCGGGCTTCGAGACACTTGGTCTGATAAAAATGTCTGAGTTGAAGCTCTACAATACGCTCACTCGGACCAAAGAGCGCTTTGTCCCGAATGATCCTGCGTGTATCACGATGTATGTATGCGGCCCTACAGTCTATAACTTCGCGCACATTGGCAACGCGAGGCCCGTCGTGGTGTTTGACTGTCTGTTTAGGCTTCTTGACGCGCTTTACCCCAAAGTTATTTACGCCCGCAACATTACCGATATCGATGACAAGATCATTCAAGCGGCTGCCGAGAGAAACTCTTCGATAGATGTGATCACGCAGGAATTCACGCACAAATATCGCGAGGATATGGGTGCCCTCAATGCGTTAACCCCTACTATTGAGCCGTTGGCCACAGAGCATCTTGAGGAGATGATTGCGCTGATAGAGCGCCTGCTTACCAAAAATAGCGCCTACGTGTCTGACGATCATGTTTTGTTTTCTGTTCAATCGATGCAAGGTTACGGTGCGCTGAGCGGCAGAAAGCTTGAGGATATGTTGGCCGGGGCAAGAGTGGAGGTCGCCGACTACAAGCGGCATCCCGGCGATTTTGTGTTATGGAAGCCTTCCACTGACTCAGAGCCAGGCTGGAAGAGTCCATGGGGAAGGGGTAGGCCAGGCTGGCATCTTGAATGCTCCGCCATGATCCATGCCCACTTGGGTGATGCTATTGATATTCATGGGGGCGGGAGAGACCTCATCTTTCCTCATCATGAAAATGAGCGAGCCCAAAGTTGCTGCGGCTATGGCGGTAACTTTGTTAAATACTGGCTTCACAACGCCTATGTCGATATGGAAGGCGAAAAGATGTCCAAGTCTCTCGGTAACGTCCGTACGGTGCGAGAGCTACTGAAGCGGCATTCTGGCGAGGTGATACGCTTTTCTCTACTGTCAGCTCATTATCGCTCCCCGCTTGATTTTTCGGCTGGTGGTCTCGACGCCGCCCGCGCGCAGCTGGATACTTTTTATGCCGCCTTGCGAAAGCATAAGGATTGCGCCCACGACACTGTTTTGGCTGAGGACACCAGTGTTTTTAAAGCCTTGTTGGATGACATTAATACTCCCGAAGCCATTGCAAATTTGCACTTGGCAGCGAGCAGGCTTAACAAGGCAAAGAATCCCGGTGAGGCATCAGCAGCCAAAGCCGAGTTGTTGGCCGGGGGGCGGCTGCTGGGAATACTCGAGTCGGACCCTGAGGCTTGGTTCACTGAGGCGATAGCGTCTGGTCCGGCGCTGCCGAGTGCCGAGAAAATAGAAAGCCTTATTAAGGAGCGACTCACGGCGCGGCAGGATCGGAACTTTGTCCGCGCGGATGAGATACGAGAACAACTCCTTGAGCAGGGGGTGCTCTTGGAAGATGGGCCAGAGGGAACCGTCTGGCGCCGTCGTCACTAGCCGCTTATGCGACTCCGGTTGCTCTAAGCGAGCGCTCTTTCGCCTGATTCCACCGTCTGTTGTATCAGCGTATTGATGGTCATGGGGCCTACACCGCCGGGTACGGGCGTCAGTGCACGGGCGCGTTCACCCAGCGCTGCGAGTTCGATATCGCCGACGCCACCCGGGTGGTAGCCTGCGTCTACCACGATCGCTCCTTCTTTGATCCACTCAGCGCGAATAAATTCAGGTCTGCCTACCGCACCAACGACCAGATCGGCCTGGCGGATCAAAGTATCTAGTCCTCTAGTTCGGGAATGGCAAATGGTCACTGTGGCATTGGCTTCAAGTAGCATCATGGCCATTGGTTTGCCCAATATAGGGCTTCGACCGACCACGACGGAATGAAGTCCCTCCAATTCTAATTCGTAATGCTTGAGCAACCGCATAATGCCTTGAGGTGTCGCACAGCCGTAGGCGGGCTCGCCCATTGCCATGCGGCCAAAGCCAAGACAGGTTACACCGTCAACGTCTTTTTCCAGGGCGATCATGTCGAAGCACGCGCGCTCATCGATATGCGCGGGAACAGGGTGTTGCAGCAGGATGCCATGCACGTCTGGGTTTTGATTAAGTTGCTCAATCTCTCGCAGAAGGTCATTGGTGCGAGTCGTCGCAGGAAGTTCAATGGCCAGAGATTCCATGCCAACTCTACGGCACGCATTGCCTTTCATTTTGACGTAGGTAGCCGAGGCGGGGTCGGCACCTACCAAGATAGTAGCGAGTACAGGCGTTCTGCCATCTGACTTCACTTTCAGGGCGGCGACCCTCTCGGATAGTTCCGATTCTGAGCGCTGTGAAACCTCTTTTCCATCCAGGATGAGAGCTGGCATGCGGGATGCTCCTCTTCAAAAAGTCGGGGATTCTTGCAGAGTCTCGTTGCCGAAGGAAGTGTTTTTCTGCGGCATTGCCCAATATTCGCAATGTCGGTAAACTGCGCGCCGCGCGTGGGTGAAGTCCGCGCTTTCGGGGTGTAGCGCAGTCTGGTAGCGCGCCTGCTTTGGGAGCAGGATGTCGGGGGTTCGAATCCCTCCACCCCGACCATAATTTCCTCGTTGGCGACATATAGAGGGGATTGAATTCGCCCTTGGGTTAAATGTCAGGTGGAAGCCTGCACCTGATCTGATGGTGGCTGTAGCTCACCAGGTAGAGCACCGGATTGTGACTCCGGAGGTAGCGGGTTCAAGACCCGTCAGCCACCCCAACAATAGCCAATATAATCAACAACTGGCGACCCCTCTCCGCAATTACACGCATTCCACATCAAATTTACCTGTCATCTGCCGGCAGCTTCTAGGTGTCTGCCGGCAGACCCCAGGCGTGTAAAGTAGTGGTAAATGCAGGATTGACGGCAGGAGGGGGTAGCGTGTTTCGGGGCGGCGACCCAATATACCGTCGCCCAGGAAGTGTCACGGGTTCCCATGAGTTCCCGTTTGGTAGCGCAGGATGTGTCCGGCAATCTCGGAAATCTCGGAAGTTTATTGACAGACGAAACACGACCGGACGTTTCGGATTTTACGGACGTTAAGCATTACTTTGGCGCTAAGCGTGTTATGGAAGCGAAATGAGAGAGCGCAACACTATTTACTCAGATTATTTGGGTATGGGTGGTCAAGTTTCAACAAATACTAGTTGATTTGACCACACTAGATGTTGTTTAGCAGATTGACCTGATCCCGATCCTTCACGCCTGAGATCCAGTCGGCGCAGGTATTAAGGAACATCTCAGTGGTGTGGCCTAGCTGCTTGGTTGCAAATGCAGGCTCAACCACGGCCATAAGCATCTCTGAGGCTCTTGTGTGCCGGCACTGTGGCGCTGGTACTCAGCGCATGCTCATCCATGACCGTGGAATCCAACTTCAACGCGGGTACCGACTTCTCCAGCTACAAGGCCTTCGCGTTCATCTCCGACACGCCGCTGCTGCAGACACAGACGGCCCCGATCAGCCCGTTGTTTGAAGGCCGAGCCATGCGTGCGGCACAGGGTGCACTATCCGCCAAGGGCTATGAATTCGTGCACGATCGAGCGAATGCCGATTTTGTGGTGTCGTTCACTTTCGGTGGGCGGCATGAGTTGCGCGTAATCAATTACCCTTCCCAATACCGCGGCCCCGCCACCTGGTCCTGGGGCGTCCCGTACCACACCGAAGTAGGTGTGCGTAACTACACCGAAGGTATCCTGGCTCGACATTTTCGACATTGAGTCAAGAGAGCCGGTATGGCACGGCTGGGCGGTGAAGACCATCTCTACCGCAGACCGCCTTAATCCCGCGCCGGTCATCAACGATGTGGTAGGTGCGATTCTCGAGGGCTTCCCGCCGCACTAGCGTTGGGGTTTGCTCTTTTGAGGGGCATTTGGGACCGCTCGATTTGATAGCCACATTGGCATCCTCGTCCATGCCTGCTGGGGATCGATGCAACGGGCTGTGGTCAACCTGTTTAATGATCCTGCGAACAGTGTACATTTGATCCATGAAAACACGTCAGCTTTCTCTGCTACAAAAAAAGATTCTTTTAAGTCGAGGGTGGCTCACAACCCAGTCAACCGATTTTTCCAGTGCTCTATTAGAGCTCTGTTATAGAAGGGAATTTCAAGCGGGCCAAACCATCTTTTTCGAAGGCGATGAAATGGATGGGCTCGATGGACTTGTTTCTGGGTCGGTTGGACTCTATTCGTCGCCGACTGACAACCTTCCGGTGCTTTTGCACGTTTCAGGGCCTGGCGAATGGACGGACGGTGGACGCGCCCTCTCAAAAGAAAACGCAAGAATCGTCTCACCGGTGGCACGTAATGACGTTACAGTCGCTCACGTCAGCACGCAATCTTTAAGAGCCTTGGAAGGCGAATTCCCGGATTTACGATTACGACTGGTGGCTCTGTCATCGATATATTTAAACTTCTTCACTCTCTTAAACGCCGACAACTCCAACAGAGACATTGATGCCTTGACGAGGGCTGCCATCCGGCGCTTATTGGGCGAGGGTTTTTTGCCTGGTTGTGAATTTCCGGGCGATCCCGTAGAGATTCCAGTGACACAAAATGAAATCGCTGAGCTTGCCCGTCTCTCTAGAAATGCCGTTGGCCCAATCCTAAGAAAGCTCGAGCAAGCTGGAGCGATTTCGCTGGGCTACCGCAAAATAACGGTATTGAATCGCAATCTTCTCCAGGGTTGAGCTTGCTCGGCGCGCCGACCTACCACTTCCTTCCTCTAAAAAATCAAGGTAATTGCACAGCTGAGTGCAATTTGAATTGGGCCAAGTTGCTATCATCGTGGAGTGAGTGGTGGGGCGTAGTGCCCCTTCAGCGAAACGTCTAAGGCGCGCACATAGATTGGTCACGAAGCAGTGGTTCCTCCCTGCGATCAGGACCTTTTTGATCTGAAAGTCTGCGAGCTCGCGTCATCACAGGAACCAAGAAGGCGCGATGTCCCAAGTGTAACTGAGGGACGCGCTTACTCGTCATGTTACGTGGTCTTATAACGAGAGGAGAGTAGCTAGTTATGGTCTGGACGTTGTTAACCAAAAATACGGTGTCTAAAAACGCACTTCTGACTGCTTTTAGCGCACTGATTCTGCACAGCCAGGCAGCCTATGCGGATATTGGTGATGGGCCGCGTGCCTACTTCCCCCCCCCGATAAATACGAATGTATTCAGTGTTTATGGCATGCGCGTCGAGGGCAACTCAATGCTCGGTACTGGCATTGTAAACCCCGACCTAGAGTTGGATGTTGATTTAGTGATCGCACAGTACACCCGCACGATGTCAATCAGTGACCGATACGTGTCCTTTACAGTTGTGCAACCGACCGGGGAGTTGGCGTCAACCGTGACTCTGCCTACTGCACCTAATTTTCAGAATCAGACTAAGTCAGACGGACTGGGGGATACTCAGATACTCTTCTCTGCGGGGTTATACAATCTGCCTCCACTGACCCAAGAGAACTATGCGTCTTTCAAACCCGATTTTGCCGTTGGCGGTCTAGCTCGATTGACGCTTCCTACGGGTGAATACGATGAAAACAAGTCCGCTAACTTGGGCGCAAATCGTTATTCAATACAATTGGGGGCACCAATAACCTTTGGTTTCGGCGAGAGCTTTCTAGATCCTCGCTTAACGACATTTGACCTGCTGCCCAGTGTCACTTTTTTTGGCGACAACGATGATCCGTTTAATGCCGGTACGGTCAGCCAAAGTGCTCTTTATAAGTTGGAAGCCCACCTAACCCACAATTTCAATCCAGGCATTTGGGCGTCCATAGATGGCGTCTACTCCTACGGTGGAGAAACTGAAACTGATGGTCAGAGTAACGACAATAAGCAGCGTTCGTTTAACATGGGGGCGACACTGGGCATTCAGTTTTCTAAATCGCTAGGACTCAAGCTGAGTTATGGCGAGACCGTAGATCGCAATGACGACGGATTAGATGGCGAATTTGTTCGCCTAATGCTGACTTACACACAACTTTGAGTGTTTCAGTGAATTACCCTTCATCTATATCAAGCTGCAACGCACCTAGTCCAAAAGGTCTCAGGGTGCATCACCACAAAAGAAGGTCATAACTATGAAGCACGTTTTGAAGTCTCCAGGCGAATATGTCCGCGTTTTAATGATCACTGGGCTGTGCACTTTTTCGTCCTTCACGTTGGGCGCCGCGGGTACCAAATTGACGGACAATATTGAGAATTTTTTCGCGGCAAATGGGACTGCAGTAACGAAAGCTGCCTACCCTCGTGCGGAGACCGCCCGTCAAATACTAGAAGCGCAAAGCATTGTTGGAGTAAACAAAATTCTTCACATGCCGACATTGACGCCTACCGATAATCAGCCAGTTGTTCGGATGAATCGAGATGCCTACTACTCAAAGGCAGTCGTAAACGTTTCGGAGGGCGCAACGATCACACTGCCGGACGTTCCCGAGGGTTCGTATATGTCGATGCAGCCGGTGACCGAGGACCATCGTCCACAACCCATGTCATATGGTCCGGGTAGGTATGAATTGGCGACTCACACTGGCAGTCACCTGATTGTGATAATTCGTCTCGATTCAAACTTTTCTCCTGAGCAGGTGAGAAAGTATCAACGAGATATCATTATTACTGCGGGCAGTGATAAGCCGTTTTATACAGAGCAATATGAACGATCGTCTTTCTATCAGGTAGAAAACCAACTTAAAGCGGACCTCATGGGCTTGGTTAAAAAAGAAGACCCCATGGCGCTGTCTACTTCACTGTTTTCGTCACCCACCGATGAAACGAGAGGGTTATACAGGCCTGAAAAGAATCAGGTTGCTGCAGCTAACGGTTGGGGAGGCGCATTGGCAAAGGACAATATCTACGAGACGTCACCTAGTTTTCCAGAAACTGGCTGTTATCAACTCACCTTCGAAGATCCCAAAAACAAACATTTTTGGTCAATCACCGTCTACAACAAAGCTGGCTTTATGTTCAGTGATACCGCAAATGTTAATTCTTACCACGCGAAAGCAAACGCGGATGGAACGTATACGGTGAGCTTGGGCTGTGGGCAGCAATACCCCAACAATCTCCCTATTAAGAACGACTCGGGCGTCTTCAGTATCACTGCTCGGCATTATGGCCCATCCGAGCGCGTTTTAAAGGATGGCTATCGTTTAGTACCCCGACTCAAGAAAGTGAAATGAGTTGGGCCACAGTATGAAAACGAAGTATGCATCGGCTTGTCAGCAGTCCCTTACTAAACGGTGGGGTGTTTTATTGCTTTGCGCAAGCATCTTTCGAACTAGATCACACCAATTGTTTTATAAAGCTAAAACTATGAGATCGGCTTCTGTTTTAATTTTGGGTCTTTGTACATTTATTTCGTTTCCAATAGCTGCAGAGACCGACGAGCAAGCTATCGTTCGAAAATTAGCGAACCCACTTTCAACTCTGATTCAAATACCCATAGATTTCTCATTCGATAGGAATTTAGGGCTTGATGATGAAGGTGAAAGAGCGGTGATGACGATCAAGCCCGTTATCCCGTTTTCGATAAGCGAGAATTGGAACATTATCTCCCGAACGGTTCTTCCAACAGTGTCATTAGACGTACCTGGACGCGGCTCTGAAAGCGGCTTGGGTGATGCAGTCCAAAGTATCTTTTTCTCCCCAAAAACTGTTGGCGACTCTGGATGGATATGGGGAGTGGGCCCAGTATTTGTCTTGCCGACATCGACCAATGACTTCACTGGCGCTGGTGAGTGGGGTGCAGGTGTCACGGCAGTTGCGCTTAAGCAGCAAAGTAAATCATGGACCTACGGGGCCCTTGTTAACTCTATTCGGGATGTAGATGGGGATACCCCAATCGAAACATCCTTAGTCCAACCATTTATCAGTTATCGAACTGCTAATGCCGTTTCTTTCAGCTTGAATGCTGAAGCCACATACGATGGCCAAATCGATGAGTGGTCGGTCCCGTTGAAGCTATCAGCCAGCAAATTGTTTCGTTTTGGCAAGTTGCCAGTCAGCTTGGGCGGAGGCATCCGATACTGGGCTGACAGCCCGTCGGCAGGACCTGAGAGCTGGGGAGCCGTATTGACGATGAACGTAATATTACCTAGTGGGGGGCAATAGCCACAAAAAAAATTGCAGCGATATTTGTTTTTTTGATACTTCCGCTCGCATCGTCACGAGGAACTACAAGACGGGTTCAAGACCCGTCAGCCATCCCATTCATTCGTAATTTTTTTCCTCAGCTGATCGTTGCGGCATCTGAACCGTTGTCCGTTTTGTGACATTGGGCCACCGATAGGATAGGTGAGGACCTCGCGAGGAAGATCCGCCGGTGATGACATCGCGCGCTTTACTTTAGAAAAAAGGGGCAATCTTTGCCCCGAGAGGTGCGTTTCAGGTTAGAGTCGTGGGGCCTTCCATGGCCCTCTGTAACGCGCTTGCCATCCTAGCTGTGCGCCAGTGTGTCGCAATTCGCAAATAATGTCAACAGCAGCGGGTGGCGCAGATAAATAAAATAAAATAATATAAAACAATAATATAAAGATATTTTATGATTTGTTTTTCTGATTTTTGAATGAATTTTTATCGAAATATGCAATACTTTGCATATCGCGACGCGCGTGATTGACTCCTGTCCGACTCCGTCCGACAAAAAAGGTTTGAGCGATGATTGCACGCGCGCGCCCTGCCATGTGGTGGCGTCCCAACAGCGGAAGAGATCACGATTAGCAATAATTCACGCAAAGTTATTCGACGTTAAGAGATCTCACGGCATAATGACGCAGCAAATTGACGTCTCGCGAGCTTGTTGGCGCCTCACTTGTGCGGCGCTCGGTTGTTACGGTTCGACGCGGCTGCGCCGAATCATCATGATATTGTCAATTTCTAGCCCATCAAAGCATAACGAAGGACAGTATTCCGATGTATCGCGTTATTACCTGCAATACCAATGGCATCCGTGCCGCAGCGCGCAAAGGCTTTTTTGAGTGGCTGAGTCAGCAGTCTGCCGATGTCGTCTGCATTCAGGAAATCAAAGCAAAAGAGGTGCAGCTAACGGACTCTGTATTTTACCCTGAGGGATACCACTGCTTTTACAATGAAGCGGAACGTCCGGGGTATTCCGGAACCGCGATCTTTGCGAAGGAAAAGCCGCAACGAGTGGTTTCTCGTTTGGATTGGGAGATCGTCGATAATGAGGGCCGTTATCTTCAAGTCGATTTTCCCGGTCTCAGTGTCATTTCACTTTACGTTCCGTCGGGTTCCGCATCCGAAAAGGCGCAGGCGCGAAAAGACGGTTTCATGGGTCCCTTTTACGAGCATCTTGCTGCGCTGCGGCGCAAGCGCCGCGAGTTTATTATTTGTGCCGACTGGAACACCTGCCATCAAAATATTGATTTAAAAAACTGGCGAGCGAATCGAAAGAATTCCGGTTTCATGCCGCATGAGCGCGCCTGGCTGGACCGCATTTACAGCGACCTGAAGTGGGTCGATATTTTTCGAGAAATAACACAGGAACCTGACCTTTACACATGGTGGTCGAATAGGGGGCAGGCCTGGAACAACAATGTGGGTTGGCGGCTTGATTACATGTTGGTCACTCCGGGTTTGTCAGGGACGGGGTTGCGTCAATCGATCTATCGAGACGAGCGATTCTCTGACCATGCGCCGCTGACTATCGATTTTCAGTTGTAGTCGCATCATTCATGGGGTTCTTGGCGGCGCTCTTCTGCGCCGTAACTGGTCTGGCGAATCAAAATTGCTTCATGTGCCTTGCTAAGTATTGTTGTGGGTCCAGACAACATTTAGAGTGTCGCGCTGCGACGAGGAGATAATGACATGCTAATTCCCGAGGCATACGCACAGGCCGCTGCCCAGCAACCGCAGGGGGGAGGCCTGTTCTTGCCCCTGATGATGGTGGGTATTTTGGTGTTTATGTACTTCACGACCATCCGGCCCCAACGCAAGCGGCAAAAAGAGCATGCAGAGATGGTTGGGTCACTCAAAAAGGGCGACGAAGTCGCATTGTCTTCGGGGATGCTAGGCAAAATCAGTGGGCTCGACGACAATTATTTGCTGCTTACCGTTGGCAGCAATGTGGAGCTCAAATTTCAGAAGATTCACGTTACCTCTGTGCTGCCCAAGGGCACATTGAAGTCTGTCGGTGTCGAATCCGCCTGAGTACCCTCCGCGGCTGAGTCTTGCGCAGACTCCCACGCCATTCCACTGCCTAGCCCGTGCCTCTGAGCGATGGGGTAATGGCAAGAGGTTGTGGATCAAGCGAGATGACCTCACCGGTTCGGTACTGACTGGGAATAAGGTTAGAAAGCTGGAGTTTATTGCAGCACACGCCATAAACCACGGATTTCGAACCTTGGTCACTTGTGGAGGTATGCAGAGCAACCACTGCCGCGCGACGGCGTTAGTGGCCGCTCAGCTTGGGTTGGGGTGTCATCTGGTACTGCGTTCTGACGGCCCAGATCAGCGCAATACGGGAAACTTCCTACTCGATCAAATAGCTGGTGCGACGCACGAGGTGCTGCCTGCCAAAGGCTGGGCGAAGGCGTTGGCGTCGGCCTACCGGCGGCTCGAGCAGACCTATCGAGATTCTGGTGAGCCGGCGCTGATGATTCCGACTGGGGGTAGCGATAGCCTGGGCCTGTGGGGCTATATTGCCGCAGCCGAGGAGCTTGGCGGCGACATTGCAGCCCACAATATTGACAAAGCAGCAGTAGTACTCGCAACAGGGTCTGCCGGCACTCAAGCCGGCCTCACCGCGGGTGTGGCGCTCTGCGCGCTGCCTCTATCCGTGGTGGGCTATGCGGTCTGTGACGACGCGCAGTGGTTTAACGCAAAGGTCGCCGCAGATTGGGCGGCCGCTGAGCGCCGCTGGAGTCAGTTGCCGGCACTGGCGCTAGCGCCGATTACTCGTGAGCACAGTGTGGGGCCCGCCTACGGCGTTGCGACCCCGGAGGTTTATCAGCTGATTGTCGAGTTGGCACGTCTCGAGGGCGTGGTCCTGGATCCCGTTTATACCGGCAAGGCCTTTTGCGGCTTACTCAAGGATATTCGAGAGGGCTACTTTGATCAGGTGGACGACATTGTTTTTGTTCACACGGGGGGTATCTTTGGGCTGTTTGCCCATGAACATTCGCTTATTCAGGCGGTCAACTGATACATTGCTGATAGCGCTATTATCGACTGGTGGTCCGTGGGTTGAGGGCTGCGTCATACTCCTGCCGAGTCATTGTTCTTGTCTGTCAGCGGGCATGAATGGTGCAGCGTCATTTGGAACGCACCCCTGCGGCTGAGATCGACACAGAGAGGATCGAGAGTGCAAGCATTTATCACAGAAATTAACGCCTGGGCGTGGGGTGTGCCGATGCAGGTTTTACTGCTTGGCACAGGTGTTTTTCTCACCGCAGGTCTGGGTTTCCTCACTTGGATTAGACTCGGACTGGCTTTTCGTATGCTGGCGTCTGGAAGGAGTAGTCGCGGCGAAGGTGATATACCCCCGTTTCGCGCCTTGATGACCTCGCTAAGTGCCACCATCGGTACGGGTAACATTGCCGGTGTTGCAACGGCGATGACGCTTGGCGGGCCCGGGGCGCTCTTTTGGATGTGGCTGACTGCGCTGTTCGGCATGGCAATGAAATATGCCGAGGCGGTATTGGCGGTTCGTTTCAGGGAGCAGGATGATCAGGGAGGGTACAGTGGCGGGCCCATGTACTACATCAAAAATGGTTTGGGCCCGCGCTTCGCGATCCTCGGAAGTGCTTTCGCTCTGTTTGGGAGCATGGCCGGCTTTGGCTTGGCCAATACCGTACAGTCGAATTCAGTGGCGCAGGTATTGGCCGACCAATTCCAGATACCCTGGCTATTGACCGGAGCATTACTGATGCTGCTAGTTGGGGCTGTTATTCTCGGAGGAATAAAACGCATCGCTGCGACCGCAAGCGCGATAGTGCCGACGATGGCCGTTGCCTATATAGCGATGAGCAGTGTCGTACTTATTTTACATTGGGAAATGATCCCGTCCGCCCTATCCACCATTGTGAGTACCGCTTTTACTGGCGCCTCTGCGGCAGGTGGATTCGCGGGCGCTACGGTATGGGCTGCGATTCGATTCGGTGTGGCGCGCGGTATCTTCTCAAACGAGGCCGGACTTGGCAGCGCCCCCATCGCTCATGCAGCAGCTCAGACCAACGAACCGGTGGAGCAGG
>TARA_Y100000385_G_scaffold85449_1_pt1 | contig 14128 bp, 24 predicted proteins | sample TARA_Y100000385 | Tara Oceans TARA_Y100000385 (sample SAMEA2620980) | marine metagenome | biome: marine biome (ENVO:00000447); feature: surface water layer (ENVO:00002042); material: "saline water (ENVO:00002010), including plankton (ENVO:xxxxxxxx)" | depth 5 m
TTTAGTTGTTAGTCCTTTCTAATCTAAGTAGTGAAAATATAAAATAAGGGGATTTTCCCCTTATTTTTTTCTTAAAATCAAGTCATTTTTTAATTAACTAAATTAAATAACAAAACTATTATACCTTATGGCAAATAAAAAGATTTTACACGTAGATATGGATGGCGTAGTTGCCGATTACCTAAACGCAGAATACAATAAACTATTCAAAGATTACAAAGAAAAAGGATTCTTTCGTGGTTTACCTGAAATGGAGGGAATGCGAGATGCATTAACAAAGTTAGAACAAAAATACGATATTTTTTTCTTGACAACTGCACCTTGGTCTTCACCAAGAGCTTGGAGAGAAAAACGAGAATGGGTAGAAGATAAATTTGGAGACCAATTCAAAAAGAAAATCATAATGACACATCGAAAAGATATGATTTATGGTGATTATTTAATTGATGATAGAACTGCAAACGGAGCCGGTCAATTTAAAGGTGAACATATTCATTTTGGGACAAGTAAGTTTCCAGATTGGGCAAGTGTAGTAAAATATTTACTGTAAACTGTCAATTAAATATACTACAACCAAATCATCTACATAATCATGCAAGACTTAGAAACTCTAAAAAAAGAAAAACTAAAATTAGAAGAAGTAATTGAAATTCTAATAATAGAAGGAACAACTAAAAAGTACATTGACCCATACGAAGAACAATTGTATAAAGTCAAAAATGCAATTCAAATTTATTCTATTACTAAACAAGAAAAAATAGAAAAATCTTGTAGTAGAGAAAACTGTAATTGTAGATGCAAGAATAAACAATAAATTTTAGTTTCACTTTAACAAAAAATAATGATAACAACTCTTTATAAAAGAAACAAAAACAATCAAAAAATACAAGTTTGGACCATTGAAGTTGACAGTACTGGAAAGTACAGAACAATTGAAGGATATCACGATGGCAAAATCACTACAAATGATTGGACTAATTGTAAACCTAAAAATATAGGTAAAAAAAGTGAGACCACTGCATTTGAACAAGCAATCAAAGAATCAAAGGCAAAGATTGTTAAGAAACAAGAAAATGCATATACTGAAGACATCAAAGAAATTGATAATGTTGATATGTATTTTGAACCTATGTTAGCACACAAGTTCGACAAAGGAGATGTTATTAGTGAAACTGTATTGTCGCAACCTAAACTAGATGGTATTAGAAATATATGTAAGAAATCTGGAAACTTTACAAGAAAAGGTAAATCACAACCAGCAATTCCACACATTTACGAATCGTTGAAATCTATCTTTGTAGAATATCCTGACTTAGTTATTGATGGTGAACTTTACAATCACAAATTAAGAGACGATTTCAATCAAATTACAAGTATAGCAAGAAAACAAAAACCGACTGCAGCTGATTTAGAAAACAGTAGAAATAAAATTCAATTTCACGTTTATGATGTTTGTTTTATAGATGCACCTGAAACACCTTTAGAATATAGAATAGCATTTATTGAAGATGTTCTATCAGAATTTGATTACATCGAAATAGTTGATACACAAATTGTAGAAACACAAGAACGATTGGATGAACTATATGGTGAATACATCGGTAAAGGATTCGAAGGTCAAATGATTAGAACGGTTGATTCTGTTTATGACAATAAAAGAAGCAAGTCATTATTGAAACGAAAAACTTTCTTTGATGAAGAATTTAAAATTGTTAGATTCGAAGAAGGTAAGGGAAACTGGGCTGGAAAAGCAAAGAAAGTTTATTGTGTAAAATCTGATGGTACAGAATTCAAAGCTGGCATTAAAGGAACTATGGAATATTGTGAAGACCTATTAGAAAATCAACAAAACTATATTGGTCTTGAAGGTACAGTAAGATTTCCTGAGTACACTAAAGATGAAAACGGTAATGACAATGTGCCAAGATTCGGAGTGTTCTATGGTGTAAGAGAACCAGGAGTATAATAAAATAATACTTAAAATTAAACCTATCTGATGAAATATTTGGATAGGTTTTTTCATTTAATAATAAAGATAATACTACATGAATGAATACAAATTTCCGTATGAATGGACACTAAAAGATGCGGTCTTTACAAAAGACAAAGGTAAAGTTTTCAGTTGTTTTGCTTGTGGTGGTGGTTCTACTATGGGATATAAGTTAGCAGGATTTGATGTTTTAGGATGCAATGAAATTGACCCGAAAATGATTGAAGCTTACAGAGCAAACCATAAACCTAAATACAGTTTTTTAGAACCTATCCAAGATTTCAAAAGTAAAAAGGATTTACCAAAAGAACTTTTCAATTTAGATATCTTAGATGGTAGTCCACCTTGTAGTAGTTTTTCTATGGCCGGTCTAAGAGAAAAAGCATGGGGTAAACAGAAAAAATTTAGAGAAGGACAAGCTCTTCAAATCTTAGATACTTTATTTTTTGATTTTATTGACCTTGCAGAAAGATTACAACCTAAAGTAGTTATCGGAGAAAACGTAAAGGGATTGTTATTAGGTAATGCAAAAGAATATGTTGAAAAGATTTATAAAGCATTTGATAAAGCCGGTTTTGTTTGTCAACATTTTTTATTGAAGGGTTCTGATATGGGTGTACCTCAGGGAAGAGAACGAGTTTTCTTTATTTGTCTTAGAAAGGATTTAGCAAAAAGATTTAGTAAAACAAATAATTTATTTGAACAAAAACCTTATCTAAATTTAGACTTCAACGAAAAACCTATTCTTTCTAAAGAAGTTGTTACTAAAGGAAAACCAATAAGTAATAAAACAAGTTACCTTGAATCGAGATATGGGGACATCCTCTTTAATCCCGATAAAGTTTTCAATACGATATGTACAAGAAATAGATATTTCTATGATTTAAAACATTACGTTTCTGATGAAACTTATTTAAGAGCTGGAACTTATCCTATGGATTATGACTTTGTAAAAACACAACCTTTGTATTTAACAGGAATGTCTGTACCACCAGTAATGACTGCACAAGTTGTTAGTAGAGTTTATGAACAATGGCTATCAAAAATATAATAGAATGAAAATATGAATGTGTTAAGTTTATTTGATGGTATGAGTTGTGGACAAATTGCTCTAAACAATTTAGGTATAGAAATAGATACTTACTATGCTTGCGAAATAGATAAATCAGCAATAAGTATTACCAAAAAGAATTTTCCAAAAACTATACACTTAGGTGATGTTACTAAAATAAAAGCAAAAGATTTACCTAAAATAGATTTAGTAATCGGTGGAAGTCCTTGTCAAAGTTTTAGTATTATGGGAGATGGTACAGGATTTGATGGTAAGAGTAGTTTGTTTTGGGAATATGTTAGATTATTAAACGAATGCAAACCTAAGTACTTTTTACTTGAAAATGTATTAATGAAAAAAGAATGGCAAGAAATAATAACCAATGCAATGGGAGTTAAACCTATAAAAATAAATAGTGCATTATTAAGTCATCAACGCAGAAATAGATTATATTGGACAAACATTCCAAACATTCAACAACCGACAGACAAAGGTTTGAAATTTAAAGACATTATAGAAAAAAATGTTGATAGTAGATATTCATTAACTGAAAGGGCAATCGAAAGAGTTCGCGAAAAGCAAGGGTTCGATTTAGTAAAAGATAAAGCAAAATGTTTATTTGCAACATATTACAAAAACAATAGCAATAGCAGAGAAGGTCAAATAATAGAAGATGAAAATGGTTTAAGAAGACTAACACCAACAGAATGTGAAATATTACAAACAGTTCCGATTGGCTATACAGAAGGAGTTTCCGATACTCAACGTTACAAAATGCTCGGAAATGGATGGACCGTTTCAGTTATCGAACATCTATTTAAAAAGATATTAGATAATGTTGAACCTATAAAAAGAAAAGATTTTACTAACAAACCATTGTTTGATATCAACTACAAAAAATAATATGAAAGAACCTAAGTATAATTACGAATGGACCATAAAAGATGCAACCTTTACAAAAGATAAAGGAAAAGTATTTTCTTGTTTTGCTTGTGGAGGTGGTTCTACTATGGGATACAAGTTGTCCGGATTTGATGTTTTAGGATGCAACGAAATAGACCCCAAAATGATTGAATCTTATAGAGCAAATCATAAACCTAAATATAGTTTTTTAGAACCTATTCAAGATTTTAAAAATAAAAAAGATTTACCTGAGGACTTATACAATTTAGATATCTTAGATGGGTCACCACCTTGTAGTAGTTTTTCAATGTCAGGATTAAGAGAAAAGGCATGGGGAAAGCAAAAGAAATTTAGAGAAGGTCAATCCTTGCAAGTTCTTGATACACTATTTTTTGATTTTATTGACCTTGCAGAAAGATTGCAACCTAAAGTTGTAGTTGCTGAAAATGTCAAAGGATTATTAATGGGTAATGCAAAAGAATATGTAGAAAAGATTTACAAGGCATTTGACAAAGCTGGTTATAGTTGTCAACATTTTTTATTGAATAGTGCAAAGATGGAAGTTCCACAAAGAAGAGAACGAGTTTTCTTTATTTGTCTTAGAAAGGATTTAGCAAAAACTTTTGCACATCAAAAAGATATGTTTACAGTTAACCCTAAACTTTCTTTGAACTTTAATTGTAAAGAAATACCTTTTAAAGAAATCGAAGATGCTTCTGATTTGACTATAAAAGATAATACTAAAATTTCTGATTTTTGGGATTTAGTAGATTTCGGACAACAGTTTTCTAGGGCACATCCAAAAGGTAGTTTTTTTAATGATAATAAAACAGACCCAGATAAACCAATAACAACAATTACTGCCGATACTGGACACGGAAGTTGGCATTATTCTATTAAAAGAAGATTAAACGATTTAGAAATAATACGAGCTGGTACATATCCTTTAGATTATAATTTTTGTAGGAATAGACCAAAATATTTAATAGGTATGAGTGTACCACCGATTATGACAGCACAAATTGCAGATAAAATTTACGACCAATGGTTATCAAAGATATGAAAGAACACAAATACAAATACGAATGGACTTTAAAAGATGCAGTCTTTACGAAAGATAGAGGTAAAGTATTTTCTTGTTTTGCCTGTGGAGGTGGTTCTACTATGGGATATAAACTTTCTGGTTTCGATGTTTTAGGATGCAATGAGATTGACCCAAGAATGATTGAAGCTTACAGAGCAAACCATAAACCTAAATATAGTTTTTTAGAATCAATTACAACTTTCAAGGACCGAAAAGATTTACCTGAGGACCTGTACAATTTAGATATTTTAGATGGTAGTCCACCTTGTAGTAGTTTTTCAATGGCTAGTTGTCATAGAGAAAAGGGATGGGGAAAGCAAAAGAAATTTAGAGAAGGTCAATCTTTACAAGTCTTAGATACACTATTTTTCGATTTCATTGATTTAGCAAAAGAACTCAAACCTAAAGTTGTGATTGCTGAAAATGTCAAAGGATTATTGATGGGTCAAGCAAAAGAATATGTAGAAAAGATTTATAAAGCATTCGATGAAGCAGGATACTATTGTCAACATTTTCTTTTGAACAGTTCTAAGATGTCTGTTCCGCAAAGAAGAGAACGAGTTTTCTTTATTTCTCTTAGAAAGGATTTAGCAAAACCTTTTATGAAACAAAAAGATTTGTTCAATAATAAACCTAAGATTAATTTAGATTTCAACGAACCTGGAATTCTTTTTGAAGAAATATATGATGGATTAGGAAAACCTATTACTGAATATAAAATGAAAGCATTTGAATGTAGGCAACCTAATGATAATGGTATTGCTGATAGTAAACGACACGCTGGAATGAAAGTTTCTGATTACAATTGTGTCTATGTTAAACACGATAAAGTAATGCCAACAATTACGGGAAAAGCTGAACACGCAATGTTGTTGTATAACGAACCTATAAAACCAAGTGATACCGAATTAAGAAAAGGTGGAACTTATCCTATGGATTATGAATTTAGTAATATCGGATATTTGATTGGGATGTCGGTACCTCCTGTTATGACGGCACAAATTGCCGATAGAATTTACGACCAATGGTTATCAAAAATAAAATAAAAATATGAATGTACTAAGTTTATTCGATGGTATGAGTTGCGGACAAATTGCCTTAAACAAATTAGGAATAAAATATGATAGATATTTTGCTTGTGAAATAGATAAGTTTGCAATGCAAGTTACACAACACAATTATCCATTGACCGAGCAATTAGGAAGTGTTACCGATTTAGATACTTCTGAATTACCTGAGATTGATTTATTGATAGGTGGAAGTCCTTGTCAAAGTTTTAGTAATTTAGGAAACGGAAAAGGATTTGATGGTAAGAGTAGTTTGTTTTGGGAATATGTTAGGATATTAAAAGAAACTAAACCAAAATATTTTCTTCTTGAAAATGTTGTAATGAAAAAGGAATGGCAATCAATTATTACAGAAGCAATGGGAGTTGAACCTATAAAAATGAATAGTAGAAATGTTTCTGCACAAAACAGACCACGTTTATTTTGGACTAATATTCCAATCACACAACCGAAAGATTTAGAAATATTCGTAAAAGATATTGTAGATACAGAAGTTGAAGATAAATATTACTTGTCTGATTTGGCAATTGCAAAAGTTCAAAGAAGTAAATTCGGTAGAGAATACGCAACATTAGATACTGAAAAGGTAAGAACATTAACAGCCGGATATTATAAGATTCCCGGAGATGGTGTATATTTTCAAGACCATAAAGGTAAACGAAGATATACACCAACAGAATGTGAAAGACTACAAACTGTTCCAGAAGGATACACAGAAATTTGTAGTAATTCTCAAAGGTGGAAAATGCTAGGTAATGGTTGGACCGTTGATTTGATTGCTCACATATTTAAAAATATAAAGTAGAATGCATAAATATAATTACGATTGGAATTTAGAAAATATAAACTTTACAAAAGACCAAGGCAATGTTTTCAGTTGCTTTGCTTGTGGAGGTGGTTCTACTATGGGATACAAGTTAGCAGGATTTAATGTTTTAGGGTGTAACGAAATTGACCCAAAAATGATTAGTGCATATCGCAAGAATCATAAACCTAAATATAGTTTTTTAGAACCTATCCAGGATTTTAAAAATCGAAAAGATTTACCAGAAGAATTGTACAACCTTGATATTCTTGATGGTTCACCACCTTGTAGTAGTTTTAGTATTTCTGGCAACAGGGGAAAGGACTGGGGAAAGCAAAAGAAATTTAGGGAAGGACAGGCTCTTCAAGTTCTTGATACCTTGTTTTTCGATTTCATTGACCTTGCTGAAGAATTACAACCTAAAGTAGTGGTATCCGAAAATGTCAAAGGATTGTTGCTAGGAGAAGCAAAGGATTATGTTGAAAAGATTTACAAGGCATTTGATAAGGCCGGATATTATTGTCAACATAAATTATTAAATGCAAAAACAATGGGTGTTCCCCAAAATAGAGAACGTGTATTTTTTGTATGTCTTAGAAAAGACCTTGCTACTAAATTACTAAATCAAAAAGATTTATTCAATGTTAAACCAGATATCAATTTAGATTTTAACGAAACAAGTATTCTTTGGAAAGATATAATTGATGAAGATGATAATAATATGGATTTATCACCATTAGATGCTGACCTTTGGGACAAAAAAAGACCTGGAGATACAGACCTATCTGATATAAGTATAAGAGAAAGAAATATCTTATCAAGATTCAATGCAAAGTTTTTATACAAACATAAATGTGCGAACACTATTACTGGTGGAGAGCAATGCGTTCTGTATGACAAAAAAAGAAAACGAAATCACAAAGAACTTATTCAATGTTCTAGTTTTCCAAGTGATTATGACTTTGAAAAAAACAAACCAAGTTATATGATGGGAATGTCTGTACCTCCAGTAATGATTGCACAAATAGTTGATAGAATTAACACATTTTGGTTAAGAAAGTTGCTCTAAAAGTTGCAATTGTCAAACTTTTTTCGTATATTATAGGAGTCAGTTGAGGTGTGTTATCGAGATTGGCACTAAAAATAATTATTAACTTTTAAAAATAAAACGATGAAAGATTTAAAACTTGAAAGGTATTTGCGAGAATACGGTGACCCTGATGTGGTCGCAACACTTGAAATTGAACTTTATGTTAGAAAAGACGCTGGTGAAAACAGGGTGATTGAATTACCTTTAGGTGCAGAAAGTTCTGATATTACATTCAAAGAATTAGAAGATAGTGTATCAGAATACTACAAAGAAAAATACGATACTAAAGAAGTATATGGATTCGATTACAAAATTATAGAAAAATAAAAAATAAAAGTTATGAAAAGCGATAATAAAAATATATCACAAGCCCCCAAAGAATTGATTCCAGCTAATAGAACTTTTTTAATTGAAGAAGAGGACCTGTGTGTCCATATCATAAAAACCGGATTCAGTCAAAGAAAAAATTATCTAGTTGTTTATGAAGATGCATATCAACAAAGATTAGGAGAAACAGAAATGATGTCTGAAATAGATATCAAAAATAGATTTAGAATAACACTGTAAACTTATATGCAATGGAAGATATAAAAGAAATATTAATCAAGTTTTGCATTGTAGAAAACTTTGGTGCTTGTGATGTAGAAAGTTGGGTTAAAGAAAACGGCACAAAAAGAAAACACAGAGATACAGTAATTGATATTGAACATCGAGTAGAAAAGTTTTTGCTACAACATAAGATTGATTTATTGAATGGTAAATTAAAAAAATTAGAGCGAAAATAAGTGACCCAAAAGTTGCAATTGTCAAATATTATGCGTACATTGTATTTGTTGATGAGGTCATCGACATATTGTTTAACTTTAAAATACTAAAGATGAATACAGAAGAAAAAAAATTATTAGAAAAACTTATTGGTATAGCATTTTCTGATGAAAGTTCAGGTCTTGCTGATGCATTAAGAGAAATTGAAATCTGGGAAGGTGGATGGGTTTCAAAAAATCCTTTAGATGGTTACATTGATGTAAGTGCCGATAATGGAATTTTAGAATTGTCACCAAAATTAGAACTAGTAAGATAATAGATATGAGTGAAACAAAATCAAGCAGTAGTGGATTAGGATTAGGTACAGTACTTTTTTTAATATTTTTAGTCCTAAAATTAACTGATAAAATTGACTGGTCATGGTGGTGGATTACCTCTCCGTTATGGATACCACTTTCATTAGGTATTTTAATCGGTGGTTTTATTGTATTTTTAAAAGCAATAGTTGATAGACATTAAAGCAACAGATAGAGTAATTTATAAAGAACAAGAAGCCGTTATTATTTGGGTGGCTTCTTTGTTTTACTATGACATTTTATTATTGAAAGATATAAAAATGGTCAGTAGTGTTCATGTATCCGAATTAACTAAAATTGAAAAATAAGATATGCCAGAATTAGCAGAACTTAGACTTACAGCAGACTATGTTAATAAAGTTACTAAAGATTTAGAATTTACTAATATAGTTAAGAATCCAGTTCACAAAGGTTTAGATTTAGAAACGCCTTTTGAAACTTTCAAAATTTCTGCAGAAAGTAGGGGTAAAGAATTATTGCTTACTTTAGAAAGTGGCAACGAAAAAAAGTTGATAATAATGTCTATGGGAATGAGTGGATTTTTTAAGTTCACAGCAGACCACGAAAAACATAAACATTCACACCTTATGTTTGAAAGTAATTCTGGAACACTTTCTTTTGTAGATGTAAGAAGATTTGGAAAATGGAAATGGCAAAAAGATTGGTCAGAAAACAGAGGACCAGACCCAACAACTGAATACAATTCCTTTGTATCAAACATCAAAGATAATTTGAATAGAGCTGCATTCAATCATCCTATACATGTTGCTCTAATGAATCAAAAATATTTCAACGGTATAGGTAATTATTTAAGAGCTGAAATATTACATAGATTACCTGAGGTAAATCCATTTGAAAGTGCAAGGGAAACATTAAATAAAGAACCTAAAATTTTTGAACTTTGTAAAAATATTCCATTACAAGCATATTACTTAGGTGGTGGACAACTCAAAGATTGGGAAAATCCTTTTGATGAAAAACCTGACAGTATGTATAGATTTATTAGATGTTATGGTAATTCAAATATGAGTAGGATAAAAGATAAGAACGGTAGAATGTTTTGGTTTCATCCTAAGTGGAACAGAATTTAGAATAGTATTATGAAAAAGAAATCTCCTATTAAAAAAATGTTAAAGAAGTCTCAAAGAGAACAGCGAAAAGAACAAGGTTTTTTTGATGGTAGATTTATACCAAGAGTTGAATCTACTAAAAAACGATATTCCAGAAAGAAAAAACATTCGAAATTAATTGAAAATTAACTACTCTAAAAGTTGCAATTGTCAATCTTTATGTGTATATTGTAATTGTTGGTGAGGGTATCAACAAAATGTTTAACTTTTAAAACTACAAAAAATGGCAACAGGAAATTTTTACAACGAAAATGCTTCAAGGATTTTTGCTTCAGCTTGTGAAGGAGAATTTGATTATGAAGATTTAATTAGTAACGTAGAATACGGAATTGGAGAACTTGGTGAATTAAGTTGGAGTTCTGGAAAAGCTGGTAAGTACCTTGATAACAGTTCAAAGATATTAGAATATTCTTTGTTTAGCGCTTTTGATTATGTCGATGGAACTACAATTGAATGTGTTATTCATCCAGTCGCTCGTTCAGGATATTACAGCGGAGTTAACCTTGATTGGATTTGTGAATACTACATTGATGGTCACGAAGTCGTAAGTGATGACTGCATAAAAGACTACTTGATTTACAACGAAGGATATACCGAACTTAAAGCACTTAAAACAAGTGTTACAAGATTCAAAAGATTAGACAAAATCAAAGAAAAATTGACAGACAAATTAGAAAAGATTTATCTTGACTATACAACACCTTTAGTTGTTACTGCAAGATTTTCTAATGGAGAAACAATGTATGCAGAAGCATAATAACTTAAACAAAATTAATAATCTAAAAACAAAAATTATGAGAAAGATAACACAAGAATCAATTGATGCGTTTAATTCAAACGAAACATTTTCAAAATCAAACACAACGGTTTCAGTTACCGACACAACAACGATTTTGTTACTACACGGAAACTCTATTGCATACAAAGATAGAGAAACAGGAAAAATCGAAATTACAAATTGTGGTTGGGACACACCTACAACAAAAGAAAGATTGAACGGTCTTGATGGGGTAGCAATACGACAAAGACAAGGAAAATGGTATCTTAATGGTGACCTTTGGGATGGTGAATTAATTCAAATCTAAAAGTTCTATAAAAATTAAAATTTAAAGGCAATCGTTTGATTGCCTTTTTTATTAAATACTAAAAGAAAATAAATCACTATGAAAGGACTAAATGAATTTTTAAACGAAGCAGAATTAACAGAATCTAAACGAGAAGTAGGAAAATATTATAATGCTGCCAGAAAAGCAAGAGCTAAAGATTTAACACAAGTGGATTCTGATTATACTAACTTAGTAAAATTAAGTGGTGTTAAACAAAACGATGCTAGAAATAATACTGGTGCATCATTTAACTTTATAGGTGCTGACGGAGATTGGATAGAAATCTACTATGACGAAAAACAAGAAAAGGTTTTAATGGCAAAAAATGATGGTATTGTCAATTCTGATTTTCATACTAAAGGTAGCATTTCTATTGAAGATATGTTAAAGTTAATATAATAGTTTTCGATAAAATATATTCTGTTTTTTGAGTATTAAATAAGAGAAACCCCTATATAATGATTGATTACGCACATTACGATGAATTTTTAGAATCAGTACTAGAAATTGCAAAAATAGAATACGAAATATCAAAAGAAGAAATAGATTACAACGAAGAACACTTTTTACAATGCTACGAAGAAGGAACTAGTGCAGGACATGCTGTTTTTCTTTTGTCAAGTACTTGTTTATAAACATTAAAATAAAATACTATGAGTAGGTGGACTGCACAATATTTGATAGACGAAAAAATGTTCTACTTAGTTGAACATGGAACAAACGGAGTAGAAGGAGAACACTTTTTTGAACATTACGATGATTATCGAGAAGGTGTTATTGCACTGGCAAAGATTAGTAAAGAAAAAGGTGTGTCTTTCGATATTCGGTTTGCCGATACGTTTTGTTCTGTACCTGAATTGAATTAATATAATTAACTTATAAAAATAGATTATGAAAAATGCAAGTATTACCATATTCAAAGATGGTGAAAATATTTTTAACTATGTTTCTGATGCAATTCCTAATGTAGGCGATTTCATAGAAATTCCTATCACTTATGATGTTGTTTTAGGACAGGACAGATTCGAAACTAAAAAATCTAAATTACCTGGAAAGTTTTGTGTTGTTGAAAGAACATTTATTTGCGATAAAAATAGAGTTGCACTATCTGTGGTCTCTGACGAATCAAAAGAATTTTTACTTTAGTCATGAAACAAATTACATTTGAAAAGGATTTAGAATCTGAGTGGTGTGTAGTTTTACCTAATTGGCCTTTTGATAAAGATAAGTTAAAAGTAGATGATGCTGCGAGTGTTTTTTGTGATATCCTGGCAAAAGACAAAAACAAAGTAACTGTAAACATTGATGAAGAACCGTTTGAAGGATATCAATACAATTTAACCTTTGTGCAACACGATGGTGGAGGAGGAGATTATCATTTCAATTGTGGTTGTTATGATTATCCAGTTTGGTTAGGAAACAAATTCGAATTTATTTTTGGTCATTTACCTGACAATGTTTATTTGTAAATAATTTGAAATCAATTACTCTAAAAGTTGCAATTGTCAATCTTTATGCGTATATTGTAATTGTTGGTGAGGTCATCAACTTATTGTTTAACTAAAAACTATTACAATGGATTACAAAGAAGAAAAACAAATTACTGAAGAATACAAAGAGTTGTATTCTGAACCATTAAAAAAATTAAAAGAAAGAGTACAAGGCATTTTTCCAAATGCAAAGTTTTCTGCTGAAGTCTATGCTGGTTTCGGATATCCAACTTTATCGACAAGTTTTTATCTGATATCGGAAAGAGAAGACCAGTCTCATAACATTGTAGATAACGACCCAGTTGTTACAAAGTTCATTGCACATTTACCGAGAATTCATCCTACTAAAGATACTAAGTTCAAATTAGAATTGATACGAGGTGGATTATACTTAGAACCATCAGAAGGTTCTTACCTTGCAATGGAAAGATTGAAAATACCTTTCAGAAAAAGTACTGGTGCTATTGACAAACAAGTTGATAAGTTAGTTAAGTACTTTGAAGGTGTAGGAAAAACCATTCTTGAAAACAAGGATAGTATTTACAAAAAAGACATCAAAGATAAGTATTTAGAAATTTCAATTTAATTTAAAAAAAATTCACTTTAATAAAATATTTTAGTGAATTTTTGTATTACATATATAAGAAAAAGAAAAAGACGTTCTTAGAAATATTGAAAAAATAAGAACCCAAGTTGCCGGGTTCTTTCTAAAAAGTATAGTTTTTTAAACAAGTTGAACTATACATCTCATTCGAGATATAGGCAAAACATTGGTAATTCAGTACCCTATGTAGTTAGGGGAGCAGGTTACACTATAATGGATAGGACATTGCTTTGACAGAAGTTTAAAACTATCAGTGTTGAAAACAAAGAGGTATTGCTGTTCGGAATATCGTGGTTGTTTTTAAAGTTAGGGATTTGAGTGATTATCCTAGTAAAACGAAAATGTTACAAAACCTATCAAAAGGTTCTGGACAAACAGTTAATTCAATTTAATTGTAAACACTTATGGTATGCATTGAAGTGCCTAATCATTTGTTAGAAATAACAAGTGGTCCCGAAAGGGGTAGATGAATAGCAATTCCAGTTGTTTGAAGTTTACACTTAAAGATTTAGTACAGGCATGTACGTAAATCCGATAGTAGAAAATGTATATCTTATTCTGTTACGGTACAGTCCAAAACCGTAGGGCAAATTGATTGAAGGTTCTTAACAGACCGTGTGCTAACTATTCCCAAAAAAAGAATAGGTCAATCAAATTTTATAACCGAGTAGTGCTAGGTTTTATTTT
>TARA_Y100000385_G_scaffold290527_1_pt1 | contig 14079 bp, 13 predicted proteins | sample TARA_Y100000385 | Tara Oceans TARA_Y100000385 (sample SAMEA2620980) | marine metagenome | biome: marine biome (ENVO:00000447); feature: surface water layer (ENVO:00002042); material: "saline water (ENVO:00002010), including plankton (ENVO:xxxxxxxx)" | depth 5 m
AGCCCCCTTGATATATAGATAGTTGATTATTTTTCCTTTTTAAATTGTCCTCTCAGAAGTCCCATGATTATCGACATGAATCCACCAGATTTTTTAGAACCACCTTCATCACCGCCAAACATATCAGTTATACCACTGAGCATCCCAGCGATTCCACCTTCATCGTTTTTGCCGTTCGAAGAAAGTTTGTTTGTGAATTGTCCAAGAATCTGAGGTATAGCTGACTTTGCCATTCCAGCTACACTCTCTGGTAAACCAACTTTTTTAATAAGTCGATCGACGAAATCATCTTCTACCTCTTTTGATAAGATCATATCACCTTCAGTGTTCTCATTTTCTGAAAGCAAACTTGACATCTGCTTAGGATCTTTGTCGAAATTGGATTTTATAGAGTTCATTGCTTGATTAGCAAATCCTTCGGCTTTTTCTGGAGGAACTCCAATTTTGTCCATCAGACCTTTAATCGTTTCGTTCTCTAATAAATCTTTAATATCCATAATAATTATTGTTTTTCTGGCCGTAAGATATTCGGCTATAGCTTAATAAGCCAACAGACGCTCGGAATTTCGAAAGGCCTTAGATTAATCTCGTTGAACGACAAGGATCTCTTATTTTTTGTAGATTAGTCACTGGAAATGAATTTTTACAGGCGACCATTCGTTTACATTACACCACTATTCGCGCTAGGGATTTTTCTAGGTGACGCTTATGCCATGCATGACAGTCTTGCTTGGTTGGTTATGGCAGTTCTCGTTGTCGCAATTATTCGCTTATTTCTTCGAAAGCCAATCGACTATTTATTCCCTTTTGGAGTCGTTTTGGGAATCTTATTTATTGGAGGTGTTCTAGTGGATTATAACAGGTTCGATGATATGGCCATTGGGAATGATGATCAGGGAGAGTATATAAACTCAACGATGCTATTGAATGTATTGGAAGTGAATGAGTCCGAATCGGTTTGGCAGCGTATGGTTTGTGAATCAGTGGCAATTGTGGGTGAAGATGCATATGTTCCACATCGGGAGAAATTACTTGTTTATACAAATTCATCTGCACTGAGTAAAAATGATCAAGTTTTAATGAGAGGAACATTCACATTAATAGCAAACAAGGGCAATCCAGGTGAATTTGACTCGAAGCACTATTGGAATAGCAAAAACATTTATAGCATCGCGTATATGGACGAAAGTCAATATCTCCATATCGGCTCGATAGAGCCCTCTTGGTTTGAAAAAACTCGGGATAGTATCAACCATCAACTTGATGAAATTTTGGGTGAAAATTTGGATGAATCCAATTTAGCCGTTGCAAAGGCTCTGATTTTAGGAGATAAATCACTTTTGCGTCCCGAACTGAAAAAGAGCTTTAGTTCCGCGGGTGCAATGCATGTTTTAGCAGTCTCGGGATTACATATTGGTATCATACTAGAAATTCTTCTTTTTATTTTTGGAAGGTTCTCCAAAATTCTCAAGAAGAATAGGGCAGTACTATTGGCAATTGGAATATTGTGGATATATGCCGCAGTTGTTGGTTTTTCTCCTTCGGTTGTGCGCGCTACAATTATGTTCTCGCTAATTGCACTTGGGAAAATCTTCAGTAAACAAAGTAATGGCTTGAATATATTACTCTTTTCAGCATGTCTACTACTTTCTTACAATCCTTTGATGCTCTATGATATAGGTTTCCAACTATCATATCTTGCAATGCTAGGGATATTCCTACTCTACAAGCCAATTCAATCATCAATCTTCATCAAAAACCGATGGCTGAATAAAGTGTGGCAAGGAACGTCTGTTGGAGTTTCGGCACAGGTTTTTACGATTCCGGTAACGCTGTATTACTTTCATCAATTTCCTAACTATTTCATTCTGACTAACATCGGCATGATGGTGTTTGCAGGCTTGGTTTTGAGCTTAGGACTGGTTCTATTCGCGACTAGCTGGGTTAAAATTGTTGGTAAGTTGATCGCGGCGCTCTTAAGCTTTGCTCTCACAGCGATGATATTTTTTGTAGAGTGGGTAGAGCACCTGAGTGGCTCTGTAGCATTTGGGTTCACATTGCCATGGTATTTAATCGTAGCGGCATATATTATCCTTTTCATTGTGGTTCTGGCTAAGTCAAAAATGATAGTATTGAAGGTTGCTCTCTTTGCAGCTATGGTCCTTATTATTGCTATTCAAGCTATACGGTATGAAAATATAACAAGGAATGAATTTGTTGTGTTTAATTCCAATCAGCTCCTGATGATGGTGAAGCAGGGTGATAATATAATTTGCCTACATAATGCCACAAATGGTCTAACAGATGGATTGGATTTTCTTATCGATGCATATTCCAAAATCCATCCTGGAAAAGTTAAGTTCGTTCGTTTGAGTCTTGGAGAGACTAGTGTTATGGTTTCTGGTGGTTATATGAAAGTCGTCAAATTCGATAATGGATATCATATACTTTTACCTTCTAAGGATAAGAGTTTCTTCTTAAGAACTAGTACGCGTGTAGTGCCATTTAAGGATGACTACATAGTTGATATGCCATATATTCAAAGTAAAAGGACGTCCTATAATTTGAGAAATGGTTGCTACCGTATTCCTCTGAAATAGTGTGTACTGTGCCTGTTCATTTAGTAAATGAATCGGTACGAAGTACGATTGATTCTTTACTTGCCGTTGAATTCCGTAATTTTGCAGCGTTAACGCCGATTTTTAATGCGCATCAGTCTTCTCCATATTGTCTTCTCCATAACGGTAATGCTACCTGTTTTTGCAACTGCTCAGAAGAAGTATTCTATTCATAGAATAACAGATGCTATTGCAATTGACGGTGAAGTAGATGATGCTGCGTGGGCGGATGCTGGATTGGCTTCAGACTTCATTACCAACTATCCTGAGTACGGAACTGAATCTAGATATGTATCAAAGGTTAGATTGTGTTACGATGATAAAGCGCTCTATGTTGCTGGTGAACTTTTCGATCCTTCACCAGATTCTGTAAGTTATAGTTTGTCGCAACGAGATGATGTGGGTAACGCGGACAGATTCGGCATAACGCTGGATCCCTATGCAGCCAATACAAGTTCATTTGCATTCATTGTTACTGCTGCTGGAGTTGAAATCGATGGCTTACTATTTACCAATGGATCTGATTTTTCTTGGAATGCAGTTTGGAAAAGTTCAGTGAAGAAACAAGACTATGGCTGGTCGTTTGAGATGAAAATACCATTCTCTGCGTTGCGATTCCCGAATAAATCGGTGCAAGAGTGGAATATAAACCTCGTGCGTGAGGTGAGACGGGATCGAGAGAAATCATTCTGGAGCCCAGTGAATCCAAGTGATTTTGGTGAAATAACTCAATCGGGAGTTATGAAGGGGATATCAAATGTGAAATCTCCTGTGCGCCTCTCGTTTACACCATATGCAACGGGATATTTAGAGAATTCATACGACTACACACTCGAAAAACAAGTCTGGAAAAGTAGATTGACAGGAGGCCTAGATTTGAAGTATGGATTAAATGATGCTTTCACACTTGATATGACCCTGATTCCTGATTTCGGACAAACAACCTCCGATAAGCAGGTGTTGAATCTCGGTCCTTTTGAGGTTAGGTTTGATGAGAATCGACCTTTCTTTCTTGAAGGAACTGATCTTTTTAGCATTGGTAATGTATTCTATTCACGAAGGATAGGAGCACAGCCATACAATTATTCTGCTGCCTCATTATCTTTGGCTGACTCAATAGGAGAGGAGGTGATAAGTAATCCAGACCTAGCAGCATTACTGAATGGAACGAAGGTTTCAGGGAGAACAAAGAGTGGGCTTGGAATCGGAGTCTTCAATGCAATTGAGGGAGAGCTTCAGGCCATCGTGGCGGATTCTAATGGAGTTCAACGGGTTGTGAATACACATCCTCTGACTAACTACAACGTCTTTGTGTTGTCGCAGAATCTCCAAAATAATAGCAGCGTTTCGTTCGTAAACACCAATGTAATGAGAGCCGGAGCTAATAGAGATGCAAATGTCTCTGTGATCGAATCGTCACTCTTCTCTAAAGATGGAAGGTTTAATATCAATTCGGGAATTAAAATTTCATCGGTTTTTGAAGGGGAGACTCCAGTTTTTGGTCATAGTGCCAGTTTTGTTCTCGAGAAAGTGAGTGGAACTTGGGGGTATGCCCTCGATTATTTTGAGGAAAGCGATACATACGACCCAAACGACCTTGGCTTCCTTTACAATAATAATGAACGATTTGTTGGTGCTCGATTGAATTGGCGTGATTTTGAAGCGAACCGATGGTTCCTGAGAAGATGGGCTGATGTAGGAGTTCATTATGCGGCGTTATATAAGCCACAGGTTTATGCCAATAGTGGAATTGATTTTAGTGGACGAGGTACAACCAAGAACTTCACAACCATAGGGGTTAATGGAACTTTTCGACCCTTTAATGAGGTCAACCATTTTGAATCAAGAGAATTTGGTAAAGAGGTGGGATTTGGATCGAGTGGACGGATTTCAGGATTTGTCTCAACGGACTACAGTAAGAAATTTGCACTTGATGTGCGTTCAGGAATTAAGCAATTTTTTGGTTCTGCTATGAAGACAACATTCATTAATGTTAGCCCACGGATGAGGGTTTCAGATAAGATGTTCCTGGTCTTACGATCAAATTGGGAGTTTATTACACATGATTTTGGTTATGTTAGTTCATTAGATGAAAATTACTCTGATGAGATTTTGATGGGGTATCGGAATCGCAGAATCACGGAAAACTCAATACAATTGGAGTATATCTTCACTAAGAGAATGGGTGTTGATCTCAGATTACGCCATTATTGGCAGCAGGTTGAGTACAATTACTTCAAAGAGCTGTTAGATGAGGGTAATCAGGTTTCAACGACTTATCTTCCTTTAAATGATGATGGTGAGTCTGCACACAATACGAATTACAATGCTTTCACCTTAGATCTGAACTATCGATGGGTATTTACTCCCGGGAGCGAGTTGAGAATAGTGTATAAAAACAACATATTCAATTCGCAAAACACCGTCGTTCCATCTTATTTTAATTCGTTTGACAAATTGTTTGACCAGCCTCAGACGAACAGCATATCCATGAAGCTATTGCTTTATATCGATGTTCTTTATTTCAAAAGAAAGAATAGAAATCGTTAGTTCCATCCTAGAATTAGATCATATCAAATTAATCTTGAGCAAAAAAAAACAGCCTATTCAATAGACTGCTTTAATAGTATAGAGGCTTGGGCTTAGCGATTTAACATCACTGGCATCACAAGCATTAATATATCTTCATTCTTTTGTAGATCTGATGGAATCAATAGACCCGCTCTACTTGATTCACTCATTTCTAAGCGAACCTCCATAGAATCTATATTGTTCAGCATCTCCATTAAGAATCTAGAGTTGAATCCAATTTCCATATCCTCACCAGCATAGTTACACGTCAATCTTTCATTCGCTTCATTTGCGAAATCGATATCCTCTGCAGATAATGCCAATTCAGAACCAGCCAATTTAAGCTTGATTTGGTGCGTAGTTTTGTTCGAAAAAATTGATACCCTCTTGATTGAGCTGAGTAATTGTAGACGATCAATCGTTAACACATTCGGATTCTCTTTAGGAATTACCGCTTCATAGTTCGGGTATTTCCCATCAATCAAACGACAAACAAGAACGATATCGTTGAACATGAAAACAGCATTTGAATCATTGTATTCAAGTTGTACTTCCTCATCACCTTTCAGGTTTCCCTTTACTAGATTCAATGGTTTCTTTGGAAGGATAAATGAAGAGCTTCCATCAGCCTGTGAATCTGTTCTCGTGTAGCGAACGAGCTTATGTGCGTCAGTAGCTACGAAAGTGATGCTTTCAGGTGAAAATTGGCAGAATACACCGCTCATTACTGGACGAAGATCATCAACTCCTGTTGCGAACAGAGTCTTGTTGATTGCATTCGCGAGTATGCTTCCAGAGATTCTAATTGAATTAGAGTTATCTAATGATGGAACTCTTGGGAAGTCATCTCCGTTAAATCCAACCATTTTAGACTTACCGTTATCATAAGCGATTTCTATTGAATAAGTTTCGTCGTCAACCAAGAAAGTACAAGGCTGATCCGGAAGGTTTTTCAATACATCAAGCAGGAGCTTAGCTGGTATTGCAATTTTTCCCTCTTCTTTCGCTTCGATTTCTAAAGACGTGCGCATAGTAGTCTCTAAATCAGATGCTGAAACAGTTAACTGTTGATCAGAAATTTCGAATAAGAAGTTATCAAGAATTGGAAGAGTATTGCTTGTACTCAGGACTCCTGAGATTCCTTGAAGGTGCTTTAGTAATTTTGCACTAGATATGACAAAGTTCATTGTATACGATTTATAACATAATCAAAATTATCATTTTCGCACCAAACAAAAGCATGCCGACTTTCGTTTTTTCACCGAGTTATCAACAAGGTTGAACGCTATTTCTGTCGAATACCGTCTTCAGTTTTGAGCATACTCAAGTCCATAGGGAAATACACATGACCTAGAAGGATCGGATTGAATACAAAGTATTGACACTTTACAAGCATTCCATCGGGTAATTCGCACCAGAATTTGTCTCGGTTCGTATCTTCAATGTTACCAAAGTCAGCTTCTACAGCAACAGGAGCTTTCATTCTAAAGCATCTCAGCTTTGACGTTTTGCCATTCGTTTCTTTCAAACTCAATGTTGCAAAAGGAGTTGATCTTTTTACGCTGTCTACTTGAGCGTTGGTAAGTTCAAAATTCTGCAGGTTATAATTGATTTTCTTAAACTTGTTCAAGTATCTAAACATCATGTCTGGTTCAGCATCCATCATTCTCTTTCCTTGATGATATGCCTTTAAATCTGAACCGTTTTTAGTGATTTTAAAGCTTCTCTCTGGCTCATCATTGAACTTAACATCTACTGCTGATATATCTTCCACAGATAGTGCGAAAATTCCAGTACATGCCCATTCTCGATTGTCAGCAAAGAATCTTGGTTCGATTATGCCATTCATTCCTTTAATCTTCATCAGTACAGGGATGTCACTCTGTCCGTGTTCTTTAGAGTCGAGAAGCATTATTTGACCATGATGGTCCGGAGCTGTAGGTCCTAGGTACCAGGTTTTTGTCCATTCACCCGATTGAAAAATCTCAACTTTTAAGTGTTGAGCCGTCATCATTTTAGTGTAGTTCGCGTGTGAACTATCTGGTAAATAACCTTTGAATTCGATTTTTTCGAATGCTTCCAATACAAAGGCTGCATTTTCTTGAGTGATACATCCGCCATCTTTGTCAGTCCAAACCTTGCCTTTCTTTCGGATTTCAAATGTACGTGCAAACTTATCGGTGATGATTACTTTGTCTACCGTTGATATGTCCTCAATAGCAAAGTCAATTAGTTCCGTGTCTGACTTGCCTTCATTCTCGAAAAGTGATGAGATATAAAAGCCTAGGCCGACTAAACCTCCAACGGCTATTACTAGTATAATTAGTTTTTTCATGATCAGTAGTGTTTATCTTGCGTACTTACGCTTTCGTATAAAGTTAAGCGTGAAGCCAAGAAACAGAATAAGAACGATTGGCAAGCCAACATTGATCATTTTGTAGAAAGAGCCGTCATTCTTAACTTTTTCGTTATCCATTTCATGGATATCAATTTGTTTACTCCTTAAGTCAAGAACTGAATTGTCTCCTAGCATGTAATCAGTCATGTTTTGGAAAAACTCTTGATTCCCAAAATAGTGCTGTACTTTAAGGCGAAGCATGTCTTCGTTGTATTGTAAGTTATTCAGCTGCTTCGGTCGGTACATCATGGCCGTCCCTTGTTTGTTTGGCATCGAATCGTATTCATTTGCAATGAATCGTCCGTTTCCAACTACCAGTACCTTTCCTTCTTTAACACTTTGTTTTCTGAATTCAGCATCCGGATTATTAGCAAAAGCACCAACGAGTCGGTTCTTAAAATATGAGTCGAAAGTACCCTCAGCTAAACCGGCAACGCACTTTTTATTTTGCTCGCTTGTTGGGTCTGGAGCCAATTTAGGATTCTGTCCATAATTATTAGGCATCATCAAGTTCACCATTGGAGCTAAGCCTGTAGCTGAAGAATTGGTGCTTGAAGTCAATATAGGCGTTAAGGCAACATCTGGATCATTTCCAACGAACTGAATTTCACCTGTGTACTCAAGTGATACAGGTTCTAGGTTTCGGGTAATGGCGTGTGATGTTGGTGTCGCCAAGACGTGGAAGAACCATGGAATTGCTGATTGATTAGAGAAGGGTACCATCTTGACACCACAACGAGCATCAATCACATAGTTATCATTGATCTTGAGTCCATAATCAAATAGCATTCGATCTAAGCCTAGATTGTATCTACTCGTGTGAGTTGATCCGACAGCATCAAGAGTGTCTTCAGGCAATTCTAATTTATCGATAAAACACATCAGTCGACCTCCAGTCATTACGAACTGATCAATAATGTATAAGTCTTTATCTGAAAACTTTGTAGTTGGCCGTGCGATTACCAATCCGTCAATATTATCAAGTGATCCAAGAGAATCATTTAATTCAACATCCGTAACAGAAAAGTAGGGCGAAATCATCGCTCTGATACGCTGCGTTTCCTTAAATTCAAGTTCACCATGTCCTTGCAAAAAGCCAACTCGAGGGCGATACTCCTGCGTAGATCTGCGAATAGAGCTGACTAACATGTATTCTAGATTGTTCACAGAGTTTTGAATCATGCCATTAACTTCATTCAAATGGTAAGGTTCAGCTGTCTTTGATCCAGGTAAGAACTGTACAGTATTCACAGTAGATCCGCCATATTCGATCACAGCGCCTGGCCATAACATCATTTTGGTCTGACTACCCTCTTTCATGTATAGAAGATCCATTGGGAGTATTCCTTTACCCTCGGCGAACAAGTTTTCGAAAAGTTCACGTTTCTCCTCATCAGTCCCAACTTGTGGATTGATGAACTGATACTCGATTCTGTCGCCTGCGTACAACTTAAACTCCTTTAATTTATCCTCGATGGCATCTCTGAAGTGCTTTATTTCAGCTGGAAGATTTCCTTCGAGGTAAATTTTAATATTTAATCTACTCTTAAATTGATTCGTATTCTCTAAGAACGTAATTGTTCCTGGTGCGAGCGAATAACGCTGATCTTCAGTCATATCAACTCTCGTATAAATGAAAGAGCTCACTATGTTGATTAGAACAACGGCAACGATAACAATTGCCATGAAGGTCCAATTGTAAATTCCTTTTACGATCTTCTTTTTTTCTGCCATGACTATCGTTTAAGAGATTTAATAACCGTTAGTGCTGCATAAATGAACAACGTAATAATGGTAATGAAGTAGACAATGTTTTTAGAGTCAATAACTCCACGTTTGATACCATCGTAATGATATGTGATTCCACAATATTGAATCACAGAATCAAATTTCCCCATCAAACTAAAAGATCCGAGTAATTGAAACCCGCTGTAAAATAACCAACAGAGGAACATGGCCAAAATAAAGGCGACAATTTGGCTACTAGTTAGTGTTGAAGCGAAAATCCCAATGGCAACAAAAGTAGATCCAAGTAGAATTAATCCTAGATATGATGTGAAGGTAGCTCCGCCATCAATGATACCAACTGGGTTACCTAGATTATACATCGAAATGTAGTAAATCAGTGTAGGCAGTAGAGCTACAATGAGAAGGGTTACGCCAGCAAAGTACTTGGCCAACAAGATCTTTAAATCTGAAATTGGTCGCGTAAACAATAATTCGATTGTTCCAGTTCTTCGTTCTTCCGCTATTGACCTCATCGTAATTGCAGGTATTAGGACAAGAAAAATAACTGGTGATAAATTGAAAAACGGGATCAAGTCGGCTTCAGCGCCTTCCAGGAGATTTGTTTGCATGTCTCCAGAAATTACCCAATGGAAAAGACCGGCAGTAATGAGGTAGATAAGAATAAATACATATCCTATCACAGAACTCAAGAAGCTTCGAATCTCTTTAATGTAAAGTGCTCTCATTTAAGTACAAATGATGTTGAACCCAAAAGTAAGATTTCCTTTTGAAACCTAAGCCTGTAAATGATGATCTGCATGGATGATTTATTAAAATGTCAATGTTCGTAACCTATTCAATATGTAATGGCCAAAATGAGGGCGGGTTACTTAAAAAATGTGAAAAAATGCGAATATCGGTGGTCTTCGTACAAGGTTTTACATCAAAGAGTTATTCAACTTATAATGAACAAAGTAAATCGTAAGTTTATGAAATTTTCACCAATATTATTTTGTCTAAATAGTGCTGGGTTATTGTTAGCGCATGTGCTGATTGCAACAATGCACATGTGCAGCCAGGTGTTAAATATCATTATCATGTTATGCCTAATGCGTTTTGCAAGAATTAGGAGTTGATGGTTCCCAGATGTTAAAATTAGGCTATGCGGCCGGTGGGTTTCCAATCTATTACAAGTATGGATACGATCAAAACGGTGACATAGTAGAAATGGAAAGTGGATATACCTTGAAAAGTGGAAGTAGAGGAGGAGATGGTAAATCAGCGCCAGATGGAACTTATGATGGTACCTATTTTCAAGATTACGAATATTTGAGCGAGCGCTCAGAACTGGATGAATGCAATGGTAGAGTAGGTAGAACGCCTGAGAGTGATCAAGAGTATTATTAAGTAATAACTCACAACTTCCCCTCTTATCTGTTATGTCTTATGGGGGAGCCAACCAGTGACTTTCTTCATAGAAAAACAACGGAGCGACGATCTTTAGGAATGAATCCGGAGTCAAATCATGGAACGCCAAATCCTGATGAATTGATGAATCAAATGGATGCCAATAATGACGGTAAATTATCCAGCAGGGAGATGAACGGACCTCTTTAGGATCGCTTCAATCAACTTGATGTTAATTCAGATGGCTATTTGACAAAAGATGAACTAAACAATGGTATGGGAAGTCTTCATGGTCAAGGAGAGCCAACAAGGCGACATTGAGCAGTGAATTTCTAGTTCTTGTTATTCACCCGGGTAAGGCGATTGATATGAAGTCTGGAAGGACTCCCAAGTACTGTCTTTATAGGATCTAGAGCTAAAAAATTGAAGGATCATATGAATGTCTTGTGCACTTTTAAATCCCGCTAAAGCTTGAATGTACTGTGTTTCGTTACTTAGGTAAGCGAAGCTTGGGTAACTCATTTTACCTTGCAGTAATGCCCCGGCAAGTTCATGGTAGCCACGTCTTCCACTCTCAACAAATTTATATGTCTTACCTTCGAATTCAATGTCTTCTTTACTTTCGGCATCGAGCTTAACAGCATAAAAGTTCTTATTAATTTCTTCAATAACGAATTCATCTTTAAATGTAGATGCGTCCATTTTTTTACACCAACCACACCAATCTGTGTAGATATCAATGATGATGAACTTAGGGTCATTTTTCTGACGCTTCATAGCTTCCTCAATGGATAACCACTCAATTTCAGCAGTCTTTTTCTCGATAAGTTCCGAAGGTTTAGTCTGTGTAGAATTAGAGGAATTAGAGAAACTCCATAGTCCCATGGCTAAAATTACGAGGGAAAGGGATGCTAAGATTGTATTTTTCATAACGCGTAAGATAAGGAGATTGCACACGAAAAAACAGTAGACCCGATGCTTTAACAAATATTTAGCGTTATTAAACGCTCATTATTTTGAGACTTCGAAGCCGTTGAAGTGTGAATTGAGACTCCATGCCTGAGGTTTTTCACAGAACCAGGGCTTAATTTTAGACCAAATAGATTTGAACGTTTCAGAGTTGCGATAATTTTCTAAATCCGATTCATCATCCCAATGACTATAGGTTAAGACTATGGATGGTTTCTTAATATCCTGATATAGTTTCATTCCTTTGCACCCAGGGAAATTATTCACTTTGTCATTAATAGTGTCGAAAAAGCTTATGAATTCTTCAATCTTCGCTTCATCAAATTCTAGTTGAACGATTCGTGTCATTTTTTAGAAAAGTGATTCTATGGTTTCTCTTGATCCAGCAGGAGTGAACTCGATTCGGATCATATCATTTATTCTCAGGCCAAATAATTGTTCCGCTCCTCCAGTACTTCCGTTTGCTCCTCTATTTATAGCAATTTCGAGGAGTCCATTTTCGTTAAACACTGCAACTTTTTCACCTTGCGGAACTTCGTTGTAAGCTCCAGAAATTACATCAATGAAATAGTCTTTCCGTTTCCGTTTAAAGTAAAGCACGAATGGTGTGTCTTCCCCGAACCTCTCGAAAAGTTCTTGATTTATGTTCGTAATTGCATTCCCGTAGTTGTCTACATGGATTACATAGCCTTTGATCAAATTTGCTTCAGAAACGGCGATTGGATTAAGAGCGCTTTTGTATTCTGTGGATGCTGACCCAATTTCCTCTGGTTGAACTCCGTTCAGAAGTTTCACAGCGGCAGGTATCAGAACGTTTTTTGTAGGGAATTTGAATAGTTTTTCATTGGATAGGATGTCATCAATTCTCCAAAAACCTTGAGGATGATTCTCGCCAAGGAAGGCACCAAAAAATCCGTTATCGCAAGAAATGAAGTACTGATTTTGATACTTCATGATTGAAGGAAAGCTTCCATCGGATCCGCCAAAGTTAACGATAGGCTCACTGTCAACACCAATTACGTGCACCGTCCCTTCGGGGAAATCAGTAAAACAAGATCTTACATGAAACGCTGCTTCTGAAATGTCAAAGGGGCGAACCGTATGAACAATGTCAACTACTTGGACATCACTTGCTGACTTTAATAATGACCCTTTTAACGATGCCACATAGTGGTCGTTCAGTCCCATATCTGTCGTAAGCGTAATGACTTTCATTTCTTAATCGTTAACTCGAGTCAAAAATAAGGTTATTATGCGATTAAGAACTTTATTATTCTCAATCATTACTCTATATTAGTAATTAATTACAATTTGACGATTGTAAAAATGAAAACCTAAAATAAAGAATTACGATTGCTAGAGCGAAAAATTGAAATACAAGGTATTAGTCCTGCGGAGTTGTTCGGGGTGAACAACGCAAAATTAAAGCACCTCAAAACATATTTTCCAAAGCTAAAAGTCACGGCTCGAGGAAATGTTATCACGATTGTTGGAGATGAAGATGTGATGAATGAATTTGAACGAAAGTTTGAGTTGATTATGTCTCATTTCAATCAGTATAATCAACTGACTCAGAATAATATCGATAACCTAATGTTAGCAGATGGCTCAGACCTACTTAAAGACAAGGGAGAGTCGGCAGTTCTCGTTCATGGAAATCATGGGATGAAGATTCGGGCTAAGACGATCAATCAAAAAAAGATGGTCGGCTCAATTGACATAAATGACATGCTATTTGCTGTCGGTCCTGCAGGTACCGGAAAGACTTATACGGCCATAGCACTTGCAGTACGAGCGTTAAAGGCAAAGGAAGTAAAGCGTATAATTCTTACACGACCTGCGGTTGAAGCAGGTGAGAATCTAGGTTTCCTTCCGGGAGATTTGAAGGAAAAGCTCGATCCATATATGATGCCGTTGTATGATGCTCTCAGGGATATGATTCCTGCAGAAAAACTAGCTGATATGTTGGAGTTTGGCATTATCGAAATTGCGCCGTTGGCATTTATGAGAGGGCGAACATTAGATAAAGCTTTTGTGATTCTTGATGAAGCACAGAATTCCACAACGATGCAAATGAAAATGTTCCTGACTCGAATGGGTATGACTGCAAAGTTTGTTGTTACTGGTGATATGTCGCAAGTCGATTTACCACGAAGTCAACGTTCAGGCTTGGCATATGCAATGAATGCGCTTGAAGAGGTCGAAGGTGTTGGAATCATTAAAATGGGATCAGCGGATGTAATCCGACATGCACTTGTTAAACGGATTATAGCGGCATTCGAAGTTGCTGAAAATGAAGATAAGCGACAAGCCGAGCTGCGACTTAAGAAGCGTAATCAAGGCAAAGACTAGTTTTTTTTCAGCCTATATTTCTCAATATCGTGAGCG
>TARA_Y100000385_G_scaffold58289_1_pt1 | contig 14070 bp, 17 predicted proteins | sample TARA_Y100000385 | Tara Oceans TARA_Y100000385 (sample SAMEA2620980) | marine metagenome | biome: marine biome (ENVO:00000447); feature: surface water layer (ENVO:00002042); material: "saline water (ENVO:00002010), including plankton (ENVO:xxxxxxxx)" | depth 5 m
GAAGTCATGGAAAGGATATTCAAGAAATGGCCAGGCAAGACAGCTCGACTGAGTAACTACGTCACCTACAAAGAAAAATCAGCTCGTAGAGAAGCTGCTAAACGTTTAGGTGCCACAGGTAATCTTCCACGCAACTTTACTTATGAAAAAATAGGCGTTGACCCTAAGGAGGCAAAACGCATAGAACGTAAACTAATAGGCAAGAAGAGATGCATATCAAAACACTGTGGAGGAATCGTAATGTTTACAAGGCAACTACCAAAATCACTAATATCAGCAGACAACCAAATACTACTAGACAAATATGAAGTAGAGGATCTTGAACACCTCAAAGTCGACATACTAGCAAACAGAGGACTATCTCAGCTAATGGAAATAGATCCTAATACACCATTAGCAGACTATCCTCGGACAGACAAAGCAACTAGCGAATTATTAGCAAGAGGAGATGTTCTAGGAGTGACGCAAGGCGAGTCACCGGCCATGAGAAGATTGTTTAGAGCAATCAGGCCAACCTCAATGGAGGACTGTGTATTTGCTACAGCAATGATTAGACCTGTTGCTATGAGTGGCAGACAAAAAGCAGCTATGTTCCAAGACTGGAGCAGAGAAGCTGTACAAGATTCAGTTGTATTCGAAGACGATGCAATTGATATTATAAGTAGCATCATAGGTGTAGACATGTATGAAGCTGATATGTATAGGAGAGCATTCGCTAAAAAGAACGATGAAAAAATATTGGAATTTGTTGAAAGGTTGGGTAATAATCCACGCAAGTCTGAAGCAATGGCTGCACTACAAGAACTTAGTGGGTTCGGCCTTTGTAGAGCACATGCTGTTAACCTTGGACGACTTATATGGGCCCTTGCCTATCAAAAAGCACACAATCCAGAATCTTTCTGGAGAGCTAACCTCAAGCATTGCCAAGGAAGTTATCGAGCCTGGGTATACCAATGCGAAGCGCACAGGCGAGGAATAGAATCTAAATCAGGATGGTGGCATCATGGGTTTGTACCAGGATGCGGCGTAAGACAAAATTTCCTACAGCGTGTAGACTTTGCAGGTGTTATTGCTAACGGCAGAGTGTTTCGCGGCAAGGGTAACAAATGGGTCACCTTTCTTACACTAGGCACAAACTACGGAGAGTATATAGATGTAACTATACAACGTCCGTTTTCATATAGGGACGGTGATGTTGTTTCTGGATCAGGATTAGTTAAGAATACAAATAACTCAGACTATATACAATGTACAGATCAAAAATTATTTACACTGGGAGAATGGTTTGAACGAGCTAGTAAAAATAGAAACAGATAGTTGGTTAGGTTATTGTAAGGACGATCCTGTTCGTCCTCACCTACCATTATACTGGCGTATACAAGATGGAAGAGAAGTTTACGGATTGTTTGAAAAGCAATATGCAATTGAAGCACCTGTTGACTTTGAAGGGCCGAAAGCAATAATTTGTGTAGCATATACAAACGGTGTTGCAATTACTGAAGAAGATTTAAACAATACTGAAGAACCAAACACTGCAATGTTTTATACTGTTTGGAGTTATGACAAAGGTGCTGGCAGAGAAATTGTAAACACTGTTGCAAAACATATTAAAAACACTAGAGAAGACATTACAAGATATGTAACATTGAGTCCTCTAACAGACATGGCAGAGAAATTTCATTTACGCAATGGTGCAATTTTTTCACGTAAAGGAGATAACTGTCAAAACTTTGAGTACAAAATATGAATCTAAAAGTTACGGAAATAAAACATTACACTGAAAGTTTATTTCGTATTCGTACAGAACGTCCTCCTACATTTAGATTTACAGCTGGTGAATTTACAATGGTCGGAATGGAAGGCACGCCAAAAAGAGCTTACAGTCTTACAAGCGGACCGTTTGATGACTATTTAGAATTTTACAGTATTAAGGTTCCGGATGGGCCTTTAACTAGTAAGTTACGTAATATTCATATAGGAGATTATCTAGAAGTAAGTGATAAGACAACAGGTACTCTTACACTTTCTAATTTAGAACTAGGCGGTAACTTATGGTTACTAGCTACAGGTACAGGTATAGCTCCTTTCATATCAATTCTAAGAGACCCTACAACGTATGATCATTTTGATCAAATACATGTTTATTGGAGTGTGCGTAAGTCACAAGACCTAGAATCTTATGATAGTTTTTTAAAAGAACAGGATATAAAATATACAGCTACGGTTACACGAGATCCTGACTACTCTGGATATAAAAAACGTATTACTCATATTATTAAGGCAGGCGAAATTGTGCCTAACCTAGAACCTAGCGAACACAAAATTATGATATGTGGCAGTTTAGATTTTAATAAAGAAGTAGCAGATATGTTTGACGGTTGGGGGTTTAAACAAGGAACTAACAAACAAGCAGGAACCTTTGTACAAGAAAAAGCGTTTGTATCGTGACTAGATATTATCTAGCAAATTGTGAATTCAAATGGAGCCATGCAGGGACACGAATGGAAAACATTTGGGTGCAAAGAGAACTAGGCGTCGAGCTCTTCAAGCAGTGTAATCAAGATGGATTTAATTTAGTAATGTTGCACAGCAACAGTCAGACATTACCTAGCGATATGTATTGTAGATGCGACATATATGTAGATGTACAAAATTCTAAACAAGGTACGCTATTTGCTTTAAAGTTTCAAGAAGCAATAGCTGTTTAGAAATGACTGTACCATCCAGTAACAATATATTTGGTTTGTGACGGACTAGCAATGCCTTGGTGCATGTGTGTAAATGCAGGTGGCCATATTACTGTAAGTCCTTTTTCAGGTTGTAATTTTACTTCCCAATGAGGCCATGATGTTTCACCTTTGTCAGTAACATCATTTAGATATGTCATAAAGACTAGATGTCTACTTGACTGAGGCTTCTCACTTATTTCACAATGTAGTTTATGAAAGCCTTCGCCGGGCAAATATCGTTGTATTTGCACTCCTAAATTTATCCCCCACGTACCTGTTGCGTCTGCACAGTGCGGATATAAATGTTTATACTCTTCTGTAACATGAGACAACTGTTCAAAATAATCATCAACACAAGCATCTTTAAATTCATTGATAGTTAGATCAGTAGACTGCTTGATAGTAGGATCAACAGTACAATGATCACCTACTACACCAGGAATTTGGTGCTGTTGGTTACTTTCAAAAAAATCTATAAGCTGATCACATGTCCTAGGATTTATGTACCATCCAGCTATAAAATCTTTAGGATTTTTATTTTTTATGTGAGCTTGAAAGGCCATTTAACTCTTATAGATCCATGTATTGCATTTCGTGTATGTGGATAATGTGTTTCGCCCCTGCCGTGGAATAGTTGTACGTTTGCTACAATAAGTGTATTAGCTTTTACAGTCATAGGACTAACTGTTATTCCCATTGAAGAAAGTTCTTCATCTCTAGCACGAAGACTACCTTCTATATGTCCTCTAAGTTTAGACTTGTCCCATTGTCCAATACAAAGTTGAATAGTTTGATTATAATACCAATCCCAAAATAATTGATCATACATAGGTGCACTTGTTTGTAGTCGAAACGGTCCGTCACCAATTTTTACTTCATCAGGAAAGTACCACCACTTGACAGCAGGAAAAAATATATCACTGTGTATATCTTTTTGTTCATCGTTGTCACTAGGTTTATTTTCAACACGTTGAACAAAAGTATTTTGATTGTATAATGCTGTAGTTTCAGGATTATCAAATCCGATACATTCAGTTACAATCTTTTTCATTTCGCTATCGTTAACTAGGAAATTTATTCCAGGATTAGTTTCGCTTTCACGTTGACAATTATTAAATATCTGCTTGTTAACTGATATAGGATATTTTTTACATTCTTGTTGTACAAGTTTATGAAACTGCTCAGGTAAAAAGTCATTAACTTTTATATGTCCTTGCTGTATGAATTCTCTGCGTTTTGTTCTATGATCAGCAGCATATGTACTAAACGCATATCTAAATAGATGTAGGCCACGTTTGGTATATTCAACATTACTGAACAACGGATTCTTTTTAAATTTTTTGACATTTGTATAAACTACCTCAGGTACATCTTCTCCCAAGATATGTTTAGCTGCATCTTTTACATGCTGGTCAAAATTTATACTATCTTCAATAGCATTCATTTCAATTGTTTTTAATTTTTTATCATTTAGGTAGTCGCTTATTAACATAAAAATATTTATCTCATTAACTACACACATAAATATTATCATGGATGTAAACATTAGAGGTGCATTAGGCACACAATTATTTGAATACCTATGCGGACTGTACACTGCACAATCAACAGGCCAGACTATTAACAAAGTTGTTATAGGTACAGGCGGAAAAGTTGTAGCACCTGTAAAAATAGATTGGCTTAGTCAAATTATTGATATACCTTATCCTGTAGAAGTGTTACCTAGTACAGCAAAACAAGATGTTTGGAAAAAGCCAAACGTATTTAAAAACCTAGCATCTAGCAATGTATTAGAAAACATAAAATTAAAATCCCCTGTAATAGAAAATGGCTTTAAATTATTACATGTGCGCGGATTAGATCGTACAATAGCAAGTATAGATGATTATATAAAAATAGTTTGTGCTATAGGTCCTGACGTAAAATTAATTGGCGACGATAATGATCTAATAGATAAAATTATACACAACTCAAATATGGGCGAGAATGTTAGTAAAGGCGTACTAGAAGATTGGCACTTATGTATAGGAGCAAAAGAAATATACTGTGCTTTTACAAACTTTACCCTAAGTGCAATGCTATTCGACAAAAACAAAAAAATAAAAATGTTATCTAAACAAAATAGCAATGGAACTGTTGTTATACATGATCCTGCCTACAAATGTGTTGATGCAATGTTCAATCACTATTATACAAATGCATCCTGGATGTAAATAAATATCACATAATATAGGAGTTTAATATGCAGACAACATATCCACTAGCTACATCAACTTGGGGCGATGAAGAACTACAAGCAATTAAAGAAGTAATGGACACAGGTAGATTTACTATGGGTCCTAAAGTTTTTGCATTTGAAAAAGAATTTGCAAAGAAGTTTGGAGCAACAGATGCAGTAATGGTAAACAGTGGTTCTACAGCAAATTTGCTAATGCTGTCATTACTAAAATGGAAATATAATCTACATAAGAAACCAAATGCAAACGTTATTGTTCCAACAGTTGGTTGGAGTACAACATATTTCCCCGTCACACAAAACGACTTTTTATTAAACTTTGTTGATGTTGATCCTAACACATTTAACATTGATGTAACTAAAATAGAACAAGCAATAGACGGAGGCACTGTAGCAATTATGCCGGTTAACCTTTGTGGCAACTCCTGTGATTACGATGCACTCAAAGCTATTTGTACAAAGCATAATTTGTTATTGATTGAAGATAATTGTGAAAGCATGGGAGCAACATATAACAACAAGTATTGCGGTACACACGGCACGATGGGTAGTCATAGTTTTTTCTTTTCACATCATTTGCAAACAATGGAAGGCGGAATGATATGTGTACAAAATCAAGAAGATGCAGATTATCTTAGAAGTTTGAGAGCGCATGGTTGGTGTAGAGAGTTACCTGACAACAGTAGTATATTTAAAAAGACAGGTGACTTCTTTAAGGATAGTTTTACATTTATTACTCCTGGTTATAGTGTACGTCCACTAGAGATGAGCGGCGCAATAGGAAGCATACAAATTAACAAATGGGAAGATATATTAGAAAAAAGAATAGCAAACAAAGAACACTTCTTTAGTTTGTTTGCTGACACAGATTATCTTACACTACAACAAGAAGTAGGCAACAGCAGTTGGTTTAGTTTCGGATGTGTACTAAAAGGACCCCTTGAAGGTAAACGTGATGAACTAGTAAAACAGTTTAACCTTTTAGGTGTAGAAGCTAGACCGTTAGCAAGTGGCAACTTCTTAGCACAGCCTGTGCTAGAGATGTTACCTCATATTGCTCATGGCAACTACGATGCAGCAGAAAATATTCATACGAATGGGTTCTGGGTTGGTAACCATGCAGTTGATTGTAGGGAAGGCATTGCGGCAATGCGTACAGCATTTGATAATGTTTTAAACGGATAAAAATATGAAAGTACTTATAACAGGAGCAAGCGGCTTTTTAGGTAGCCACATTATAGATACACTTACAGATCAATATCCTACATACCAAATTATTCCTTGGGACTTAGCACAAGGTGATTTAAAAACTACTACAGAATTTCCAGAAGTAGATGTAGTAATACACTTGGCAGCATTTAATAGTACTAAAGACTTTTACAAACAAGGTCTACAAGTTATAAATGACAACATTGTTCCTACATTAAATCTTGTTAACTTTTATACTAACAAGCAAGGTAAGAAGCCGTTAATGATGTACACTGGTACACCTGAGGGTGTAGCAGGAGCAACTGACCTATTCAATTGGAAAATTCCTACAGACGAAGCATGTCCAATAGTTATCCCTGATGTAAAAAACATACGATGGAGCTACGCTACAAGTAAGGTGCTAGGAGAGCAAGCAGTTATAGCAAGCGGATTAGATTACATAATAGTACGCCCAAATAATATATACGGGCCTAGACAACGCAACCATTTTGTAGATGAGTTTATGTCAAGAGCAAGCACAGGTGATGTGTCATTGTATGGATATACTAACACTAGAAGCTGGTGTTATGTAAAGGACTTTGCAGAAGCATTTGTAAAACTTATGCATACAGAAACTGCCAAAAGCGAAATTGTAAACATAGGTAGTAACGACGAACAAACAGTTCTACACCTTGCAGAAATTATACTTGAACACATGGGTATAGCACAAGAAATAGAAAAGCATGATGCACCCGAAGGTAGTGTTGCTAGACGTATGCCAGACATTAGTAAAATTAAAAAGCTCACAGGCTGGGCACCCACTACTGATTTATGGACAGGATTAAAACACACAGTTGAGGCAAACCTAAAATGAACATAGGCATAATTGGATTAGGTGTAGTTGGTTCAGCAAACAAAGCAGGATTTGACCAACTGGGACACACAGTAGTTGTGCATGATACAAAATTAAACACAACAATAGATGCTGTGCAAAATACAGAATGTGTGTTTGTATGTGTGCCTACTCCAAGCAAACCTAATGGAGACTGCAATACAGATATAGTTGAGAGTGTAATAAAACAACTTGACAGCATAAACTACAAAGGCATTATTGCAATACGAAGCAGCACCGTACCCGGCTTTACACAGAGTATGCTGGACAAATACAACAACAGACAAATATGTTTTGTGCCGGAGTTTGTAAGAGAAAGATGTGCTGAACATGACTTTATTAATGAACATGAGATGTTGGCTGTAGGCACCAAAGACAACTATGTATACGACACTATAGTAAAAGCACACGGACATTATCCTAAACATACAGTACAACTGAGTCCAAGCGAAGCAGAGATACTCAAATACTATTTGAATCTCTATGCAGCAACTAGGGTTACGTTTGCAAATGTATTCTACGAGTTGTGCGAAAAATTAGACAGCGACTACAAACGAGTAAAGGATGCTTATATACTAACAGGTAGAGCCGGTGATATGTATCTTGACGTAAGCAAAGACCTTAGAGGATACGGTGGTATGTGTTTGCCTAAAGATACTAGAGCTATAATCAATCTACTAGATAAACTTGAGCTAGACTTAGATTTCTTTAAAACCATAGACAACGACAACAACAAATTTAAAACCACAGTATTCAACGGAATGCGCGGCGAAGGAGAAACAGATGATACCACCTAAACCTAGACACGACAGTCAACCACACTCAGTAATAGTATTAGGATCAACTGGCCTATTAGGTAGTGCTATCTCAAGAGCAAATCCCGACTGCATACAATTAAGTTCTAAAGACTTTGATGCTACCAGTTACATAGACACAAAAAATTACTTTAGGATGATGGCTGAAGATATCGAAAACTCAACTATACACGTTGCTTGTGGCGTTGTAGGAGGTATTGCACAGCAAGACTATTCAATGTTTTTGAACAACACTAAAATGACTATGAATCTATTAGAATGTATAGACGAGTTTCAAGCAACAGGACATACCATTTATTACAGCAGTAGTTGTGTATATCCGTTAGGTCTAGATAACCTAACAGAAACAGATGTTATGTCAGATAAACTAGACAGCACAAAACAAGGATACGCATTCAGTAAACTTGTGGGCATTAAGATGTGTGAGTATCTCAACCACAAGCGCGGATTCAAACAGTTCACAGCAGTGATACCACCCAACCTATGGGGTGACGGAGACAACTGGGATATTCAAACCTGTCATGTGCTACCTGCTATAACACAGAAGATATACACTGCACATCGAGAGGGACACGACACTGTTGAGATATACGGTAGTAGTCACACACGCAGAGAGTTTCTACGTTCAGATGATGTAGTAACTGCAGCTCATCTAGCAGCAGCTTCTGAACTAGAAGTAGTCAATGTTGGCTCAGGAACAGACATATCAATCGGCGAGTGTGTACTTGGACTTGTGAAGAGGATTGGCTACACAGGCCGCATAGTCTACACAGGTGGAGCTACAGGAGCAGACAAACGACTGTTAGACTCAACGCACAGCAAACGTCAGGGATTTACACCCTCCTACAACTACAGTGACATGTTAGACTACATGGCCACACAAGGAGCAACACATGGGATTTCATAATTTAATTACACACGCTGTGGACACTGTACGCAATGATCTAGGCCTAACTCCCACAGTGTGCGAACTAGGCAACCAAACTCTCAAAAATGCCAAACAGCGTAGAAGCATATACAAACGACTGGGGCTCAAAGGTGTTGAACCCACTAGTGTGAGAGAATGGTATCTTTCAATGGGATTCAGCAGCTACACAGCAATAGATGTAAATGAACAACGTGATGCTGTGGCAATGGACCTCAATCTAAATCTCTACACAGAATATGACTACACTGATCAGTTTGACTTGGTGACCAACAACGGCACAGGTGAACATGTGTTTAATCAAATGACACTGTTTGAGAACACACACAACCTCACACGCCCAGGTGGTTGCATGATACACTGCTTGCCCTGCTATCGTTGGATCGATCACGGCTTCTACAACTACAATCCAAATCTATTCACAGCACTGGCAACAGCCAACAACTATCGTGTGAGTCACCTATGGCTAGCACAAAACAACATGGATCAACTGGTGGCGCTTGATCCCACCATACTACATAGGCAAACTGAAATGCGCAGAGACACTCACATAGACACATGGGAACGAGATGTCACAGTTGTGGCCATAAGTTGGCGAGACAAAAACTTTGACGCAAACTTCCGTATGCCCATACAAGAGCTGTATGGTGATGACAATATCTCCTCAGGTGAGATACAGGACCGCTACGCCTAGACAGCGCGAAGCGCCTGCGCCAGACAAGCCGCAAAGCGGTAAAGCACACAAGCTGCGAAGCAGTTTTAAGCAAAATTTTTAGCGAGTTTCTACTGACACGCACTGTGTTACTACTGTGAGTCTTACTGTGTGTTTTTGTACAATCACTGTTTAAATAGTCGTCCGCTGCTGTGCAATACACCGTATGCACTGTTTTGTTAATACAGATGTCTTTTGAGCAAAGACTACGTCACTGCTCTACAGTTAAGAGGCACTAAATAACAGTATGCAAGACGCATATGTACAAGCGTTTGTTCGACTGGCCACAAGTGCTAGAGAAGAAACAGGTATTGAGTTACCCGCACACATAGAGCACTATGTAGTTTGTCTATTGGCAGTACACGTAGACAGCACACATTTCTTACCTAAACACACGTTTGCACACAGCATGTTGAACATACACAACTCACGCACTGCTAAAGAACTTGGAGACACTTGTTTGTTTGTTACTAGTGTGTTTCCTGAATATGGTGTTAATGAACGCTACTACACAGACATTGGTGTAACAGCATACAATAGTATAAACACAGAACTGTTTCAAACCATAAGCGTACACTTCGAGACTGTAAAGACATTCACTAGATATGCTTGTAGAGGAGCAAGTGCAGTGTCGACAAGTCTGCTTTAAAATATGTAGCGTACTACACTGGTGACACTGTGTTCAAACTGTGAGTAAGCTGCACCTGCACAGATATTTAGTTCTGCCCGAAATGGGTCTACAGTGGAAAAAAATTGGTCGCGCAAAAAATTATGGTGAAGTACTTATCGTTTCTAGGTGGTGATTCTACAACCATGGCTTAACAGCTTGCTAAGTGTTTGTTATCATTGTATATATAGCCCCGAGCCCCCTCACCCCTCGAGAAATATTTTTTTTATTTTTTTTATTAATCGAAATAGAAAAAGGAGTAGTATTTCTACTACTCCCCTTCCGTCTTCTCTCATTGTAGTCTAGGAGCGCCTGATACCTTACGTATCCCAGCTAGGCCCTAGTGCCTATTAGTCAGCTCTGCTGCCTGCATACGCTGTAAAGCCATAGGCCTTTAGTACTCTAGCACACGCATCAGCACCTGCTTCTTTAGTGCTCATGCACTGTGTGCCTAGTCCACTAGGGTTCCATATGCTGTAAGCACCACTGTAGTCTTTGTCTAGGCCTGCAGCCTTCATACGCTTGCCCAGCTTAGTGTTGCCTTTAATGCCGTGTATGTTTACCCAAGCAAAGCCACAGTAGGCATACTCGCCATGTTCGTCTAGGTGTTGCTGTGCCGCACCCTGTGCTTCTGTCTTAGCTAATGCTAGGATGTTCTGTATGTCCTCAACTGTGTAATCGTTAAGTGTCTTAGGTTGTGTTGTGTTTGCTGTAAATGTTAACATAGTGTTTGCCCTCTCGCAATGTTTAATTTATATATAGACTATACGTTCTTTTTGTAGTGTTGTCAACCCCTAATTAGAACACACACTCTGGAGTGTCTAACCAATTGTTCAAGCAGTACTGTTCCAACTGTGACTTGACTGTGTTGAGTTCATGCAGCTTATTGCGTACTTGGTTGGGTGATGCTTCGCCATCACAGTGTAGGTTCTCTGGCGACAGTTCACTTGCTATTGAGTCCATCAAGTCATTTGCATTGGTTTGGCTTAGTGGGAAGTTCATCGCTGACTTGCCAAAGATTGCATTCCAACGGTTCTTTTGATCTACGTATTGCTCTAGTACTTTCATATTGCCCTCATTTCCTTATTGTAATATATATATTATACGGTCTTTTGAACCTAAAGTCAACCTATTTTGGCAAATAAAAATGCCCGCTAGGACGAGAGCAATCGTTACCTAGCGGGCTAGTGTGAAGCAGAGCGTTGAGGGCACAAACATTCTGCTTCTAACTGTGCGCGGAGCGTGAGGGCATTATGCTCTACGCATCACAGTATTCTCTGCCATAGCTTCCCACTTGGTAGGAAATGCTTTGGCCAAGTCGGCTACTTTAAGAACAGTCCTTAGGGATAGTTCACGCAGCTTCTTCTTGTTAATATCGATATAGTCTACAATCTCTGCAACTACATCATCACCTAATGCATACTCATCCAGCATACCATCATTGGTGATCTGTTGTATACGCAACATCTTCTCTCTATCTGTATCGATAGTCAAGTCTATGTAGTGACATCTAGATTCTAATGCTTCCAAATGATCTCTCATCTTCTTTGACTTAACGTTGTCGAACTTGATGTTGGTGATAAAGATTGCGCTACCTTTGAACTCAAATGAATCCGGTACACCTTCATTACGCAACTTGAATGAGTCTGTGTTCCAATGGATACGTCTAGTCTTCTTTGAGTCTAGTGCAGCCTTTAGGATGTTCAAGCTCAGCTCATCTGCGAAGATTGAATCACAGTCATCAAACACAATAACATTGTCTTTGTCTGCCATCTTGTAGAGCTTACAGTAGAGACCGATAGCACTCATAGCACCTTTGACAACTTCGTACTTGGGAGCTCTCTCACCTAGTGTAGCAATCAAGTCATGCTTGCCTAGCACCTTCTCAACGCCATGTGACTTACCTACACCTGGAGGGCCACTAACGATCATCGCTTTGACATCGCCCTTCTTAGTTGCTTTGGTCATCTCCTCTAGCATTTCGAAACGCTCGCGCATACGCTCGATAGTCTCTTCATCTGTTTCTTCACGCTGTGTAGTTTTCTTGTTGCCTGCTGACTCATAGTCTGCCGCACTGTCTACAGCGATCTTAATGTTACGATCTGGAAAGCCTGCGATAGCCGCGCCATCTACTGTTACGTAGCCGCCTTTGGCTCCTACCTTAAACTCTTCAGTCATTGGAAACACCATACCAGCCAGTTCGACGTCCTTGCCTCTGATCTTGTACGTGCCTTTTAAAATTCTAATCTGTGTCATATTGCCCTCTTTCATTGTTAAAGTCTTGTGCCTCATTGTCTATACAGTATACTATCAGTTAACATGTAAGTCAACCTCTTTTGGTAATGCTATAGAAGCATTACCTCCATCTCAGTCATACCCTTTTTGATCCATGTGCGATCGTTTACAGTCTTGCGCTCCTGTAGACTGTTAGGTGAAACTCTCTTCACCTGCGATAGGTAATAGTCCCTACAGCTCTGCATCTCACCTGCATCGTCCGGCAAGTCAGCTGCCCACTCCTGCACTGTCATCACAGCACTAGGATATTCTTTGTAGTGTAGATTGTTCTCCATAGTCAGAGCGGCTACGAACGCAACAGCGTCCTGCTCTCTGTCTAGGTCTTCAACTAGGTAAGTGTCACCACCCTTGAACTTCCAATAGTTCTGTCCATCAGCGAACTTACCGCTCTCTGAGTGTGCACCGTAATTTTCTAAAGTCTGTGTAGTAACTATAAACATGTTTCGCCCTCATTGTTGTTTTCTAATTATGTATATACTATAGCACCACTATAGTCTAATGTCAACCCCTAATTTACCAAAACCTTAATCTTTTTTCCTGCCCGGGGAAGTCTTTGTGAGGGCTGTTGCTCCCCCGGGCGTCCTGCAAGTTGGCCTGTCCTGCAGGATTCGAACCTGCGACCCACAGCTTAGAAGGCTGTTGCTCTATCCAGCTGAGCTAAGGACAGTAACTTGGTACCCGCGGGCGGACTCGAACCGCCACGCCATATGGCCACGGATTTTAAGTCCGTTATGTCTACCATTCCATCACGCGGGCATTTGGTGGGCGATCCAGGACTCGAACCTGGAACCACTCCGTTATGAGCGGAGGGCTCTAACCAATTGAGCTAATCGCCCTTTAGTCTAGTCCTTGTCTCCCTTGCGACGGTATGATGATGCTTGTCTAAGTTGCCAAGTCTTCTTCTTTGATCTAATGATAGTCACAGGCTTCTCCTGCTTCTAGTGTTTCGAAAAGTTGATCGGACCCCCACCGCTGTCCTAATCGTTGATTGGTTCTGTGCGGAGCAACGCACGGCCAATCGCCCGAGGTGTTCTATGCCTCCTCGTACAATTTCGTTTCTATCTCCGCTTTAATTTCTCTACAGTTGCGGACAACGAATTCGTAGATCGCGTGTTGCTGATCTTCAGCCTGCATCTTAGGATGAGCCATAAGTATCTGGCATACCTGCGACTTAGTAAATTCACCACCAAGCTCGATCAGCTCGACATTCTCATGTCCGTTCTTGTAGAGGATCTTCAGCCTATCTACAAAGTCATTTGCGAATCGTATCTTAGTGATACCGTTTAATGTTGATGTGCCTGCTACGGAAAAAGTTTTGTTAGTCATTTAGCCCTCCAGCTGTTTTGTTATTATGTTACTATTATACGATCAATTAGATCGAAAGTCAACCCCTAATTTACAATTTCTTTCAAAATTTCTACTTCTAGGAAGTCGAACTCAAAGCATCCTGTTGAATCCTTCTTGCCCCTAGACACGATCCAGTCCTGTCCATCAAACAAGTAATAGAACTCACACCAGCTCTCTGTGTAACATTCTACCCACTCTGCGATAGTTGCGAACGTCCTAGGTTCTACATCTGTCATCGCATCGCCTTTGTCTCTGCCGTAGGCT
>TARA_Y100000385_G_scaffold291856_1_pt1 | contig 14045 bp, 10 predicted proteins | sample TARA_Y100000385 | Tara Oceans TARA_Y100000385 (sample SAMEA2620980) | marine metagenome | biome: marine biome (ENVO:00000447); feature: surface water layer (ENVO:00002042); material: "saline water (ENVO:00002010), including plankton (ENVO:xxxxxxxx)" | depth 5 m
AAATCTAATGACCAGTAAGAGGACCAAAGATGTTGCTGTGTATCTCTTTGCAGGACTTATTCCGTCAATATTGGGATTTGCTCTTGTTCCCATTTATACAAGATTCCTCACCCCAAGTGATTATGGTGTAATTGTAATAATTAGTGTTATTGTATTTACGATTCGTCCATTCGTTCTTATGGGGACTTCTAGAATGCTTGAAGTGGAATATTTTAAATTGGAAAAAGAAAACGTAAGTAAGCTGGTTGGGTTTTCCATCTTAAACAGTCTAGTTATTTCAATTATTCTGTTTTGTTTATTTGTGGTTGCTAGAAATTGGGTGAATGAAGTGTTATTTCATAACGAGATAAACAATATAAACTGGCTTTTATTTATTCCTTTAGTTGCTTTTGGTTTTGCTATAAATTCTATAGGGAGTATTTTATTTAGAAACAGTCAGAATTCAAAAGCGTATTTATTGGTGAGTTTTGGTAAAAGTTTTCTTGAACACGCATTAGGACTTTTGCTAATTGTAACCTTATTTTTTGCTTGGCAAGGAAAAATGTTGGGAATTGTGGTCAGTTCAGTTTTCTCGCTGATTGTAATAATTATCTACCTAATCAGAACTAATAAAGTCTCCTTTTCTATTTCCTTTTTCAAGGATAAATTGAGCATTTATAAATCGGTTATTCCTTTATTGGTAATGGATATTTCCATTCTTGGGATTGAGTCTTCCGATAGGTTGTTCATTTCCATCATGTCAGAAGAAGGTACATCTGCTGCAGGGGTCTATTCAATTGCTTATCTAATCGGTGGTGCAGTAGTTTACATCATTAACGCGTTTACAAATGTTTTTAGTCCTGAAGTATTTGAACTACTTGCCTTAAAAACGGAAAAAGCTAAACAGATTATTGTGAAAAGATTTTATTCATTCTTTTTGGCTATTCTAGGCATAGCGACTTTAATCAGTCTATCTAAATCTGTCATATTCGATTATTTTATCGGTCCAGATTTTTACGCTGGAATTGAGTTGGTATCTTTAATTGCGTTCAGTTTTGTATTTCAGGTTATGTTTTTGTTGGGTTATAATATTTGTATGTATAGAGGGAAATCTAAATTGCCAAGTAGAATTTCTGTTTTAGCATTTATACTGAACGCGGTTTTAAATTATGTTCTAATAAAGACTATGGGTGTGAAAGGAGCTGCGGTTTCTACGCTAATTACCTATGCATTTATGGGTCTGGCAACGTTGTTTATTTCTCAATTATTAATTAAACTTCCCTGGTTTTACTTTCTTAAATCAGACAATTAATTTCATAAACCAAAGCTATTAAAAAATATTTTTAACTGTTCTAATGAAAGATTCCGTCACCCGCTTATTGTATGTTGTAGAACAGGTTCAGCCTTCTCGTCAATATTTAGGGTTATTCCAATATTTTGTCAAACACAATGTTCAAATTACAGTTTTCAACCTTCAAGAAGGTCCTGAGTTTAGAGCTCAGTTAGAATCCTCAGTTGAGAATTATCATTTCCTTTCTAGCGGTAATGCTTATTGGAGGAGTATTAAACAGCTTTCTAAATTGGTGAATAATTTAAAACCAGATGTTATACATTGTCAGGAGTTTATAGCATCATTTTATTTCGGGTTTGTACCAAAACCAAAAGGGTCTAAAAGTATATACCATAGAAGACACAATTATACTTCTGGATTTGTTCCAAAAGTAATGGATCAATGGGCGGTAATGAGATCTGACAGAGTTGTTACGGTTTGTAATAAGATGCAAAAAGTTGCGCAGGCAGAGCACCCTTTGTTTTCTAAAAAGATTATTTCTAAAACAAATGCGATTACACTAGGGCTAGTGCATCAAGAAACCTTAGATAGCGAATTGGAACTAATAGAGAGATTGCCTGAAAAGTTTTCTTTAATGCTTTTATCTAGGTTAAGGAAAGGAAAAGGACACATTGTTGCTATAAAAGTAACTCAGAAGCTTTTAGAATCGGGGAAAGATGTCCAGCTCTTGTTCGTAGGTGAAGGTGAAGAAGAAGTCAATTTAAAAAACAAAATTACTGATATGGGTATGGAATCAAAAGTTCATTTCCTTGGGAATTTTGAAAACATTGATGTGGCAATTAAAAAAGCTAATGTTTTGTTAGTGCCAAGTGATATGGAAGCATTTCCAAAAACACCATTAGAAGGGATGGCTTATGGCAGTCCTGTTATAGCGCATGAAGTTGGTGGAATAGTTGAATCAATAGAAAATGGGGTGAACGGATTTTTAGTAAAAAAAGGAGACGTAAATGCGTTTGTATTGTATATAGAACAATTAATGAGTAACCCTAAATTACGTCAATCAATTATTGATCAAGGAATAAAAACTGTACAAAAAAGATATGTTGTCGAAATAATGGCTCAAGAATTTATTGATTTGTATCAAGAATTAAAAAATGGCAGTAGAAAGAGTAGATATAAATGAACAAGGTTCTCCTTGGCACGAAGAACATTTGAGCAGGTATGTTTATGCAACTAAATATTTTAGTGGTAAACGAGTGTTAGATATAGCCTGTGGAACTGGTTTTGGTTCTAAGTATATTGCTCAGCAAAACCCCGCTTTTTTATACTCGGCAGATGTTTCTGAAGAGGCACTATCTATGACGAAATCGAAACTGGAAAGCGAGGCTGTAAATTTTGAAGTAGGCTTCCAAGATGGTACTAAAACTACTTTTCCGGATAATAGTTTTGACACAATAATTAGTATTGAAACTATAGAACATATTGAGGAAGATTTGTCTTTTCTGAAGGAATTAAATAGAATTTTAGCTCCTAAAGGAACTTTAATACTATCAACACCTAACGGATTAATAACTAACCCAGATCAAGGAATACCAAGTAATAAATTTCATGTTCGAGAAGATTTTCCAGATATACTGAAGAAGAAAATTGAAGAATTTTTTGTAATTGAGAAAGCAGCTGGGCAGCACGTTCCAAATAGTTATGGACCAGCCCCATTTTTACCCTCATTCGCCAAACCCTTGATGAGTTTTAATCAGCGTGTTTTAAGTTTAATATGGAGCCTGATTCTTCGTTTTCCGGACGGATTTAGAGATGTTGTTTACACGGTTTTTAGGGGGCATAAGTTTTACCCTACCGTAGGCGATTATACGTTTTTAGAAGAAAATTTAGAAAAAGCGCACGTCCAGTTCTATGTGTGTAAAAAGAAGGGGTAGATGGGAAATCGGATGCATCTCATTTCAGTCATAATACCATGCTATAACGGCGAAAAGTTCATTAAAGAAACTATTCAATCGGTTCTTGATCAAACCTATTCTCCTATCGAGATTCTCTTTGTTGATGATGGTTCGACTGATAAATCATTTGAAATAGCGTCAACGTTTAATGAGGTTTGTGCCGTGAAACAAGATAACAGTGGAGTTGCTGCTGCACGAAACTTTGGTTTTGAGCAATCTAAAGGCGATTTCGTGTGTTTTTTGGATGCGGATGACTGGTTGTACCCAAATACTATAGAAGACAAATTTAATGCCTTGTTAAGTTCAAATGCGGCAATCTCTCATGGTAAGGCTATAGTAACAGATGAAAATTTAATCCCAACAGGTGATGTTTTGATTGGAGCCAAAGACAATACACTTCAGGCATTGTTAAATTATTCCCCACCGGCTATTCCCTGCCCATCTAACGCTTTAATTGCTCGTTGGGCGATTGACAATTGCGGATTGTTCGATACAAGGCTAAGTACCAGTGCAGATTACGAAATGTGGCTTAGGGTTGCGTCTAAATATGGAGTTGTGCGTGTAGATTCAAATGCTGTAAAATATAGGCAACATGGGAGTAATATGTTTGCAAATTTGGAATTGCAGCTGAACGATATGGAGCTGATTTTTGATAAACACGATTCAAAATTAAATTTTAAAATTGTAAAGCAAAAATTTTATTTGTCAATTGTTAAATCATACCTGAAATCAGGTAGGGTGTTAAAGGCATTAAAATATCTTCATAAATCCATATAGGAAATTGAAAACAGAATTACTTAATTATCTCAAATGCCCGTTAACTGGTGAAGATCTAATTCTTGACAGGATAGAATCTCAACATGATTCTGAAATTATTAATGGAACTTTAATATCGGTTAAGTCAAAGAAGGAGTACAAGATCGAAAATGGTATTCCAAATCTAATTATTGACTATTCTGAAAAAGTTGAATTAACAGCAAATCAATTTTCATTTGAGCATCTGGAGGTAGGTGAACATTTACAGGAAGCACGTAAGATAGAAGAAGACATTCTATTGTTCTTTTTAAAGACAGGAATTGACAGCAGTGTTTATGAATTGGAGGGTATTGATATTAGCGGACTGCAGTCGTATAAGGAGATTGGCTATGAGCCAAATTGGAGTTTTTTAAAGGATAAAGTTATTGTAGATGCGGGAGCTGCAAGCGGAAGGTTTGCTAGGTTGGTGGCGCCTCATTGCAAAAAGTTAATCCTTTTGGATATTGGGAACCATTTGTACAAAGCTCAAGAAGAACTGAGAAAATATGATCATGTCCATTTTGTAAAATGTAATTTGGTTAAGCCACCGTTAATGGAAAGTTCAATCGATTTTATATACAGCATTGGAGTTCTTCATCATACGCCAGATCCTAAACAATCCTTTCTGAGTTTGGCTTCTAGTATAAAGAAGGATGGTAGTTTCTCGTTATGGGTTTATCCGCCAGAGTATTGGTCTCATCCCATAAAAGCGTTTGTGTCTAAATTGATAAGAGGGATATTGCTACAATTTCCTTTTACAATTCAGCAAAAATTCATAAAAAATATTTTACTTCCTATAGGAAGATTTCAGATGAAAATTGCAAAGAGCAAAGCATTAAAGTTGTTGTTTGCGCCTCTTTTCATTCTTAACATACCACGTCACGAGAATAAGGATGAAATGCTTGCCACTATAATTGATTATTATACTCCTCAATTCATTTTTACTTACACCAATAACGATATTAGCAATTGGTTTACTGAAGCAGGGCTCAAGTTCTCAAAGCTTTTATTTCCTACTAGCGCAATTGGAACAAAAGACAGGTTAAATGACTGATTCACACGGAAAAAAAAGGATTGTGCACTTGCTGTATTCTGGCGTAGGCGGACATGGTAATGTCTTTATGAATTTGGTGAAAGCGGACAAAAAAATGGAATTTGACTATTTCGTGATATTTTTTGGAATCGAACCAATACGGAACGCTTACGTTGAATTTTGCAACCAGGAAAATATTCCTTTTCAGTATCGTAGGAAAAAAGAAGGGATTGATGTTTGGTTTTTTGTCAAACTTTTTTTGAGCATTAAAAAAGTAAAGCCAGATGTTATATTCCTGCATGGAAGTTATACAATAATTCCTGCATGGGTTTGTAAAGTTTTATTCGGATCACGAATAATTGTGAGAGAAACACAGGCAAATCATTTAAAAACTAAGGTAGATTTTCTGACTCTGAAGCTAGCTATTAGTTTTGCCGATGCACTGGTATTTCTTACGGCAGAATTTAAAGATGAAATTTGCAAGAAATTCAATATTAGAAGTAATTCAAAAAAGCTTAGCGTTATTTCAAACGGCTTGGATTTAAATCAGTATCATGTTGATCGAGATTATAAAAAAGCCCCTAGAGTTATTTCCATGGTAAGTCGATTAGTGCCAATAAAAGACCATTTAACCTTGATAGAAGCTTTTGTTGAAGTCAATAAAACAGAAAAAGGAGTTAGATTAAAGATTGCTGGGTCTGGAATATCTGAATCTGCTATTAGATCGAAAATTAAGGAACTGGAGTTAGAAAATGTGGAGCTTGTAGGAGAGTTGGATGAACAAGAAATCACTGAATTATTAGCACAATCTGATATATATATCCACCCTACATTTGGTGAAACAATGAGTACAAGCCTAATGCAAGCAATGGCGTCTGGATTACCAATAATAAGTTCTAAGGTTCCTGGAGTGGTAAATATGATTTGTGATAAGAAAACGGGAGTTTTAGTTGAAACAAAGCAGCCCGAAGTATTAGCAAAAACCATTGTTCAACTTCTGAACTCCGAATTTGAAAGAGTGCTGTGCGGTATGGAAGCTAAAAAATATGCTAAAGAAAACTTTAGTTCAGAGCAAATGTTTGAGAAGTATAAACGTTTAAACGCAAAAGCTTGAAAGTACTGTTCTCTCAAAAAATTAGTGGAATTTCAGGCTCTGAAAGATATTTCATTAATATCATTCCTGAACTTCAAAAGAGAGGTGTAGAAATTGAATTTCTGGTATTGTACACCGAACTTAGCCTAACCATTGATTTTGTTGAAATCATGAATTCCTTTGGTGTGAAAACCAAATTAATTCCAATTCACGGCTTTTATCTTTTTTCTTCGATAACTAAAATATTAAGCTTCCTTAAACTATCAAAATTTGATATTATTCATTCTCATTTGATTCATTCGGATGTAATAATGGCATTCATTAGTTTTTTGGGATTTAAGCCTAAACTGTTGAGCACTAAACATGGTTATGACGAAGTCTTTATAAAAAAGCATAGTTTATTACCAAATAAAAAGTTGTTTAACCTCTATTTTTTCGCTGCATGGTTTGCCGAAAGGTTCATAGATCAATCTTTTACTGTATCACACGGCCTTTCGCAATTGTATTTCAATCTTGGTATTACCAATTATTACCCAAAAGTTATATGGCACGGTTTCAAACTAGACAGGGACTATTTAATAACATCTGAAGAGGAAAAGGAAGCACCTTACATACTAGTTTTAGGTAGGTTAGAGATTTTTAAAGGTCATAAAATGTTATTTGATGCATTTAAACTGCTGTCAGATGAGTATCCTGATGTACATATAAAAGTAGTAGGAGATGGAAGCGCGAAAGATGAGTTCATTCGCTATGCAGCTGAAATAGGGTTAGAAAAACGGGTTGAATTTACGGGATTTATTTCTAATGTAAACGAACAAATTGCAAAATCTTTGTTTTTAGCATCTCCTTCAAAAGGAGAGGGTTTTGGGCTTATAATTTTGGAAGCTTTTGCCCATAAGAAACCAGTAATTTCATTTGATGTCCCAGCTTTTAATGAAATCATAGAACATGGTAAAAACGGGTTTTTAGCAGATGCATTTGAAGTGGGTAGTTTTTCTAAATACATGGCGATTTTATTGAGCGATTCCACTAAACGTGTTGAGCTGGGGAATTATGGGAAATTGTTTTTAGAAGAGAAATTTAGTTTAGAAATTTGTATTGATCAGACGTTTGCTTGTTATCAAAATATAGTTGAAAAGGCTGTTAGAAAAAAACCATTGGGTATTCTTACATTATCTCTATATGGTGGTGGTGCTGAGAAAGTGGCATTTCAAAGTGCGTTAGAATTATCTGATTTTTATGATGTTCATGTTTTTGTATTAACTAAAAAAATACAGTTTCAAATACCCAATTCAGTTTCAGTATGGTGCTTATCAAGATTTAATTTTAGTTCTAAAATATTGAAATCTTTATACCTCTTTCCCCAATCAATGTCACTTTACAGACTGTCAAAGAGGCTGAAAACCAAAACAGTTTTATCTTTATTAAATAGACCAAACTATTTGAACATTATAAATGGAGTTTTAATTCCAGGTCAAAAAGCCATAATTTCTGAAAGAACGTATACAAATGTGGAGTTTCCAAAATTGGGGATATCCAACAGAACATCACGATTCCTAGTGACGGTGTTATATCCCTTAGCTGATAAAATATTAGTTAACTCAAAGAAAAATTTAGAATCATTAAATGAAGATTTTTTAATTGAAAAGGATAAAATGGATTTGTTTTATAACCCATTCAATATGCCAAATAAACCCATTGATAAGCAAGTAAAAAGGTCCGAGATATTGAAGATATTGAGTGTCGGTAGGTTGGATGAGAATAAAAATGTCATTTTATTATTAAAGGTTTTAGCTAAAGTTGATTTTAGTTTTGAGCTAAAAATTTTAGGATCTGGACCTTTGGAAAAAAAGTTAAAGGCATTTGTTCTTGCCAATAATTTAGAGGATAGGGTCTTTTTTAAAGGGTTTGTGGTTGATCCAACGCCTTATTTTAGAAATAGTGATGTGTTTGTGCTTTGTTCGAAACATGAGGGTTATCCAAACGTTCTGCTTGAATCTGTTTTTTCTGGATTAGAAGTGGTTTCTTCTGATTGCTTTTCTGGACCAAGGGAAATGATTGACCCAAATGAGCAAATAGAGAATCAACTTCATAAAGGTTGGGAAAAACATGATTTGGGTTATTTGTATGCGTTTGATGATTCAGACGCATTGTTAGAAATTTTAAATCAAGTTGAATCTGAAAGAAGAAAAGTTAAATCAACTGATCAAATTTTAAAATTGCAAAATAGGCACGATGTCAAAAATGTAGTCAAAAATCTCAGGCTGATAATTGATTAATTTATCTGTAGGTTTTATGTTTACGGTAGTGAGTAGTGCTCATTCCTTTTTTTTGTTTGTCCAATATAAAAAATAGAATACTAAAGTAAAAGGGTAGGCAAGGTATTTTATATCGAGCTAAAGCGCCAAAATTGTAAGAAGAAAAACCTACGATGAAAGCGAGCAATAGTGTAAATACTAGGCACATTATCATAAAATCATCGCTTGTAAAATAGGAGATTAAGCGGCCAAATTTCATTTTATAAAAAACGAACAAAGTAAAGAAGGTTAAGATGAGACTCTCTAGGCTGGAAAGTGCCATTACAATGTTTCTTATTTCCCACGGAAAAGGCCTGAATAATGTTACAGCTACTGCCGAAGGTACCTGCGCAAGCATGCCTAAAACGGATTGATCATAATCGCCTAATGTATAGCCAGATCGGGTTCCTTCAATTGCTATTTCAGTATAATGATTGGACTGATATACCTTTGCCTGATTAAGGAGTTGTTCTGAATTGAATTTTTCATCGAAGGATTTTATAAGCACATAGGAGTACAGACTGCTTATAGAAACTAATGCAAGTATAACGGGGAACACAATGGTTTTCATGACTCCGTTTTTTATTCGAGAATTAAAAGAAAAGAAAAACCAAAACAATAACGCAGGTATTAGTGCAATAAGTATGTAACTTTTGATTGTATAGATAAAGTAAGCAGAGACAGTAACTAAAAGCAGGTTAAAAAACTTTCTTTTTCCCTTGCTAAATAATTGGTCACATGAGTGCACAAGAAGCCCTAGGAAACCAATTACTATAGAATCTTTCATTATGCCCGAGCCCCAAAATATTACTGAAGGAATAAAAAAGTGTGCAACCGCTAGTTCAAACTTTATATTTGGATATCGATCGATAAATGTTTGATACAGTTTCCATTGTCCGAAAAATGCAAAACAAGCAAATAGAATTGTAGTAGAAAAGTACCCGCCAAAAGCTAAGGCAGAAAGAAGTCCTGCTATTTTAATAACTGTAAAAGTGTCATCGCCTCGGTAATAGTTAACCAAGAATTGATTATATAAATAATCTTCAACTCTTACATAGTCAGTCACTTCGAATATTAATTGTAACCCATAGACAGGGTCCTCAATGAAAATATCACCCAGTATTTTCGCGCTCTCGAAATAGGTGAATGTATCACCATAACCATAGTAAAACATGTAAATAAGCCCAAAGCTTATTCCGCCCATGATTTTAGCTGTAAGTCCTAATCTTAAATATTTGTATTCTATTCCTTTTTTACCACTGGTGTAAAAAAAGGCAAATAGAGAAATTAGGGTGAAATATATTCCCGCTAAACCAAACTCATATAAAAGATTAAAATCCATTTAATATTTTAAAATTTCGCCGAATATTGTTTTCTATCTTTATCCTTGCAATATTAGACTAAGTTTAAAAAGAAATTTCGTAAATATTCAATCTTCGAAAATGAAATATGATCACTCTATAGCATTAAAGTTATACGATAAGGATAAGCCTGAATTGTCTATTAAAATGTTATCTAAAAGAATTGTCGACTTTACTGATGATCCTTATTCGTTTGAGTATCGAGCAATGGCCTACTTTCACTATGGAAAGTTTGATAAATGTATTGAAGATATGAATGCCGCTCAATTGCTTCAGCCCAATAACCCCTACCGCTATTCATCAAGGGCATACGTAAAAAACAAAATCGGTGACTTCGACGGTGCAATTGAGGATTATCAAAAAGCTGTACATCTAGATCCAGAAGATGCAATTGCCTATAATAATTTGGGCTTAGCCATGGAGACAAAAGGGTATTCAGAAAACGCAAAAACCCATTTCAGTAAAGCAGATGAATTGGCAGATGAAAAGGAATCGGTAAAAAGAACGATTCCTAAACCTAACTTTATTGAAACAGATGAAGTTATCGATGATACGCTATTCGGTTATTTATCAAAGAACGTTACCAATGGTAAATTTTTCAAAGAATTTATGCAATTTGTAAAAAATGGATTCAAACTAAGCAAGTAGACCAATGACATTTCTCGAGCAATTTCTGGCGCATTATTCAAAAAACCAAAGCGAAAACGATGTAATTATATTTCCAAACAATCGGCCTATTCTTGAGTTTCGCAATCTATTCCAGCAGACTGCGTCAAAGAACTCGTGGTTTCCAGAGATAATTACCTTGAGTGATGTATTGAGTCGCGAAATGCCAGCCAATGCACCAGTGTTTTTAGATAAAGTTTTGGCCTTAAGTGAAGCTTTATCCATTGCATTGAACAGAAAGAACAGCGAGTTAAACAACTACGACTTCGTGGTTAAGCTTATTGAAGATTTTGAAGAAGTACAGCGAGAGAAAATTAATCCTGTTGATATTTTCTCAAAGGTTTCCTATATAAAACTGCTCGAAAAATGGGAGCTGGATGCTGGACAGCTAGGAGTTTTAGGTAAAAGTAACCTGCTGTTCTGGGAGAAATTAGTGGATATATTTTTAAAATATCAAGAAAACCTTGAGCGTTTAAACCTTCAAACACAACCTCAGTTATTAGGCAAAATAAATGAGCTTTCTGCGTTTAAAAACCTCGCAAAATCAACGTCTAAATTTTGGTTCGTAGGCTTTAATAATTTTAATGCATCTGAACTTCATTTCATCGATGAATTGGGCAAAAATAATGCGGTAGAATCTGTATTTGATGTGGATAATTATTACCTGAAAAATGACTTAGATGTTGCTGGTAAATTTTTGAGAAAATCAAGTCAAAAAATAGAGTTTAAAAAGACCTTTTTGCACGCCGAATGGCAAAGTCAAATTCAGCAATTTTCGCATACTGTTTCCGATGGAAATATTGCTATGTTAACGGCCGTATTTGAAGAGTTGAAGAGGGTGGGAGATCAGCAAAAAACAGCGGTGGTTTTTTTGGATCAAAGCTTGCTTCAAACCGCCATATTTAGCTTGCCCCAAGAATTAAGCAAAGTAAACGTAGGCGCTGGAATTCAGCTGCAATATTCGCTGGGGTATTCCTTGATATTAAATTTTTTAGACGGAAATTTTCCGGGTCTTTTTGAAGTCTTGAATCAGCTTGCTTTGAGTAATATTAAGTCGCTGCAAAAAACGCTAAAAGAAAGACCGAAATCTGCAACAATTTGGAGCGAATTTGTAGCACTAAATTCTTTTTTATCGCAGCTTAAATTTGACAATTCGAATTCCCTAAAAAATCAGTTTTCAGCAAGCGTAATTTCGGCAAGTATTAATTTGTTAAATCGATATGCAAACGAACAGGAAAAGTTTCAAAAAATTCCAGAAGAATTTATAAAAAAATCTTTTTTGAATGAGCTAAAAACTTCCACCATTGATTCAATAAGTGAACGGTCGTCAAATATCCAATTCTTGGGATTATTGGAGACTAGAAATATTGATGTTGATTACGTCATTATGGTTTCTTTTAATGATGCTGTTTTTCCTGGAAATATTATTTCAAACAGTATAATTCCAAACGACGTTAGAAATAGGTTTGGACTTCAAATGCCAAATGACTCGGAAGGATTATTGGCCTATTATTTCTACCAAAGCATTCAGCGCGCAAAAAAAATTAGCCTATTGTCGGTTCAAAGTGATGCTGGATTCACGTCATCTGAACCTTCTAGGTATTTAAAACAGCTTAGGAATAGTTTTCCAGGTTTTGAGAAAAACTTTTCGCAACATAAAACTGAATTTTCTGAATATGAAGAATCAGCTAATGGTTCAATTGTAATTCCTCAAAATGAAAAGATTAAAGCCAAAATTATAAATTACCTTTCTCAAAGAGGCTGCTCGGTCTCTGCACTTAATCTTCTTATTCGAAATCCACTCGATTTTTACAATCAATATGTGTTAGGGCTTAAAGAACCAACTGCCGCCATTAATGAAGTATCACATGCCGAATTAGGGACCTTATTTCACAATATTGTTGAAGATGTGTACAAACCATTTGTAGGCTCAAAATTAGTTTTGGATACTTTTAAGCAGATTGAAAAAAGTCGTAAAGCTGTTTTTGAAAAACGAATTAAAGAATTAGAAGTAAAATTAACCCCCACCAAAGGGGTGTTGGATTTGTACAAAAACATATGCCTGGTGTGGTTGGATAAATTTTTGGCATACGATGAGTCGCGCATAAAATCAGGAAGAGACATTACGTTAAAAGAATTAGAGCAACGATGTGAAATCGATTTTTCAATTTTAGTTAATGAGCAGCCGACAACTATTAAATTGGTGGGTTCAATTGATAGGGTTGAGGAAGAAAATGGTGTAATTCGGCTTATTGATTACAAAACAGGAAAGGTAGAGCAAAAGGATCTTCGATTGGATGATATATCGGATGCGTTAGAAAACCCAGCTTTTTCCAAATCAAACCAACTGTTGTTTTACTCATTATTATATAGTCGCCTAAATAAATGCGTCAAAATAGAGTCGGCAATATACTCTTGTAGAAATAATTTGTCTGGAATTTTGCCTTTAACGATTCAAAAAAATACGTTGTTAACTAACGAAGACTTCTTGAGTTATGAGCAAGCACTTAAAATGAAGTTGGCCTCGATGCTAACCTCCGATTTCGAGTTTGTAGAGTCAAATGAGTTCAGTTCTAAGTTTAACGACCTTATGGTTTAAATAGGTAACCAACTCCACGAACAGATATAAAGTGTTTTGGATGTTTGATGTCAATTTCAAAGCTTTTTCTAAATTTCACTATGGCATTATCAATGACTCTAAAATTGAGTTGATCACTATCTGGGATCGTTTCGGCAAGGTCTTCTCTAGAAATAACCTGATTGGGGTGTTCAATAAAAAATTGTAAAAACGAAATTTCCCGTTTGCTGAAGGTTATTTTTTTATTGGAAAAAGTTTTTGCAGAAAAACTCTCAAAAGAAATGGTGTTTCCTTCAAAAGAAAAAGAAGGAACATGCACAACCTCCCTTTTCGAAGCGGTCAGATTTTTCACCCGCAATAAAAATTCCTCTAAATGAAAGGGTTTGCCGAGGTAATCGTTAGCCCCGTTTTTTAACCCAAGTATCTTGTCACTGGTAGAGTTTCGAGCAGATAAAATAAGAATAGGAACTTGTAAACCCGCTTTTCTGATAAATAAACACACCTCTAACCCATCCTTTTCGGGAATCATTACGTCTAATATTACAAGGTCGAATAAGTCTGGCTTCTGAAGCAGCGTAGTTTCTGCAGTTTTTCCATTCTTAATCCATTGAACTTCGAATCCTTCAAGTTTTAGATTGAGTAGTATAGCGTTAGCTAATGCTTCTTCGTCTTCCACCAAAAGGATTGTTTGTTTCATTTTTAACGATTAGGATTACTGCAAAATTAGAATGTTGACGAAGATTGTGCTTTGAGATGGTAAAATTTAATAATAATTGGCGACTAAATATATTTCACATATATTTGGCCGCTTAAGCTTAATCGAAGTGTTAATTTAAATAGTAAAATGAAAAGTATGAAGAAAATTTACAGTTTAGCGATGCTCTTAGTAGGGGTATTGTTCGTAAGTAGCGACGCGCTGGCACAGTATTGTTCGCCGCGTGTTAGTGGTTCTTGGGATGGAATTACTAGAGTGACCACCACAGGTGGAGCAGTTAAT
>TARA_Y100000385_G_scaffold291023_1_pt1 | contig 14005 bp, 10 predicted proteins | sample TARA_Y100000385 | Tara Oceans TARA_Y100000385 (sample SAMEA2620980) | marine metagenome | biome: marine biome (ENVO:00000447); feature: surface water layer (ENVO:00002042); material: "saline water (ENVO:00002010), including plankton (ENVO:xxxxxxxx)" | depth 5 m
TACGAAGCTGAAGCTGAAAATGTTTCTGCGGCAGATATTGTAAGCAAAATCGTAAATAAGATCGAAGTACCGTAGAAAGGAAGTCAGCAGATTAATTAATGGAAACAAAAGAGCTCTTAGCAAAAATTCGACACCTTGAAATCAAGGCAAAAGGACTTACCCGACATATTTTTTCAGGTGAGTACCATTCTGCTTTCAAAGGACGTGGGATGACGTTTAGTGAAGTTCGAGATTACCATTTCGGAGATGAGGTTCGAACGATCGATTGGAATGTAACAGCACGTTTTAATGATCCTTACGTTAAGGTCTTTGATGAAGAACGAGAGCTGGCAGTAATGTTAATCATTGATGTGTCAGGCTCTGAAGATTTTGGTACTGGAGAGAAAACTAAAAAGGACATTGCTCTAGAGTTGACAGCAGTCCTAGCATTCTCAGCGATCAGTAATAATGATAAAGTTGGAGTCATATTCGTATCCGATAAAATCGAGAAATATATTGCTCCTGGCAAAGGAAGGAATCATGCCTTGTTTATCCTTCGTGAATTCATTGAGCTCAAACCAGAAAGCAAAGGAACAAACTTAAATGAGGCACTCAAATTCTTTAGGAACACTCAAAAGAAAAGAAGTATCGCATTCGTAATGAGTGACTTTATTGATGAAAACGACTTTATAGAGGGACTTAAAGTTTCACGGAAGAAACATGACATGGTTGCAATACGGTTGTATGATCAATCCGAAGAAACATTGCCAAGCGTCGGGATAATTCAATTGTTCAACGCCGAAACAGGACAGACAACATGGGTTAATTCTAACAGTGCCGCTGCAAAAGAAACTCACAGTAAAAACTTCAAGGAATTTGAAGAGAAGCTTTTCAAAGAATTCAAACGATCGGGAATAGATTACACATCAATTTCAACTGATGGAGATTATATCAAGGAACTTATTCAACTCTTCCAGAATAGATGATATTGAAATCCTTGACATACCTCATCGTCCTATTGACTGCTCCTCTTTCAATGAGCCAGCAATTGCTTGTAGAAATATCTAATGACGCCATATTAGTCGGCGAACCGACAACGTTGAAGTTCACAGTCAAGGCAGAATCTCAGGATACAATTAAGTTTAATCCGAAGCAAAAAGAAATTGATGCTAGATTGATGAATCAAAACGGTGGACTAGCGATGGACATCACGCCTCTTGAAATTGTTTACCCATTCATTGACACTTTCATTTTTAATGGTAGCGCAAAAAAATGGAAAGGAGAATACGCACTCACTTCGTGGGAACCAGGTAATTTTGTGATCCCAGGAGCAACAATACTTATTAATGATTCTACCTATCGGTTTAAAGATATTTCACTAAAGTGCTCACTGGTTGCTCAAGATACCACCATGGATATCTACGAGATCAGAGAGGGCTACACACAAATTCCTGACAAACCTTTTTCCTTCGTTGAATTTGTTTCGGATAACTGGTTGTGGCTGATTATATTCCCAATTGCAATCATGGTTTTCCTCATTATTAGAAAACTAAGAAAACGAGAAGAAGATGACTATCTTGAAGAAGTCAAACCACTCTCATTAAAAGAAAGAACCATACTTGCAATCAATTCTCTCGAGAAGGAAGAACTATGGGCCAAGGACAAATTGAAAGAACATTTTATTGAACTCTCTTATATTTTGCGCTCTTATTTAACAAGCCGATACTCGATTTCACTTTTGGATAAAACGACGTATGAAATAAAACTATTACTTACCAAGCAAGGGCTTAATGAAGAAACGGTAGATGTAATAGCTCGTATACTATCACAATCGGACATGGTGAAGTTCGCGAAATCAAAACCAGATGTGATCGCAATTATACGTCAATCGACACTCGCAAAACAAATTATAGCTGAAACCAGTCCATTAGACTTTGACAATGTTGACTAATTGGAACATTCGATTTTGGGAGTATGAATACTCTTCTCCAGGTTGGCTTTGGCTGATGTGCATAATTCCTGTTGTGCTATTCATTCTATACCGTCTTGAGAAAAACCGGAAAGGTGAAGTGAAATATTCTCGCACCATTAAAGACCAAGAGAGTATCGGCTCGAGATGGGTTGTACGCATGCGTGAAGTCAACCTTCTACTCTATGGAATAATTGCCTGTCTACTCATTTTTGGGATGGCAAAACCCTTCCATTGGGCAGACTACGATGATTATGATAATGACTACAAAGATGGGATTGATATCGTGATCGCGATGGATGTGTCCGGATCTATGCTTGCCATGGATTTTCTCCCGAATAGATTGGAAGCCGCAAAAAAGGTTGCCAAGGAATTTGTTGACGGAAGAAAGGGTGATCGCATAGGTTTAGTTGCCTACGCCGGTGAAGCATTCACAGCATGTCCTCCTACGCTAGATTATCCAATCTTGAAAAAACAAATTGACGGTATAAATGGTGACTACATAGAAGGTGGTACAGCCATAGGTATTGGCTTAGGGACCGCTGTAACTCGATTGAGAAGTGACAGTTTAAAATCAAAAGTGATCATACTCCTGACGGATGGAGTTGATGGAGGAAGCGAAATTTCACCTATCATGGCAGCTGAATTAGCTAAAGCAAAAGGGATTCGCGTGTACACTATTGGAGTTGGTAGCCACCGTGATGCCGAATCACCTGGAAGCACACCTTTCGGGATGAATTTCCAGCCACTGGAAGCAGAAATTGACGAAGTTACTCTTACCGAAATTGCCGACTTGACAGATGGGAAGTACTTTCGAGCAACGGATGAACAAAGCCTGAGGGAAATCTATAAAGAAATAGAGAAACTAGAAAAACGGAAGATGGTACATCATCACTACAAACCCGAACCACCTTCTAATCCCATAGGTTTCCTGAATTGGGCATTTGTTCTTTCCATCCTAACATGGGGACTTAATTACTTAGTGTTTAAATCGAATGAGTAAGCAGAAGTACATATTCCGCTTTAAGCTCATTGTTTCTGGAATACTAATCTGGGAAGCAATTTTTTGGGTGCTCTATTTTTTACTGATCAATGCATTTGGACTTTTCAGTGAATCGTCTGTGGGAGAAAAACTTGCCTACAAAACTCCTTCTGTTTTGGGACTGCTATTCTTTCTACTTCCGATTGTTGGTGTATTTCTGTATAACATCATTCAGAATAATCGAATGGCGGAAAACGCAACTGCCTCGGTTGCTCGTTCGTATCTCCGTCCTGTGTCATCTATGAGTGCATTTATGAAATACTTTTTCTTTCGTAATGCATTTGTCTTCCTGGTCATTGCTATGGCGCAGCCTGTATTTGGAACGAAGAAAGTTGCTGGCACGAATGAATCATTGGAACTTGTAGTCGCACTGGATATTTCTAATTCAATGAATGCACAAGATATCTCGGAAGATTTTTCACGATTAGATATTTCGAAACGAGCAATCAAACAATTGATCAATAGCCTCCATGGGGAAAAGTTGGGGATTTGTCTCTTTGCAAACAGTGCTTATGTCCAATTGCCAATCACGAACGATTACGGAGCTGCAAAACTCTTTATTGACGACATAGAAACCAATATGATCAGTAGCCAGGGAACCAACATAGATGCAGCATTAAGAGTGTCAATGGGAATGTTCTCGAAACAAAAAACAACAAAAGGAATTATTCTCATCACAGATGGTGAAAATCATGAAAACAGCCCGAATCAAACTCTTAAAGATATCCAAAAAGAGCAAATTCAATTAAGTGTTCTTGGCATTGGCACGAAAAAGGGTGGACTCGTCCCAAAAGATCCAAACCGTCCAGAAATGGGGTATAAAACGGATGCCAGAGGCAAGAAAGTTTTATCCAAATTAAATGAAAAATTTATTCGTTCGATCGCGCAAAAAGGTGGAGGGAAGGCTTCTGTAACTTCAAATGAGTTCCCAAACCTTTCTACTTTATTAACAGAAATCAGTCAGATGAAGCGAACGAAAATTGATAATTTAGAGTTCGATATTAAGCAAGAACGCTTTAGAGTGCCATTAATGATCTCAATTGTTTTCTGGATTTTGTTCTTGCTATGGTCTCGACAGTATGTTGGTTTCTTCGATAAACTAATAAGAAAATGAAAGTAGTTTTAATATTCGCACTCCTGATTCTTAGCCAAAGTGCATTTGGCCAGGATGACTCTTGGCGAGACTCATTGGATGTTGCGCGACAAGCATACAATGCAAAAAACTATGCGAAGGCTCTTAAATATTACGAATCAGCACAAAAAAAAGCTCCCGATAATATAGATTTATCAGATGAAATGGCTCAATCAGCTTATAAAGCGCGTGAATTTGAGAAAGCCGAAAAAATCTACCAACAAAGCAGCGGAAGTAAAAAAAACAAAGCACAGCGTGGTGATAGCTTTCATAATCTAGGCAACTCAAGAATGCAACAAGAAGACTATGCAGGGGCTGTTGATGCCTACAAAGAATCGCTGAGAAACAATCCGAAAGATGATCGGACTAGATACAATCTTTCAGAGGCAATTCGTCGTCTTAAAGACCAAGAAAGAAAGAACCCACCGCAGGATCCAAACGAACCTCAAGATCCAAATGATCCGCAGGACCCTCAGGATCCTGAAGACGGAAATGATGGTGAAGAGAAGGAAGGAGGAGATCAAAACTCTGATCAAGATGGCCAGGGAGATGAAAAAAAAGATCCTAAAAACGGATCGTCAGGATCGAATGGATCCAAAAAAGACGGTGAAGGTCAATTACCAAACCAAATGATTGAGCGAACCTTAGACAATCTCGCACGTAAAGAAGCAGAAACTAAGCAACGAATGAGAGGTGGCGGTAAAGCTGGAAAACCTTCAAAATCTGGTAAAGACTGGTAAAAATGCTGAATAGAATCCTCTCCATACTCGTTATTGCCGTTTGTTTCTCTGGCACTGCTCAAAAGAAGCAGGTTGTACTCAGTGTGACACCTAAGGATGCAGAAGTTGGAGAAAATGTTGTTATCACCGTAGAAACAAATATTAAGGGAGAAATTGCGCTCGATAATCTTCCTAGTTCATTCAATTACGGAGCCAGTTCTGGAAGTCAGATGTATCAACGAATGGATTACTCCACCGGAAAGGTAATTACCTATTATAGCATATCACAATCTGGTGTTATTACTAAACCAGGGACATTTAAAATTGGACCGGCATATGTAAAAAGTCGTGGACGCGCATATTCATCGAACACAGTTTCTCTGAACGTCTCTAAAAAGACGCCTATGAGCAACGGTACTGTCACTCAGGCTATGTTGAACGAGCCTGCATTTGGTGTCATTCAGACAAATAAATCCAGCGTTTACGAAGGTGAACCTGTTGTTGTCTCTGCAAAAATCTATGCAAAGTACCAGCCTACAAACATTTACAACTACAATTCTTTTGTACAGGCAAAGGCACTTGAAGCTCATTCCCTCTCGAGATCAGTCCGCCTGAAGGTACAGGAGGAAACCTTTAAAGGAATAAACTATTTCACTTTCGAACATGACAAACATGTAATCTTTCCGCTAGGGACCGGAAACTTTGATCTCGGTCCTTATACCGTAGATGTTCTTCAAGGTCCTAACGGGTATTCCGTTACTTCAGGAAATGTCGCAATTCGAATTAAGCCCCTACCTGCTAATCCTCCTGCGGATTTCATCGGTGGAGTTGGACAATTCACCATTGAGCGTCAACTGGACACAACGGAAATAAAACAAGGTGATGTATTCGTTATGCAGATTGTTATTGAAGGTAGTGGTAATATTCAAAATATATTAGAACCTACTTTACAGTTACCTAAGGGATTTCAGATTTACGGAGACCCGGTAGTATCTGAGAATATCACCTATGGCGCAAGAGGCGCAGAAGGAATCGTTTCTTACGAATACAACGTTCAAGTATCCAAATATGGAGACCTGCTGTTCCCTGCAACAACAGTTAGCTACTTCGACCCAAAGAAAGAGCAATACGTTCAAGTCGAGACGGAGGAAAATACAATTTCGGTTACCCTAGATGAGAGTTTCATTACCTCTGAGCCTTCAGAGGATGAAAATATGGACGAAGCTTTTGCTGAACCAATTCCAGAATTAAGAAAGAAAAAAGAAATCAGAACTACTGACACATTGTATGGATCCCCTGTTTTCTGGTCTGGAGTTAGCGTTCCACTATTGTGCGCATTCTTCTTCTTAATTTTCACACGGAGAAGAGAGCAGAGTGCAGATAAAATTGAAGCTCGACAAGTTATCAAACAAAAAGACAAAGAGCTCGGTGATCATGTCGCAAAAAGTAAATCGCTAATTGCAACAGATCCAAATGATGAATTCTTCTCTAGTATTGAAACTGGACTAAGAAAAGCATTCGAGGTCAAGATGAATATCCAACAAGAACGTATTCTTGGTAAGGATGAAGTTTCAGATTATCTTATCAAAACCGGCGAGATTGAGCTTTCAAGTCGAGTACAGAAATTATTCAGAACATGTGAGGAATCACGCTATGCACATGGTGCTATGGATGGATTAAGACAACCTAGCTTTGATGAATTTCAATCAATATTAAAAGCCCTGAAGCTATGAGAAAATGGATAGTCAATATTTTCATGGCAGTACTTCCTTTGACAGTCATAGCTGGATCAAATTTCGATGAAGGCATCAAAGCCTTTGAGAAAAAAGAGTACAATACCGCAATTGAAAAGTTTAAAGCATCACTCGAAGTTACTCCCAATGATGTTGCCTCATACTACAATTTGGGATTAGCCCACCATGAGAGCAAGTCTTATGGTGATGCTATCTGGTCCTTTGAAAAGGCCCTCAAGTTATCACCATCCGACGCTGCAGCTAAACAAGCTATCGAGAGAAGCTATGCCGCTATAGATCCTAAAAAGACGTGGGTACCTCAATTGAATAGATTACAATCTGCACTTTATGGATTTTCCGGAAGCACTTGGTCCATTATAGCAATTGCTTTTAGCGTACTTCTTTCAGTTTGTCTGATCCTTTTTACACGATCAAAAAATCTTTCATCGAAACGTCTCTACGTTGCTTTGTCAACATTTTGTTTAGTCTCTTTGGTATGCAGTGCTATAATCGCTAATGGATCAGCGGGATATGCCTCAGCAACGAATTATGCGATAGTAACTCAGAAGAGTATTAACACTTTCAAGAGTGACAAAAAAGTAAGCTCAGCGGAACTTCACGAAGGCGAACGTCTTTTACTACTCGATCAAAAGAAAACTGGGTTAATCAATGTCTCTTCCTCTTCTGGAGACACTTATTACATTGAAGTAAAGGATGTTGCCTTCATCTAAATGGTGAAAACCTTCTCAGAACCTCACTTATCCAGACTAGTTATAGTCTTAGGAATATTGTCTTCATTCACAAATTGTTATATCCATTGACTACATTTGATACTCGGTTTAAATGCCGTAACTTTTCATCAGATTACAAATAATTGAACGCACAGAATGAAAAAAATTGGGGGGAAACTAAAAAAATGGATGCGCAGTAGAAAGTTCTGGAAACGCTTCGCGATGATATTTGTAATCGCGCCCATGCTTTTATTCTCGGTTTTAGTTGTCATTCTTTACGCGAAGCAGGATGAAATCGTCCAAAGTTTAATGAAAGACCTAAATGAAGACTTCAGAGGAAGTGCTGAAATTAAAGGTTCACACATTTCTCTCTTCGAGAATTTTCCATACATCTCCATTGACCTCGAGCATTTTAAGGTTTACGAAAACAAGGAAAAGAATACAACTCCAATAATCGATGTGGATGATACCTACGTTGGATTTAATCTATGGACCATCCTCACGGGTAAAATGGAGGTCAAAAAGATCAAATTAGAGGACGGCGCAATCAATCTAGTTCAGCACAAAAGCGGAGATTTCAATATTGTTCTTGCACTCACCTCAGAGAGAGAAATCGAAAGTCCGGAAGAGGAGTTTCATCTTGATTTGAAAAAAATAGAGCTTGAGAACATTGACCTTACTAAGTTGAACGAAGAAAACAATTTAAAGATTGAAGCCTTCATTGAAGATGCTCATTCAAAATTCGAAACTTCACCAAAACATGTGAGCGCATCTCTCGATGCTCGTTTTGTTTTGAATATAATTAGTGATGGAGACACCACTTTTTTAAAGCATAAACACATTGATTTTGATACCGAGATAGATTTTCTCAAAGTGGATGACATCCTTACGATATCACCTACAGCTGTGCACCTTGAAGAATCGGAATTTAATGTAGAGGGAAGTATAGATTTCTTAAATGATATGGATCTAGATCTGAGTTTCTCCGCAAACAAACCTGATTTCGATCTGTTCTTTGCTATAGCTCCAGAAGAGCTAATACCAACTTTAAAAACATATGAAAATCATGGTGAAATTTATCTCAACGGTACTTTCAAGGGTCCATCATTAAACGGACACAATCCAGCGATTCATGCCAATTTCGGTTGTAAAAATGGATTTATCAAAAAGGATCACTCTAACCAATCCTTGAAAAACCTCAACTTCAGTGGATACTTTACGAATGGGGAAAATCGAAACTTATCTTCGTCTAAATTCGCTTTACATCAATTCAAAGCCAAACCAAAAGTAGGTAAGTTTTATGCGGACATCGTCGTAAGTGATTTTACGGCACCAAACATAGATGCAAAATTGAAATCAAGCTTTGACATGCAGTTTGTTTCAAAGTTTTTTGACTTGAAGCACATGCATAATTTTAAAGGTTCAGCTATTATTAACCTAGACTTCAAAGACATAATAGACTTAGAAAATCCAGAGCATGCAATCTCTAAATTGAACGAATCATACAATATGAAGGTTCAACTGAAAAACTTAAGTTTTAAGTCAGACATGTATGATTTGCCTGTCAAAAATTTCAATTTCTTGACAACGATCAAAGGGCATAAGGCATCCATAGAGCAATGTGATATCAAAGTTGGGAAATCTGACCTTAAGATCTATGGCTCAATTGATGATTTACCCGCGATCATTCACCACACAGACAAAGCTGTGGACACTCGATTAAAATTGACGAGTAAATTCCTTGACCTATTTGAACTTACTGGATCCAATAAAACAAGCATAGATGAACAGATTGAAAACCTTAAACTCGATTTCGACTTCAAGGCGTCTGCCAGATCCTTCACAGAATCCAAATACTTACCTCAAGGAGAGTTTTTTATAGAGAATATGTATGGGAAGCTAAAGCACTACCCTCATACCCTACATGACTTCCATGCGGATATTTTTATTGAAGAGAGAGACCTGAGAGTTGTCGATTTCAAAGGGATGATTGACAAGAGTGATTTCCTTTTCACTGGTAAGCTAGAACATTACGAAAAATGGTTCGATAAGCATCCTGGCGGGGACTCTAAAATAGAATTCAACCTCGCTTCGAACATGCTTCAATTTGAATCACTCTTCACCTATAAAGGCGAAAAATTCGTGCCCGAGGACTATCGTCATGAAGAACTCGACCAGCTAAAACTACACGGTTATACGTATTTACATTATTCGGGCGGACTTAAATCAATGGATTTAAACATTGATAAGTTTGATGCTAAAATGAAGGTTCACCCCTTACGTTTTGAAAACTTCTTTGGAAGAATCCATTATGAAGATGATCATCTAGTGGTTGAAGATTTTCATGGAAAATTAGGTGAATCTTCCTTCAAAACTACCTTGCATTACTATCTGGGAGATAACTCTTCTATTCGTAAAAGGGATAACCACTTATCAATTACGGCCTCGCGCTTAGACATTGATCAGCTCATCAAGTATAATCCACTTCCTCCCAAATCTAATAGTGGTAACGGAACGACAACAGCCGCAGTAGATCATGATGCTGGGTTTAATATTTACAATTTACCATTTACGGACATGACCTATCATCTTGATATTGGCCATTTCAATTATCATCGCTATCTATTTAAAAACATCAAAGGGAACTTAAGGACTACACCAAAACATTACATCTATGTAGAACACCTAAACTTAGATGCTGCAGGTGGACATTTTGCAGTGGACGGTTATTTTAATGGTTCAGATCCAAATAAGATCTACTTCAGCCCTACGATGAATGTCAGAAATGTGGACCTCGACAAACTCCTTTTCAAATTCGAAAACTTTGGACAGGATCACATTGTATCTGAAAATTTACATGGGAAATTCACTGGTACGATTACTGGGAAAATTCACATGCACAATGATCTAGTTCCTAAATTGGATGACTCAGAGCTCCATATGGATGTCTATGTTCACCACGGTAAACTAGAAAACTATTCATTATTAACTTACATGTCGGATTACTTCAAGGACAAGAACTTGAATAAAGTATTCTTTGATTCACTCAATAACCATATCGACATTGTCAATGGAGTAATGAAAATTCCTGAGATGACGATAAATTCAAGTATGGGTCACATGAAGATTTCCGGTGAGCAAAACCTAAATGGTGACATGGAATATCAGCTGCAAATACCTTGGAAAATGGTTACTAAAACTGGAGCCACAAAGCTATTTGGCAAGAAGAAAACAGAGGAAGAACTTGCAGCTCAAACCGATGAGATCCAATATGGAACAGAGAAGACCAGGTACGTGAATATCCGAATAAAAGCGGATGCAAATGGGTACAGATTCTCGGTAGGAAAAAAACGGAAGAAGAAGTGGGATAAATCCTAGCGGTCAATCTACTATCGACATGCTCGGATTCTTTTACCGAAGACACCTGTTTCACCAAGTGCTTCAGCATGCATAAACGTTTCGCAAGCCTTTTTATTCTCTCCTAATTCTAGGTAGCAATCTCCCAGTGCAACTAGGGCTAAGATGTAATTTGGATTATAAAGAAGGCTTTCTTTGATCAACTCAACAGCTTCTTTGAAATTTCCATTTTGAGCATCGAGTAAACCAAGATTATAATAACTCATCGCATAAGTGGGATCTACTTTTATTGCCTCTTCATATGAAGCTCTAGCTTGTTTCAAGTCGTTTAAATAGCTATAGGACACTCCAATTGATACCCAAAAATCGACTTCATGCATGCTGGGCTTTACCGCTATTCCTTTTTTATAATCTTCTATCGCCCCTTTATGGTCATTCAGCTTCCGTTTTGCTTTCCCGCGGTTATAGTATAGTCTAGCTGAATCAGGCACAATAGCAATAGCTTCATTGTACTTAAGCAAAGCCCCCTTAAAATCTCCTACAATCTCTAGATGATAAGCTTCTTCTTCAAGGTCTTCCATCTTCATCAATTTTGCATTCATTGAGGATCGACAATTTGATCTTAAGAATCGATGCGCTTCCAAAGAACCAAGTTTATCTGCTTCTATCATTTGCTCACAAGCCAATTGAAGATTTTGCAGCGTATCATTAATCAACCCACTCAAGTAATACCCTTCTGGATCACCAGGTGCCAATTTTCGAAATTTATCGAGATAGCCGATCGATCTCGTAAAATCTCCCATTTCACCGTACAATTGCCCTTGCATTTTGATGACTCTCAGGAAATCACCATTAGCATCGGTATATCTTTGAAGACTCTGTAATGCTTTTTTAAAATCTTGTTTAGCATAATGGAGGATTGATAATTGGATATAAGCATCAGCATCAGATGGCTCAACAAGTATCGCTTTTTCATACAATTGCTCTGCTTCTACCGACATACCATATGCATCAAGAACATTTGCTTTCATTACCATTGCCTTAAATTCATTTGGATCTAAGTCAAGCGCTTTATCACAGCTTTCGAGTACCATTCCGAATTCCTGTAAATCGTAAAGGGGTCGACTTCGCATTAGATGATAGTGAGCAACATTAGGATCTTGTTTAATCGCCAGGTCGCAATCGTCAAGTGAACCTCGATCATCCCCAATGTCATCTTTAAAGCGTGAGCGCTCGATCAGGTAAGCCGGGTCGTTACCCGATAATTCCACAGCTCGATTCTGGTCGGCAAGTGCCAAATATATCAATCCAAAATCTGTATAAACATGTGATCTTCTAGTATAACTTTTCGGATCTTCCGGCAGCGCACTAATTAGTTCCGTACACACCCCAATCGCTGCCTCTTTATCTCCTCTTCGGGCATAAACATCCACTTTATTCATATAAGCCTCGGCATGATTCTTATCTACCTCAATAGACTTATTTAAATCACTTAGTGCCTTTTCATCCTGACCCATTTCGAGGTATAAAAAACCGCGATTATTTACCGCAATAGCACTGCCTGGATCTAGTTTAATCGCGGTCGTAAAATCCCCCTCAGCTTTTTTTAGGTTTCTTCTTTTTTGATAGAGAACTCCCCTATGAATGTAGGATGGTGCGTACTCTCCATTCATTGAAATCGAGGTGCCATAATCTTCAAAGGCCTGAACTGTATCCTTCAATGCTGCTGAAATTATTGCTCGATTGTAATAGGTATAAAAATCGCCTTTACCGAGTTCAATCTCCTGATTTAACGCCTTCAATCGTAAACGATTCGACATGGTATCTTTCGGATCGATATCCGATTGAGCATGCCCAATATTTACTAAGAACATTATAACTGTGATTGATGTGATCCATTTCATGCTTAGAAGATAAGAATTCCTGTTTGAAACGTACATCCCATCAAAACCGTATCTTTGTACTCAGATTTATGAGTGATAAAATCAATATAAGGCATCTAGGTCTCGAGGAGTTAAAAGCATCTCTAATAGAATCGGGCGAAAAAGCATTCCGCGCCAAGCAAATATATGAATGGCTTTGGCAGAAAAATGCCAATTCGTTTGATGAGATGACGAACCTCTCAAAATCCTTAAGAGAGTTGCTCGAAAACAACTATTGGATTGATATTATTGATTTAAAGGATCAGCAAATAAGCAGCGATAAGACGATAAAGTGTGCTTTCCTGACGTATGACGCTAAAGTTATTGAAGGGGTTTTAATACCCACCTCATCAAGGACAACTGCCTGTATTTCGTCTCAGGTAGGCTGTAGCTTAGCGTGCAAATTTTGTGCAACGGGTAAGCTGAAACTAATGCGAAATTTAACGGCTGGTGAAATGGTGGACCAAGTAGTCTACCTGAAGAATCAGGCGGAAGAAAGATACAATACTCATCTTTCTAATATTGTTTACATGGGAATGGGGGAACCTCTTCTCAACTACAAAGAAATGTTGAGATCTACTAATCTTATTACATCTTCGGAAGGATTGGGAATGTCGCCAAAAAGAATCACTGTCTCTACGGCAGGAATCGCAAAAATGATTAAAAAACTAGGCGATGATGAAGTTCGTTTTAATCTAGCCTTGTCACTCCATGCAGCGAATGATGAGAAGCGAAGTCACTTAATGGATATAAATGATTCAAACAATCTTGAGGCTTTGGCTGAAGCACTGCGCTACTTCCATCAAAAAACAGGAACAAGAGTCACTTTTGAATATATCATCTTCAAGGATTTCAATGATGAGTTAGAGGATGCTCAGGAACTAGCAGAGTTTGCTAAATGCGTTCCATGTAAAATCAATATCATTGAGTACAATGCAATTGATGATGGAGAATTCCAACAAGCCACGCGAGCTAAAGTTGATGCGTTTGCAAACTATCTTGAAAACAAAAACATCATTGTCAACGTTCGTCGAAGTCGTGGTAAGGACATTGATGCAGCTTGTGGGCAACTCGCAAATAAGAATAATGCAATTCGTAAGGATGAACGAGCTTTAAAATAAGCCTGATCCCTACCCGAAACAGCTATTTACCGGTATAATACCAGCCGATTACTCCTTTTTAACCTTCATTGGAAAATCCACGGATTTATACTGCTATATTTGTAAATAATGATGTCTGTCAAGGAAATAATGTCGCCGGTTGAAACCGAGATGGGTGAATTCGAAAATCGCTTCAGAGCAAGCATGAAATCGAAGGTTGCACTACTTGACAAAATCACACATTACATCATCAAGCGCAAGGGCAAACAAATGCGTCCTCTCTTTATCTTCTTAACTGCAAAAATGCATGGAGAAATAAAC
>TARA_Y100000385_G_C13109098_1_pt1 | contig 13988 bp, 14 predicted proteins | sample TARA_Y100000385 | Tara Oceans TARA_Y100000385 (sample SAMEA2620980) | marine metagenome | biome: marine biome (ENVO:00000447); feature: surface water layer (ENVO:00002042); material: "saline water (ENVO:00002010), including plankton (ENVO:xxxxxxxx)" | depth 5 m
TACGGAGGGTTTATCTATATCTGACTATATTAATGAAGCTGGAGGGAAATCAGATAAATATAGAGGTAATATATTTATAATGAATTCTTTTAATCAGAAAATAGAAGTTTCAAAAAAGTTTAATAGAATTTCAAATGGTGATATAATTTTCATAGAAACAAAAGAAAATTTTAATACATGGAATAAATTAAAAGAATCAATGAGCTTAATAGGTCAATTAGCAACATTAATTGCAGTAATCCAGAGCGCATCAAATTAATATGAAAAATTCTGTATCGATATTAGAATTTATATTTAACAATAAGTTAAACATTAAGAAATATATATTAGTTTCTTTATTTTTATCTATAACCTACTCATTTTTTGCAAATGTTTATTTTCAATCTGCAATAACCCTGTATCCAGCTGGAGAATTATCTGGAAGTACAGAAGTATATAGTGATTTTAAAGATGCTATAGAGTCTTTTGGGTTTGAATCTTCCAATACTGATAATAATTTTTATATTCCTGATATTATTGAAAGTAGAAGATTAAAAAAAGAAATAATATATAAGAAATGGAATTCAAGTAATTTTTTTACTCCTGTTAATTTAATTGAACATTGGGAGCTTGAAAATATAAGCTTTTTTGGTAACGTTATTTTATTTTTTAAAAACTTTTTTAATACATATAACTATAATTCAAAATTAAAGTATGAAGAAGATGCAATAGAATTACTTGATAAGCTAATATTTGTAGATGAAAAGAATTCAGGATTGATAGAAGTTATTGTTTTGATGGATGAACCTCAATTAGCTGCTGACATAGCAAATTTTATTTCTGAATACGTGATTGATTATGTTGGTAATGAACAAAAAATATTTGCTCGTAAAACAAGATTGTTTTTAAAAGATATGGTAGATTCTGCAGAAGATGAGCTTAAAAAATCAGAACTTAAATTAACAAAATTTAAAAAAGAATATCCTGTAAATTTAGATACCCCTGAAATCCAACTTGAAAGAACTAGATTTATTAGAAAAGTAGAGGTTAATCAAGAAGTATATATTACTATTAGAAAACAATTTGAGTTATCTAGAATTGAAGAATCAAAAGAACGACTTTTTGTTAATATTCTTGATACAGCTAAGCCTTCTTTATATAAGGAATATCCTAAAAGATTTATTATCATTTTATGTTTTACTTTCTTAGGTACTTTTCTTATCATTTTATTCAAATCAGTATTTAATCAATTAAAAAGTATTTTAAAACAATTTAGAAACTAATCCTTATGAATGGTAATAAATTACCTGATTTTTTTATCTTAGGTGTTCAAAAAGCAGCTACATCTACATTTCATAAAATTTTAAATCAAGATTCTAGTTTTTCGCTTCCATATAAAAAAGAAACCCATTTTTTTAGTGAGAATTTTAATAAAAGTTTAAATTGGTATTTTAATCAATATAATAATAAAACATATGAAATAAGAGGTGAAATTGACCCCTCTTATATTTACTACAAAAAAACACCTCAAAATATTAAAAAACATATTATTAATCCTAAATTTATAATCATTTTTAGAAAACCGATTGATAGAGCTTATTCTCATTATCTTATGTCTAAATCAAGAGGATATGAAAATGAAACATTTAATAATGCACTTGAATTAGAAAATAAAAGATTAGAAAATGGTAGCAAATTTTCTTTTTCACATCACAGTTATTTATCTAGAGGTTTATATCATAAACAAGTAGAGAAATATAAAAAAGTATTTCCAGATTCTAAATTCTTATATTTAAAGTATGAAGATTTTTTAATTATAGATAATAGAAAAAAAATTCTTAGAAAAATTTATAGTTTTTTAAATATGAAATTTAAAGATGATCTAAATATCTCATTTCACGAAAATAAATCTGCCTTAATGAGGTTTGAATTTATAAGAGATTTAACTCATTCAGATAATATGCTAAGAACTTTATTTAAAAATTTAATTCCATCTGAGTATATAAGATTTATTATTACAAGTAAAATTAATAATCTAAATAAAAAAAATATTGCTCAAAGAAAGTTATCTTATAGTACTATAAATAAAAAATATATAGATTGGAATAATGAACAATCTTATTCGTTATCTAAATCATGTAATTTAGATATTAAAAGTTGGATTATATGAATCTAGCAAGACCAATAATAATAACTGGTATGCATAGGAGTGGTACTACTTTAATAGTTAAGCTATTAGAAAATAATGGTGTTTATTTTGGTTCATATCAGGATTCAAATAAGGAATCTATTTTTTTCCAAAGACTTAATAGATGGCTTGTTTCGTTCAATAATTCTTACTGGGATAATCCTAAAGCATTTAACTTATTAATTGAAAACGATACAGATCTTTTGGTTTCCAAACTTAAAAAAACTATTAATAATAAATTTTTATATCTATTTTATTTTGGAATAATAAATACTTTTAAAAATAATAATTTTGAAAATTTCAGCAAACCTTGGGGTTTTAAGGATCCATTAAATACATTTACTTTAGATTTATGGAAAAAAATATTTCCTGATTTATGTGTTGTTAATATTGTAAGAAACCCCCTTGATGTTTCCTGTAGTCTTATTAATAGACAAAATAAATTGAAGAAAAAAGATATTGCAAATATTAATAGTTTTTTTGATTCATTTATTCAATTTTTATCAATTTATAGAGGTGGAATATATAGGTCATTGAAAATAAATACAATTAATGATTCTTTAGAATTATATAAAAAATACTATGACCAGACTAAAATTAATAATTCAAAAGGGATTAAGCAATTAAATATGAAATTTGAAGATTTAATTAATAATACTGATGATGAAATATTAAAGCTGTATAATTTTTGTGGTGTCAGAAATTTTGATTTAAATAATGATTGTAAGATGGTTGACAAAAATATAATTAATAAATATAAAGATAGTGACATTGAATATAATAAAAAATTGTTAGAATCAATTTCATATGATGATTAAAAAAAACTGTTGTTCAATAATTACTGTCAATTATAATGCTTTTTCATTCACAAAAAATCTTCTAGATAATTTAAGTTGTTTAGATAAGAAGAATTTTAACTTATTTATTGTTGATAATTTTTCTAATGATAATTCTTTTAAAAAAATTCTAGAATATTTAGATATAAATCTTAATAAAAAATTAGATTTAAAAGATCCTAGAATTATTAGCTCATATAAAAAAAATCATATATATTTATTAAAATTAGATTCTAATTATGGCTATGCTACTGCAATAAATATACCTCTAAAATACATCAAAAATAACTTTGTTGAATCTCTTTATTGGGTTATTAATAATGATATTAAAATTGAAAAGAACACTTTAAATATTCTTATTAAAGAATATGAAGAGAATACCATTGTTACTCCAATGGTTTACAATTTAAATAATAAAGATGAAATTCAGTCACTAGGCTGTACAATAAATCCATATTTTTTAACTACTAAGAATATAACTTCAGTATCTAATCTAAATAATACAGAAATAGATTATTTATCCGGTGTCTCATTATTTTTTGACCATAATGTATTAAATGATGTGGGATATCTATCTGAATCATATTTTATGTATTACGAAGATGTAGATTGGTCAAAAAGAGCTAGGAGTAAAAAAGTTAAATTAGTTGTAAATCTAAATACTAAAATATTTCATAATGATAAAAAGCTTATATTATTTAAGCTTAAATTCTTATCTATTTATAATAGATTAAAATTTAGTATCAAGTTTTATAAGAGTAGAGTGTTATTAGTTTTTGTATATACATTATTAAGTTCATTATATAATTTATTTAAATATTTATTTATTTTGAAAAGTGGTAAATAATCTAATCAACATATTAATAATTTCATCTTTAGCTATGATTGGAGCGGATCGAATAAATATCTTATCTGATTCTTTTGATTTTTTTATTTTTACCCCATATTTGTTTTTTAGTTTTTTAGCTATATTTATTTTAATAGTTTATAAAAAAGATTTACTTGATTTTTCATGGATTATTTCAAATAATTTTATTTTGTTATTTTTATCCATTTATTTCATTACTTGTCTCATTAGTATATTTTTTTCTTTAGATATTTATATGTCGATTAAAAGATTCTTTTTATTATCATATCTAATATTATCTTCAGCAATTATACTATCTTACTCTAACGATATAAATAAATTAAAAAGAATATTAATAATTTCTTCATTTTTTGGTTCAATTTTATTTTATTTTTTTAACTTAGTTCTTTTAATAAATTGGTTTTCAAATATTGAGATTACTAGTAGTTTTATTAATTTGATTCCAGATCAGATAGCATATTTCACTCCAAGACTTGGCGGTTATTCAATGGATTCCAATAGAGGAAATGTTGTCTTGTTTTTCTTTACTTTTATTCTATTTTTTTTCAATAGTAAAATTAAATATACTAAAACTATAATTATTATAAATATATGTTTTTTATTTCTTAGTTTTTCAAGAACATTATACTTGCTAGCATTTATGGTAATTCTGTTGCAATTACTTATAAGCGAAAAAGAACAAAGAAATAATATGTTAATGTTTTCGCTTTATGGTATAGTTTTTTTTGCAATTATTATATACTTTATGAATATTAATGAATATATTGACTTATCGCTAGCTTTAGAAGAAAGGTTGAATATCTTTGAAGTTTCAAGGTTTTCGTCTGCTGGAATACATTTTAAGTTAATTAAAGAAGGATTTCATACAGCTTTTAGTGATTTAAAAATATTATTATTTGGTTCAGGTTTTGGCACTTCATATTTATTAATTAAAGGATATTATTGGAGTGGTATTAAATATGGTAATTATCATTCCCTATATATAACTTCATTAGTTGAATGTGGATTTATTAATCTTGTATCAATTTTAGTTATTTCTTTTATATTGCCATTATTTATGAACTATAAAAATCATATTTTTACTTTTTTATTTGGACTATTTTTCTTTAATATTTTTTATCAGTTAATAATGGAACCGCTTTTTTGGTTTTCAATTTTATTATTTTATAAATTTAGTTTTTTAGAATTATTAAATGAAAAATAAAATTGTAATAGATATTAGAATGTTAAATCATTCAGGTATAAGTATTTATATTGAGAATACAGTTTTTGAAATTGTAAATCATTATAGAAAATCTAACTTTATATTTTTAGTTAATCCTAAAAGTAATCATTCATTTTTTTTAGAAAAGTTAGTATTTAATAATTATAAAATTATTTATATAAATTCTTCTATATACAGTTTGAAAGAACAATTTGAAATATATTTTAAACTATTTCAATATCAAATAGATTTTTTTTGGTCTCCTCATTATATTATTCCAATTTTTTTGCGTACTAAAATACTAGTTACAATTCATGATGTCTGGCATTTAGTTGATAATTCATTTGATAAATTATTAAAAAGGATTTATGCCAAAATAATTTTTTTCTTTATTGGCTTTAAGAAAGCTAATATTATTGCAGTTTCAAATTTCACTAAAAATGAAATACTTAAATACACAAACATTAAAAAAAACATTTCAGTTATCAAGCATGGTTTAGAGCAAAAATGGATATCGACAAAATCATATAAATTAAATTATGATATTTTGTATGTTGGTAATATAAGAAATCACAAAAATATTAATTTGTTGATTCAATCATTTATAAAAACAGGATTAAAAAATTCTAAGCTCTTATTAATTGGTAAAAATAATAGTCATATTAATGAAAATTTTTATGATAAAATGAATATTGAATTTGTTGGTGAAACAAATCAAAATAATCTTATTAGTTATTATAATAATGCAAGATTATTAGTTCTTCCTTCAAGCTATGAAGGATTTGGTTTTACACCATTGGAGGCTATGGCTTGCGAGTGTCCTGTATTAGTTTCTGATATACCATCTCTAAAAGAAGTTTGTAAAGATGGAGCATTTTATTTTGATCTAAATGTAGAAAATGATTTGAAAAATAAAATTTTATATTTAATTGAAAATGAAACTGCTTGTGATGAATTATTGTTTAAGGGAAAAAAGATTATAAATAAATATAATTGGAGTAAAACTGTAAATGAAACTATAAAAAAAATTGATAAACTATTGTAGATTATCAATGTCTTAAATTAAATAATTTGATTATCTTATTTCTATGCTTAGTTTAAAATATATTAACGAAAATATTAATCTTGTAAAAGAATGTATTAAATATAAAAAATGTGATATTAATATCAATGATATTCTATCATTAGACTTAGAAAGAAAATCTCTAATTAATAAAGTAGAGAAGCTTAAGGCAAATAGAAACCAAATTAATAAGCAGATTTCAAAAAATAGAAATGATAAATCTGAAGATACCACAACTTTGATTTCTAATATGAAGGAATTATCTGTAGAAATTAAAAATTTAGATAAATCTTTGTTTTCTATCAATAATAGTCTGAGTAATAAATTACTTTATATCCCTAATATAATTCATGAAACGACTCCTAAAGGCTCTGTAAATGATAATGTTGTAATTAAGGAATGGGGCAAAAAACCAGAATTTAATTTTGAAATTAAAGATCACAAAGATTTATGTGATTTAAATAATTTAGTAGATTTTAAAAGAGCAGCTAATATTTCTGGTTCAGGTTTTCCCCTTTATACAAACAATGGAGCTAAACTAGAGAGAAGCTTAATTAATTTTATGCTTGATATTCATTCTAAAAATGGTTACACTGAATTGTTTCCTCCTTTTTTAGTAAATTCTAATTCTCCAAAGACAACAGGAAATCTTCCTAAGTTTTCCGATGACATGTATTATATTGATAAAGATGATTTATATTGCATACCAACTGCTGAAGTACCAATCACAAATATGCATTTAAATGAAATATTAGATGATTCAGATTTGCCTAAAAAATACGTTGCCTATAGTGCATGTTTTAGAAGAGAAGCTGGTAGCTATGGAAAAGATACGAAAGGTTTATTAAGATTACATCAGTTCAATAAAGTTGAGTTAGTTAAATTTGTTAAGCCAAAAGATTCGTATGTTGAGTTAGAAAGTCTTTTAAAAGATGCCGAGTCAATATTGCAAAAATTAAATTTACATTATAGAATAATTGCTTTAGCCTCAGGTGATTTATCTTTTTCAGCTGCTAAATGTTATGATATAGAAGTTTGGTCTCCATTTGAAAAAAAATATTTAGAGGTTTCAAGTTGTTCTAATTTTGAATCATTTCAGGCTTCGAGAGGAAATATTAAATTTAGAAATAAGGATACTAATAAATTAGAATTTTTGCATACATTAAATGGTTCTGGATTAGCAACTCCTAGGCTTACGATTGCAATTCTAGAAACTTTTCAAGATAAAAATGGAAAGATTGAAATTCCATCTATTTTAAAAAAATATATTAATTATGAATAAAATAGTTTACTTATTTATATTTTCAGCAATTTTTTTTTCCGATGAAATAGATACTCTTAATTTGATTGATCCTATTTATCAACCTCTATCAGCTTCGGATTCCTTAGAATTTCATGAAGATAATCTTTTCGAGCAATTGTTAAATGAATCAAAATTATTTTATGCAGATGCTATTATATCTGATTTAAAAGGTGATACACTTAATACTTTATATTATTTTGATAATCTTTTTAAGGCATTAGCACAATTAGAGCAAATAAGTAAGAATGTTCCAGAAATTGCAAAAGTTAAATATCAAAATATATTATCTGCTTCTATCGAGTATTACGATAATAAAGTTAGTTCAGTCGATCATACTAAATCGGGTTTATCAACAGCAGTATTTAAAGATAAATTAGAAGAATATGTATATAGTCAAAGTTTATATGATTTAATTGATATAGAAGAAACTGTTGAGATAATAGAAGGTCATGTTCCCATAACGTATAATAATAAAGTTGCAAGTATAGTACGATATTATCAAAATCAAGGAAGACCCTATATTCAACAATGGCTCAATAGAGAAGATAAATATAAAGAAATTATTTTACCTATTTTAAAAGAGGAGGGTCTGCCACCTGAAATCTTTTATGTTGCAATGGTAGAAAGCGGTTTGAAAACTGATGCTAAATCATATGCTTCAGCTGTTGGTCCTTGGCAATTTATTTCAAGTACAGCAAAAGTATTTGGTCTCAAAAAAAATTATTATATAGATGAAAGAAGAGACATTGAAAAATCAACAAGAGCTGCATGTAAATATCTAAAAAGATTGTACAAGCAATTTGATGATTGGTACTTAGCTTTTGCAGCTTATAACTGTGGTGAAACAAGAGTTCAGAGACATATTAATTATTTTAATACTAGAAATTATTGGGAACTCAAAAATTTACCAAAAGAAACTCAAAATTATGTTCCAAGTATCTTAGCTATAATTTTTATATCTAAAAATCCTGAAAAGTATGATTTTAAAGTTAATCCTGATCCATATTTCGAATGGGATATGATTGAAATTAATAAATCTGTTAAGATTAAAGATATAGCTAAATGTAGTGGTTTAAGTACAAAGGTTTTAAAACAATATAATTCAGAACTACTTAAAGATATTGTTTATGTCAATGGTGATAAACCATATATGTTTAAAATGCCTAAAGGTTGTAATCCAGCTTTTGATTCACTTTTTTCTCTTATTCCTGAATCTAAATCTGAAGGAACCTATATTGTAAGTCATAAAGTTAAATCAGGTGAAAGTTATTGGTTACTAGCGACAAGAAATAACACTACAATTACAGCAATTTGTGAATTGAATAATCTTGATAGAAATAAACCTCTAAGAATGGGTAAGATTATTAAAATACCAGTTGGTGATAAATCGAAGTATAAAAAACAACTAACAAAGCATATCTATAAAGTAAAACGAGGAGACTCTCTTAGTAGAATTGCTGAAAGATATAAAGTAAAAGTTTCTAAAGTAAAAAAATGGAATAATCTTAAAAGCGATTTTATAAAAATAGGTCAAAAATTAGTTATTTATAGATGATGAATATTTTCAAAAATAAAAGATTTAAATATGTTCTGTTTTCAATATTTGCTATTTATCTATTTTTTTTTCCTTTTAAAAATGAAAATAATACTAATATAGCTGTTGTGAATATTGATGGTGTTATTCTTGAATCCGATAAAATTATAAAAGCATTAGATTCATTTAATAAAAACGATTATGTAAAAGCAATTATTTTAAGAATAGATAGCCCTGGTGGTAGTGTTGCTCCTAGCCAAGAAATTTATCATAAAGTTAATGAAATAAAATTATCTAATAAAAAACCCATTATAGCTTCAGTTAATAACATGGCTGCATCTGGTGGATATTACATAGCCATAGGTTCTGATATGATAGTTGCTAACTCTGGTTCAATAGTTGGCTCTATAGGTGTTATTATGAGTCATCCTATTGCAAAAAAATTACTCGATAATTTGGGTATTGACTTCAAAACTTATAAGAGTGGAGAATTTAAGGATTCTGGAAGTCCTTATAGATATAGCAGTAAAAATGATTCTATATATTTTAATCAAGTAATTGCAGATTTACATTCTCAATTTATAAATGAAGTTTCAATGCAACGAAATATTGAATTAAATATTTTAAATAAATTTGCACAAGGTCAGATTTTTACTGGCAGAATGGCTAATAGTCTAGGTTTAATTGATACAATAGGTACTTTTGAAGATGCTTTGAATATATCAAAGAATTTAGCTAATATATCAGGTGATATAGATATTGTATATCCAGAATATGAAAAATATAGTTTTTTAAATAATTTTATTAATCTTTGTAATGTGAATTTTAGAAATTATTTAATGCCTATGTATATAATGAACTAAAAATATTTATGACAAAATTAGATATAATAAAGAAGATATCACGTGAAACGGGTTTTACTAATGTTGAAGTTGAACTTTTTCTAGATAGTTTTATCAACTCTATTAAATCTTCTTTATCAAAAAATGAAAAAGTTGAAATAAGAGGTTTTGGTAGTTTCATTACAAAAAAAAGAAATGCGAGGAATGCTAGAAATCCTCTCACAAATGAAACTGTTGTGCTTGATGATCGATATATACCCTTTTTCAAAGTGTCAAAAATTTTGAAAGATTATGTTAACAAATCAATAATAAGAGGATTTTAATATATGCCTTGTGGTAAAAAAAGAAAAAAGAAAAAAATGAATACTCATAAACGCAAAAAACGTTTGCGTTCTAATAGACATAAAAAGAAAGTAAGATAAAAATATATTTCATGTTTTAGTATTGCCCATCTATAATCATTTATTTTATGGATGGGCTTTTTTATATAATGAATAATCAATTAATATATACAGTAACCCAAATAAATAATTATTCAGCAGATATACTTAAGAAGCAATTATCTAACATATGGATAACTGGTGAAATTTCATCGTTAAAAAAATATCCTTCTGGTTTTGCATATATTACTTTAAAAGACACTAAATCTGAATTATCCTGTATAGCTAGCCATCAAATAATATCAAATATAGAAACTGGGATGGAAGTAACTGTCAATGGTTCAATAGATTTATACACAATAAAAGGAAATTATCAGTTTAGAATTTCTAGTGTATTTTCAAAAGGAAAGGGTGATTTATGGTTAAAGTATAATGAATTGAAGCAAAAGCTTTCAAAAGAAGGTTTATTTGATACAATTTACAAAAAAAGTATTCCTCCTTATCCACAGAATATTGGTATTATTACATCCAAGGAAGGTTCTGTTTTGAGCGATATTAGGAATATTATAAATAGAAGATCTCCTTATGTAAAATTATTTTTAATTGATTCAAGGGTTAGTGGTGGCAGAGCAGTTGAGAGTTTATGTAAATCAATTAATCAATTTAATGAGCTGAATAATATTGATGTTTTAATCATAGCTAGAGGTGGAGGTAGCATTGAAGATTTATCAATATTTAATGATGAAAAATTAATTAGGCATATTTTTAAACTTAAAACTCCGATTATCTCAGCTATTGGTCATGAAACAGATTATACTTTATGTGATTTTGTTTCAGACTTAAGAGCATCCACACCTTCTGAAGCAGCTGAGTTATGTTGTATATCAAGTAATGAATTGAAAGATAAAATTAATTATGATTATGATAAAATTTTTTCAAAGATAGAAAATATTTTGAATAATAAAAAAATAATTTTATCAAATTTTCATAATATTATAAATAAACAAATTAAAACAAGTATGGTACTAGAAAAAAAACATAAGGTAAAATTTTTATTTAATTTAATATATAAATCCATTGCTAATAATATAAATTTTTTATCAAATCTTATAATTAGTAATGAAAAAATTTTTAAAAAATATGATAATAATAAAATTAAAAAATTAGGCTATTCTATACTACGCAAGAATAATATTATCATATCAGATATTCATAAATTAGAAAAAAATGATAATGTTCAAATAGATATGTATAATGGAAGTATTAAAGCAAATGTAAAGGAATTAAATAGTAATGAAAAATAATAAAAAACCTAAAAATTTTGAAGATGCTTTGAATGAACTTGAAAAATTAAGTGAAATGATTCAAAATGATTCAACTAAGTTAGAACAGATGGTGGAAATTTTTGAACGTGGAACTTATTTGTCTAAATATTGCAAAAATAAGTTAGAAGATATTGATGAGAAAATTTCATTATTAGTTAAAGAAAATAATATTATTGAAGAAAAAGAGATATCATAATGAATGTTGTTTGTACTGGAAGTAAAAATAAACCTAAGATTAGTTTTGTAATTGAAAGTTTAAAAAATCTGTTTGATAACAGCAAGCATAATTTATTTATGGATGAGAAATTAAATGGTATTTCTAACAGCAGTACCTTTAAATATATTAATTTATACAATCCTGATGTAAAAATTGATTTTGTTATATCAATTGGTGGTGATGGATCTATTCTTTCAGCTGTAAGGAGAATGCATAATAATCAAATTCCTATTATTGGTATTCATATTGGGAATCTAGGCTTTTTAAACAAACTTAATATGGATGATTATATTTCTATTATTAAAAAAATTTTATTAAGTAAATCTATTAATTTTGATAACAAAACACTTTTAGAAGCTACTTTTATAAATGTAGACAATGGTTTGCAAGATTCTATATTTGCTTTAAATGAAATTTTTATAAATCAGGGTGAAATATCAAGACTTCTTACACTCAATGTAGAAATAAATAATAAATATTTAAACACATATAGATGTGATGGATTAATAATTTCAACACCGCTTGGTTCAACTGCGTATTCTTTATCTGCAGGAGGTCCAATTGTATCCTATGATGTAGATTGTAATATTATAACCCCAGTTTCACCTCATACATTATCATCAAGACCAATTATAATTAGAAATAATGATATAATAAGTATTAAATGTCCAGATATTTCTACAAATTATATGTTATGTTCGGATGGTCAAGATTCAAGAATAATTAAAAATGAGTCAGAAGTAACTATCAAAAAATCTAATATTTTAGCTAAATTTTTAAAGTTTGAACATGAACAATCTTATTTTGATAAATTAAGATCAAATCTTGGGTGGCATAATTAATGAGGATTCAAAAATATATATTTTATCTTTTAATTTTTTCTTTGAGTTGTAGTTCAAAAAATTCAAATAATTTTTCAAAACTTAAAGAAGCCTTTATTGATTGGTACAATAAGAATCACTTAACAGAAAATTTTAATTATGATTTTTCTTATTTTAATGTAATTAATAATTTAGTATCGGATGATTATATTGAAGATATTAATAGATTTCAGTTAGAGTTAAGTCAAATTAATAAAAATAAATTAAATTCGAATGATTTAATTGACTTTGAAATTTTGATTAAAATTATTAATCGTATTTCTCGTGATAATTTTAAAAGTAAAGGGCAAGATTTTACAATAAATGATGTTATTGTTAATATTCATAGTTCTTTTTATTTTTTAATGAATAATAAAAACGTTACTAACTTTAATAAAGTTATTGTTTTAAAATCTCATTTGTCCGATATTGAAAAATATCTTAATAATTCAAAGAATAAACTTATATCGAATAATAAAAGTAAGGATATTGAGGAATTTACTATTAATTATAATATTTTAGTTAAATATATTGATTTTATTATTTTTGATTTAAGTATTAGTGATGATAATTACAAAGATTTAAATTCTGCATTTTATGAATTACTCAAAGATTTAAATAAATATAATAACTGGGTTAATTATGATTATAGTTTCTTGACGAATAATTACTATGTTGAGCCTGAAAATAATGTTTACAAGCAATATATTAGTGAATTATTTAATAATAAATTCTACGATTATGAAAAAACTATTAATTATTTTAAAAATAAAAGTAAAATAATTCAGAATGATATATTTAATGAAAGTTTATCAATATATTTAAATTTCAATGATGAGCCTATATGGATTGATAAATCTGATACATTAAATGTAGTTAATTGGATTATCAATAATAAGATTTCAGCTAATCCAATTAATGAAGATAATCTTTTAAAAGATCTAAAAAAAAATTATTCAAATATTGTTGAATACTTTAAAGAATTTAAAATTAATAGTTTTGATTCAACATTAGTTTCTATAAAGTATAAAGAAGATTATGAGATTATTTCAGATTATTATTTGAATGGAGTATTTATATTAAATGACAATATAAGTGAAATTAACCTAAATAGTTATAATTCTAATAATTTAATTTTTGAAAATTTTTTTTCTATGCATAATATATACGGCTCTTTAAATAGTAACATTAATCAAATTAGGAACATTGAAAATAAGTTATACACTTTAGGTATATCTCTTTTTTTGAATGATTTATATATAAGTGATTTAAAAGTTGATACATCTTTGAATAAAATATCTTTTTATTTAGAACTACTTAAGAACATTGAAATTGCATTGATGCAAGATAAATACAATAATAATTTGGATGAAAAAATTATTAAGCAAA
>TARA_Y100000385_G_scaffold281416_1_pt1 | contig 13974 bp, 7 predicted proteins | sample TARA_Y100000385 | Tara Oceans TARA_Y100000385 (sample SAMEA2620980) | marine metagenome | biome: marine biome (ENVO:00000447); feature: surface water layer (ENVO:00002042); material: "saline water (ENVO:00002010), including plankton (ENVO:xxxxxxxx)" | depth 5 m
AATTCAGTATCTCCAACACCTACACTAACATCAATAGATACAGATCCTTGAATCTTGTCGATTATTTTTTTAAATAATGTCTTAGGAAATTTTCTACCAAATGGACCTTGTTTAAATAATGTAATAATATTATGTTTATAAATAATTGGTATAATAGAGTTTTTAGGTAGAGGATACTGATATAATTTCATATTAGAAAAGTAGCCTTTGAAACCACCATCAGGACAAATTTCAATATCATTTTTTTTGTTTAAATAAGGTACATTTGATAAATATTTTGATTTATATAATTTACCATTAATACAAAGATCTAAATTTCTATTATCTAATATAATACAAATATGTATCCATTTTTGTAATGGGACTTCTTTATATGAAATTGCTTCAAGTTTTAAATCAGTAAAATCTTTATTTTCTTCATCAGATTGGGTAGCTCCATAAATAGGAACTATAATATTTAAATCATTGACTTTTTTACCTAATGTTACTAATAAATTAGGATTCCATGAAATAATTTTCTTATCTCTATCATATTTATAATTCCAGTCTTCTATATAAATCCAAAAACTAAGACTATAGGCAAGTCCTAAATTACTAGGTTCATTTGAATTATGAATAAATTTACTAGATTTTAATGACTCAACATGTTTAGGATTTGGTACTAGAGTATTATTTTTAGGATCTAAAATTTTTAAAGGATTTTTTGCTGAAATAGGGTCTAATATAGGTTCATATAATATTTTTTTCCAATATTTACTGTATTTATAATAGGAGTATATAATAAATATAATCAATGCTATGATACAAATATAATAAAGTGTTTTACTCATTTATATTATATTACTATATTAAAATTCATTTTTATAGAATATTTATTTGAAAATAAAGTTAAATAAAATATGTATATATATATATGATTAAATTAACAGATCAGGAAATAGTAGAAGGAATTTTAGGTTCAACAGGGTGGGTTTTATTCTTTTTTTATTTGAGAAATAGAGTAGAATGGCCGACACCTATAGAAGGATTTTTAGCTTGGACATTGTTATGGTGGCTTCGTAAAATAGGTATGCATATTTATAAAGGATATAAAGAAGAAAATAATATAAAAGATAAATTTTATAAATTAATTTAAATATACAATATTAGATATTATTATGTATAAATATCCAGTATTAAATTTAATTAAATTATCTAATAGCAAATAATTTAATAGAGAATCTAATGATTTATTAAAAAATTTATTAAAAGATAATAATAAAAAAAAATTTAAATCAATAAAAAAAACTGTAGAAAAAAAAATAATCAAGTTCCTTATATTACCTATAATACATTTGATACAGAGTATAAAATATACAATATTAATAATATAAATAATTTTTTAAATCAATTTATTGAGGAGCAGCAGTAGTAGGACAATTTTCACTTAAATTATAATATACTCCCATCTCTTCTAATTCTTGTTTTAATTCAGTAGGAGTTTTTTCAGAAGCCTGGCTACAAAATTGTTTATTTCTACGATTTTTATTACCATGTTGTTTGCAAAATTTATAAGGACCTCCAGAAGTATTTAATAAATCTATTAATTCTTTATGATCCTGCAGTGTTTTATATCTGCTTGCACTAATTTTTTTACATTTGCCGGCAGTATCACCAGTTGTATTAGGTTTACACATAGCATTTTTACCACACCAGAAGCTCTTATTATTTGTTTTTGTTGCATCAGTTTTACATTCTTTACCTTCAACATTAGATCTTGGTCTATCAGTATCTTTGTCACAGTTAGCATCTCCCTCTCCATCCTCTTCTCCGTCGTCTTGAAAGGTAACCATATCCATGAAATCTGATCCTTTTTCAAATATAGATTTAGGAATTTTACGATCAGGGTCCATTGGTCTAAAAGGTTGTTTAATTAAACCTAATTTTAATAGAATCTTCTGCATTATACTGGTTTGTCTTGGTCCTTTCTCAAATTTATGATTAATCATGTGTGGACTAATTGAATAATTACTATAAGCTAATGAGCCAATTTTACCGGAAAATCCACCATCTTGAGTAACATAAACATCCATATAATTTTGAAGAGGTGCTCCATCTAATACAAATGTATCTGATAACTTACCATCCATGTATACATCAACTTGTTTACCAAATAATACTATATAAACATTACACCATTTATTGATAGGAATATCTTTTACGACAAATTTTTTAGTGCCGGAATTGGTAGTCATAAATATTACAAGATCATTTATATAGGGATCAATATAAACGGCTGGACCAACAACATCATCTTTTCCTACAGGATCTTTAGGTGAATTAAGTCCTTCAATAAGTGTACATTTACCATATTTTTTATCAGTATGACTATAACCTTTACATTCATAACCATCACTACAAGCAAATAAACTAGGATAACGTGCTCGTACTTTACATAATTTAGGTGCGTTTGTATTAGGATCTCTTTCATATTTACCATCTTTCATATCTTCTTCAAATTCAGATGGTTTTCTACATTTACCAAAGCCATCTCTATTTATATCAACGCATTCATAGTCTCCTTGACATTGTAATTTTGCGAATTCTTGACGTTGTTGACTAGAAACTTTTTGTAATTTATTTAAACTGGTAAATTTTCCTTTAGAGATACATCTTTTACCATCCATTCTTATATCTAATTCAGAAATAAATCCTTCTGTTTGTCTTTCGGGAGGTTTTACACCATCGGTAACAGAGCTATATTTACCTCTTGTAAAAATATGTTTCCATTCTTTATGTTTATAATTCCAATTATCTAAATTAAACCAAAAACTCCATGTATAATTATATCCATCTTTAGGTTCTATAATTTTATCAGAAGGAATTTTAGCAGCATCTCTAGAGTCTCTTCCCTGTCTAAAAAATACTGGATTTGCTTTACTGAAACGATATTTCTTTATTAAAAAATATATTAATAAAATAATTAATATTATTACTATTATAGTCACCATAACTTTGAAACTTGTACTATTTCTAGGTGGAATTTTACTTTTAACTGTAGTAGCAAATGACATATTTATTATTATATTAATAGAAAATAATTTAATATAAATTCAATTACATAATATCATATTAATTTTATATTGTTAATAATATATTATGTCTAATATTCCATTAATAATACACCAAATTTGGTGGCAAGGATATAAAAATTTACCAAATGAATACTTAATATATAGAAATTCATGGATACTTAAACATCCCAATTGGAAATTAATTTTTTGGGATAAAGAAAAAATAGAAAAATTTATAATAAATATTAATAAAGATTTATGTGAAATACTATATAAATTACCATACATGATTCAAAAAATAGATTTTTCAAAATATATTATTTTGTATTATTGTGGAGGAGTTTATGTTGATATGGATACAATTTGTGAAGAAAAATTAGATTATTTGTTAGTAAAATATAAACATGGATTAATATTATCTAAAATAGATATTTACGATAATTATAAATTAATAAATAATGGTATAATAATTTCAGAAAAATATCATGAATTTTTTTTATATCTTTATTATGAAATAGCGAAAAGTTTAAAAAAAAAAATTTATGAAAATAAAGATTTATATATACTTAATTCAACAGGTCCTATAGTATTTTCGAAAGCAGTACTTAACTATTTATTAAATTCAAAAAATAATATTAAGATATTAGATTCATATTATTTAGAGTCTTGTAAAATGTCAGAATTAGGAGATTGTAAAAATTCCGGAAAATATATTACCCATATTCATAAAGGATCATGGCAATCTATATTTTTTAAACTGCATTTTTATATTATAAAATTTTATAAAAAATATAATATTTATATATTAATTATTTTAAAAATTATATTAATATCTATTATTTTGAAAAAATAAAAAAAATATAATTAATTTATTTATTTTTTATAGATAATTATATCAACAAAAAAATAAAATATATATCATATAATATATAATAATATGTCTATATCAAATATTAATAAAAAGTTTTATAATTTTGGTTCAAATTTAGTAGGTAATAGAGTATTTGATTTATATCTTAAATATAATGGTATAAAATTACTTACTTCAGCAACTTTAGTTCCTCTTGCGTTGATACTAGGAAAAGATTTATTTGAAAAATATGTTGTTGATCAAAAAGGAGGTTATAGTATTCCAGAAAATATAACAGGAATAGATGATCCTTTAGTAGGTACATATCTTAAATTAAGTGGGCTTACAACTTTATATTCTATTACACCTCATACCTTAATTCCATTAGGTATTTTAATGGTTTTATATGATTTATATTTAGAAAATCAAAAAAATAATAAAACCAATTCACAATTAGGTGGAGGTAAAGATGAAATAATTGACTATGCTAAAAATATATGGGGAAATAGAATATTAGATTTATTTGTAAAATATCAAGGATTAAAAACATTAACATCCGTGACTTTAGTACCATTTGCGTTAATTTTAAGTAAAGATTTATTAGAAAATGCTTTAATAAAAAAACAACAAAAAGGAGGTGGATCTAAAATTAAAATACCAGAAAATGTAGCAGTAATAGATGATCCTTTATTAGGAAATTATTTAAAATTATCTGGAATAGGTGCGTTAACTCTAACATCAGAAACACTTATACCTTTAGGTCTTGCTGTATTATTATATCATTTATATATTAATCATTAAATATTTAGGTTAAAAATATATAATAATAATTATATTAATTATTATATATTCTATTTTTTTAATTATACTGATTAGTATTTCATTATAAATACATACCTTGCGGTGGTTTATTAAATTCATTTTTAACTAAAAATTTATTTACTAAATCAATAGTAATATTAATAGGAAGCTTAAATTCACTAAAATCATAAGAAATTATTTTAGCTTTTTCTTCTTGACTGATCGGTAAATCTTCTATAACTTTATCAACAGTATTATCAATTAAATTAGTAACTATAGAATCTATAGATTTGTCAAAAAATTCATTTTCTAATTTAGTATTTTCTGTAAATATATCAGAATTTTCTATAGATTTATTAGACAATTTATCTTCTAATTTAGTGTTTTGAGTATTTTCTATAGATTTATCAGACAATTCTTTTTCATCTCCAGTTTTATCTTTACTATCATTTGAAAGATTTTTATTAATGTCAGTTTTACCTTTTTCCACATTTAAATTATCGATTAAATTATTTAATTCATTTGATAAATTATTTTCTTTTGCGTATTCATATAAACTATCAGAAATAAATTTTTTAATATCATTATTATCATTAGTTTTAATAACTTTAAGAGCATATTCTTTGTAAATTTTAAATCTTCTATTAAGTTCTTTTTTTTCATAATTATCTTTAAAGTTATTTTCTTCAGAATTTTTAGAGGATTTATTTTGTAAAATTTTAAATGTATTTTGAAGAACTTTTATTTCTTTTTTCTTTTCTTTTTCTTTTTTTTTTCTTTTTCTTTCTGTTTTTTATCCTTAAGTCTTTCCTGGTATAATTTTTGTTCTAATATTTCCTGTTTTTCATTGTCAATATCAGATTTTATTTTGTTATTTTTTTGATTAGTGGCGTTTATATTATACAATGAATAACCATGAATAAGTCTGAGTACATTAATTTTACTCATAATAGTTTCAATACATCTTTTTAAATTACGAACACCTTCTTCTTTCATTGTATATTGGTTAATTATATGCTCGATTACATCATTATTTAATGTAATATCATCCTTTTTTAAAGCAAAACTATCTAATAATTTAGGAATAAGATAATCTTCAGCAATTTTTAATTTATCAGAATTATTAAATCCTTTAGTTTGAATTCTATAGAGTCGATCCAATAATATAGGGTTTATTTTTGTTTCATCATTATATGAGAAGATAAATGTGGCTTTTGACAAATCAAAGTCTATTCCTGAAAAATACTTATCTTGAAAAGCATTATTCTGAGAGAAATCTGTTAAATGACATAGTAAATTTGAGATTTCATCTCCTTTACTTGTTTCACTTAATTTATCTAATTCATCAAAATATATAATAGGATTCATTGTCTTTGATTCTTGAAGAATTTCTACTATTCTTCCACATTTAGCACCTTCATATGTGTAATCATGACCTATAAGAAATTCACTATTCTGCATACCTCCTAAAGGTATAAAAGCAAATGGGCGATTGATAGCTTTACAAACTCCGTCCTTAATTAATGTTGTTTTACCATTTCCAGGAGGACCCTGAATTGCAATACTATTACCATTTGATTTTGGATTAGTAATTTGTCTAGCAAGTTCTTGAATAATTTGAGTTTTAGCAAATTCATGACCATATATTGACTGATCTAATGTTTTTTTTACATTATAAAGATGTTTAACTATTTTAGGAGAAGGATCAGTAATATTAATAATAGTAGGAGTATATTTATCAAATGGAATAAGATTTACAGAATCAATCCATTGAGATAATTTATGAAATTCATTATCACCTTCGTCTAAAGTATAGTATAAATCTAATTTTTTAATGATTAGTGATTTTATACTTAAAGGTAAATTAGTCTGCATTATCTTAAATCTATGAGGGATTAATGATTTATCATAGTCTAATATTTGGTTTTCAATTTCTATAAATTTTTTTCTTTTATTTTCTGATAAGCTTTTTAAATATTCTTCTTCTTCTTCTGTATAAATTACATCTTCTGGAATATCATCTAATTCGTCATGATTAGACTCTGATTCTGAATTAAATTCTGAATCAGAATCAGATATTTCACTATCTGTTTCAGAGTCACTTTCTGAATATTTTTTTTTATTCTTATTTTTTATGAAATTCATTGCTTTATTAATTAACATTGATGTTAAAAGTTTATCAGCTGAATTTGATATATTAATTTTATATGTTTCTTTGTTTTGAAAAATGTCTTTTTTATTTTTATTTTGAGGAATGTCTTTTTTTTTAAGTGTTACAATTTTTTTTGGTAGAGTAGTGTGCGAAAATGTTGACTTTAAATTATCAGAATCTATACCAGTATCATTACCTTTTTCAATATTTTCATATTTTTTAGAAATTTCTTCTGTATTATTAACATCTGTTTTATTTTTTTTTTTATCTTTAGAATTTTTAATTTTTTTTTGCTTAATATTATTTTGTTCTAATGCCTTAGAACGTGTAAAATATCCGTTATTATTATTTTCAACTTCCATTATATTATTAATATATATAAAATATATTTAAATCAAATTTATTATATATATATATCTAATATTTTCTATATATATATGTATTTTTAAATAGATTTTAAAGTAATAATATTATATTTATTTAAAGAATTATAAAAATTTGATTTAAATCATTATTTTAAATTCATTTAAAAAAAAAAATCATTATAATAATATAATGTCGATATTTCAGGAACTAGATTACAATTCCCAAATTGATAAGATTACTGGAGTTCAATTTTCGGTATTATCGCCAGATGAGATTAGAAGAAGATCAGTGGCTGAAATTTTCACACAAGAGATTTACGATGGTGACAAACCTAAAATTGGGGGTTTATTTGACCCTAGAATGGGTGTTTTAGATCATGCTAAAAAATGTCCTACAGATCAGTTAGATAATCGTCAATGTCCTGGTTATTTTGGTCATATTGAATTAGCTATGCCAGTATTTCACATTCAATATCAAAAATATGTTTTACAAACATTAAAATGTGTATGTTGGAAATGTTCTAAATTATTGATATCCCCAGATGATCCTGATATTAGAAAAATTATTTTAAAAAAAAAAGGTGTAAATAGATTTGTTTCTGTTGTCAGTCTGATCTCAAAAGTAAAAAGATGTGGTGAAAAAAATCATGATGGTTGTGGAGCACCTAGACCTATAGTAAGGAAAGATAATAATGGAATTGGTAAAATTATAGCTGAATGGAAGTTAGCCGGTGAAGGTTCTACTGATGAAAAAAAAATACAACGAATTTATTGGGATGCGAGTGATATACATAAAATTTTAAGACGTATTTCAGATGAAGAATGTGAAGTTATGGGATTTAGTAGAAAATTTTGTAGACCGGATTGGCTTATATGTTCTGTATTTGGAGTCTGTCCTCCCAGTGTAAGACCATCAGTTAGAGCTGATAATAATACCAGAATGGAGGATGATTTAACACATAAATTATGTGATATTGTTAAAACTAATAGAACATTAAAAAGTAAATTACAACATAATGCTCCCAAAAAAGTTATTGATGAATGGTATCAATTATTACAATATCATATTGCCACATTTGTTGATAATACTTTACCTGGTATACCTCCAGCACAACAACGATCCGGTAGAGCTTTAAAGTCTATTAAAGAAAGACTTAAATCAAAAGAAGGACGTGTTAGAGGTAATTTAATGGGTAAACGTGTAGATTATTCCGCTAGAAGTGTAATTACACCTGATCCTAATATTAGTATTAATGAACTTGGTGTTCCGGAAGATATTGCTAAAAATTTAACATATCCTGAAATTGTAACTAAATATAATATTGAAAAATTAAAAAAATTAGTTCATAATGGATATGATATTTACCCTGGTGCAAAATCAATTAAAAGAATAAAAGACAGTAAAATTATTTCTTTAAAAGTTATAGATACTAAAAATTATAATCTTGAAATAGGTGATATATTAAACAGACATCTTATTGATGGTGATATAGTTTTATTTAATCGTCAACCATCTTTACATAAAATGAGTATGATGTGTCATAAAGTTAGAGTTTTAAAATATAAAACATTTAGACTTAATGTTAGTGTTACTACACCATATAATGCTGATTTTGATGGTGATGAAATGAATATGCATGTACCTCAATCTATACAAACTGCAACTGAATTACAAGAATTAGCTTCTGTTGAAACTCAAATAATAACTCCTGCTACACATAAACCAATTATAGCACTTGTACAAGACAGCATAATCGGATCATATCTATTTACTCGTTATGATAATTATTTAACTAAATCAGAAGTTCTTGATTTATTAATTTGGATTAAAACTTTCGATGGTAACCTTCCTGAACCTGATATTAAAAAGGATACTCCTATTACTCAAATAGATGTAGAACAACCATGGTTTCCTAAATATAAGTATATTATCAATGGTATTATACCATATGATTTATGGAGTGGAAGAACTATATTTTCTCTAATTATTCCCGATATAAATATGGTAAAAAATAATGATTCATATGCTACTGCAAGTGAATCTCAAAAATTTATGCATAAAGTTATTATTGATAGAGGTAAAGTTATCAACGGAGTTTTTGATAAAAGTATATTAGGAACTAAAGAAAAGGGTATTGTTCATATAATTTATAATGAATATGGTCCAGAAAGAACTAAACAATTTTTAGATGATGCCCAAAATTTAATTACTAATTGGGTCTTAATGTCAGGATTTAGTGTAGGTTTAGGTGATCTTATACCTGATGAGCAGCCTCAAAATAAAATGAAAAAAGAAATTATAGATAAAAAAAAAACTGTTATAGAGTTAATTGAACATGTCCATAAAGGTATATTACAAAATGATTCTGGTAAATCTAACTCTGAAGAATATGAAATGCAAGTTTCGGCTGCTTTAGGAAATGCTATGAATGAAGCAGGTAAAATAGGATGTAAATATTTAGATTCTGACAACAGAATGACTAATTTAGTTAATTCTGGTTCAAAAGGTAGTAATATTAATATTGGACAGATGATTGCTTGTGTTGGACAACAATCTGTTGATGGCAAAAGAATTCCTTATGGATTTACTGATAGAACTTTGCCTCATTTTCATAAATATGATGACGGAGCTGCAGCAAGAGGATTTGTAGAAAATAGTTTTGTTAAAGGTCTTACACCAACCGAATTCTTCTTTCACGCAATGGGTGGTCGTGAAGGTCTTATTGATACTGCTGTAAAAACTTCTGAAACTGGATATATTCAACGTAAATTAGTTAAAGGTATGGAAGATGTTAGAGTTGAATTTGATTATACTGTTAGAAATGCAAATGGTCATATAATTCAATTTTTATATGGTGAAGATGGTATCGATCCTACTAAAATTGAAAGTCAATGTTTACCTACTATTATGATGAATTATGATGACATTGAAAAAACATATAAAATTCATAATGATGATAGTTGGAATATGTTTATTCATGATGATGAATTTGATAAATTGAATGATATTGATTTTAGTATTAGAGAGGAAAAGTATAACAAATACTTTAAGTCACTTCTGGATGATAAAAGACATTTTATCGAAAATATAAATTCTGGTAGATTAATTGAAAATGGTAAATTATATTATCCTATTAATTTAGATAGACTTGTTAATAATTGTGCTATCAGATTCGTATCTAAAGAACAACAAAATACTTCTAAAACTGATTTAACACCTATCTATATTTTAGAAAAAATTGAGGAATTATATAATAAACTTACTATTACTGACAATATGTTTAATGAAAATCGATTATTTATGATGTTGGTAAAATGTTGGCTATCACCTAATAAATTAATTAAAAAATTATCTATGAATAGAATTGGATTTGATTATATTATAGGAAATATTATTCAACAATTCTTTAATTCTATTTCACAACCTGGTGATTTGGTTGGAGTTATATCTGCGCAATCTATTGGTGAACCTTCTACGCAAATGACACTAAATACATTTCACTTTGCTGGAGTTGCCGGTAAATCACAAGTAACCAGAGGATTAGCTAGATTTAAAGAATTACTTAGTACTACTAAAAATGTTAAAAGTCCATATCTTACCATCTATCTTAATCAATGTTATGGAACTAATAAAGAAAAAGCACACAATATTATTAATGAAATATCTATTATCACTATCAAACAACTTATTAATTCTTCAGAAATATACTTCGAACCTGATGAATTTCCACAAACTTCTTTAGATAAAGGTCTATTAGATATATATAAAAAAATTTCTGAATATGGATTGTTATCTGAATCTAAAACAAATCCATGGGTATTGAGATTGAATTTTGATAGAAAAAAAATGGTTGATAAAAATATCAAAATGTGTGATCTCTATTATGCTATCATTAGTAAATTTAACTCTCCTACACCAAGTGAATCTGATGATATTTCATGTTTGTTCTCTGATGATAATAGTTCCGAATTAATTATGAGAATTAAATTAAAAAATAGAATTGCGGAAGATATATATAATGATCCCGCTGCTCCAGAAGAAGATACTATCTGTATTCTGAGAACACTAGAAAATACTATTTTAAATGATATTGAATTAACTGGTATTAAAGGTGTTACCAATGCTACTATGAGAAAAGATAGTGATCATTATATCTATGATATTGAAACAAATTCATATATACAAGAACCTGAATGGGTCATTGAAACTACAGGAAGTAATCTTATTGATATTTTCAAGCATCCTGCTGTTGACTCTTCTAGAACTGTTTCTAATGACATACATGAGGTATATGATGTACTAGGTATCGAAGCTGCTCGTACTGTTCTTATTAATGAAATTGATGAAATATTTTCTCAGTCTTCCGCAAATGTTAACCATAGACATCTTTCCTTACTTGCTGATGTTATGACTAATAAAGGTCAACTTATGTCAATTGATCGTCATGGTATTAATAAAAGTGATCGAGGACCTCTGGCAAAATGCTCTTTTGAAGAAACTCCCGATATTATTTCTAGAGCTGCCATTTTTGGTGAACTTGATAAAGTTAATGGTGTTTCTTCTAATATTATGCTTGGTCAAGAAGTTCCTGTTGGTACAGGAAGTGTAGATATACTTTTTGATGAAGAAAAATATTTTGAAATTTCTAGAAATATACACATTAATGATGACTCTGATGATTCTTATAAAATACAAGAAAATTCTGAAAAAGATCAATTTTTAGATAAATTATGTAAATCTGATAATTTTACTACTGATTTGTTTGACACTATTTAATATTCATTTATCATATTAATAATCTCTTCTATTATTTTTTTCAATATATCATATTCTTTATTACTAGATATTGTTAATAATATTTCATTATCAAATAAAATATAATCTATTTGTATTGGAAAATTATTCATTTCGCATTTATTATTATATTTTTTTATTTCAATATTCTCTAATCTTTTTTCTATTTTTTTTTCAGATATTTGTATAAATTCTCCGTTGTAAATTTTTCTATTATATATAAAAAAAAATATAAAATTTATTAACCATTTTTGTACTAATATTGACTTATCTATTAATGAATCTAATTTATTATAATCTATTATATTAGAATTATTATACAAACATAAAGGAAATATTTTTTCACTATTTATTATTACAAAATAATTTATAAAAAATTTATTTAGTGATTTTAATAAATAATACTTAAATATACTTGTATATTCCATATCATTTTTTTTACATTTCTTGGATAATGATAATAACTCTTCCTTTGTAAAATAATAATTTATCTGAATTCTATTCAAATTTTCCTTTTCTGTCTCTTTATTCCTAATAAATATACTGTAAAAAAATTTATATAATAAAAATATTCCTATTGAATATCCATAATTTATTTCAATACCTATATTTATTTTTCTTAAATCATTAATTACATTAATCTCTTCGTATTTATCTCCTATATAATTATCTATTTCACTTATTATTATATTCTCATACTTTTCTAATATATATGATAAATGCACTATTATTGTATTATTTTCTTCTATTACATATATTGAAAATAAGCTATCATTAATTGTATTTATTTTGTTATAATTATCATGAAATACATATCTATTCACTAAATTTAATTTTTTATAATAGTCATTATTTAAATAATTATACTTTTTTAATAAATAAGTAAATAATTCATATCCATAATTTTTATTAATATTATAAAAACTATTTAAAAATATTAGTTTTGTAAAATTATTATTTACTAAATATTTATTAATTATACTTAATTCTATATTTACATCTAATTTTATGCTTTCTATTATTTCTTCATCTAATCTATAAATTTTATCTTTTAAACATAATTTATTGTTTTTTTCAATAGATAATATATTATTATCTAATACTTTATAACTTAAAGGTAGTTTAATTCTTTTATCTTTATAAATTATATCATTGTTTGATATTTTATACATTGATAATACTCTACCAATAATACTATTATTTCTTCCAATTACATTATAAAGTAAATATTGATTCAGATTTAAACTATAAAAAATACTAAATTTATCTTTTTTTTCTAAATAACCATAATTAGAATATATTGTACATACATATAATCCTATCCCTCTAAGATATTTGCTAATATCTGTTATTGTAAAACTTTTTTTTGAATATTTACTTTTAAATTCTATTTTATCTATTATTATAAATAATATAAAATATAAAATATATATATTATTTATTGATAATCTTGGAATAAAAATACTATTTTCATTAATTATTTTTCCTAAAATAATATTATAACTATCATAAAAATTTATTATATTCTTCCAATTCGTTACATAAAATTTCTCTTTTATTTTATAGTAAATCTTATTATAAATATTTTTTTTTTCACTTTGTTTTAGAATCGTTAGCTTTTTAAATTCTTTAATTTTATACTTTCTATTCATAATATTTTCTAGTATTTCATTATTCAATATTATTACATCATTTAATTTCGTTTCATCAATATAACTATAAATATCAAAATTATATAACAATCCCGTTATAAATATCATCAATATCATATCACTTTTTTCTATTTTTATTATATCAAACATTATACCTCTTTTATTCTCACAACTTAAATATAATTTGTAACAAAATTCATATAAATCTAGATAAGAAAAATTATCTATTATTTTTTTATTGGAATTTTTTACAAATACATCTAATACAATTTTTTTCTTTTTTTTTATTTCATTTTTTCCCATTTC
>TARA_Y100000385_G_scaffold290613_1_pt1 | contig 13971 bp, 9 predicted proteins | sample TARA_Y100000385 | Tara Oceans TARA_Y100000385 (sample SAMEA2620980) | marine metagenome | biome: marine biome (ENVO:00000447); feature: surface water layer (ENVO:00002042); material: "saline water (ENVO:00002010), including plankton (ENVO:xxxxxxxx)" | depth 5 m
GGAGATTTTACCAACTTTTCAGGTGGAGATTTATCAATTACAACAGGACTATTTTTATTTAATTTTATTACTTTGTTTTCTTGAAATGCAGGCTTATCATTTTTATAATATTGTTTAGTTTTTACTGGTTTTGTGTTTATCATTGATTTATAAATCGTTTTGGTATCACCATGTCTTTTTCGATGGCTTACTGCACTTTTACTTCGCGATTTTCTATATATCTCACCTATTGTAGAACCCAATTCTATATCCTCGAATTTAGACTTGGAAGATCTTTTAGAACTTATTTGTGAAAATTTATCATTGATGGCTTTATTTTTACCAGTAATAACAATTTTAGAATTCATTTTAATAAACTAACATATTAATTATAAATATTAATCTTATGTGATAATTACGGACATTTACGTATACATAAATTCAATATGTCTATTATTTTTTTCACTTTTTACAGGAACATGTGACTTATAAAGTTCAAACCCTTTTATTAAATCTTGGTTAGTAATAATTTTTTTTTCAGACGGATTACTAAATAATACCCTTTTAGCATGGGCTATTTTACATTTTGAAAATAGATTTTCAATATCCCTACCAAAAAACTCAAATACATCTTTTTCTTTATTAAAAAAACTTAGAGGTATATTATCTATATCGGCTTTCCAATTGTTATCTTCAATTTTTTTGATAAATATATTTCTTAGATCATCTGCTGTATATTTTTCAATTTCTAACCAAAGTCCAAATCTTGATTTTAATCCTTGATTACCTCTAAAAAATCTGTTATCTAAATCGGTTTTATATCCAGCAATTATAAAAATAAAATCATTTCTATATTTATCTAAATATGGATTTATTAAATCTATAATTCCTTGAGAATAACTATCAATTTTATCTTCAGAGCCTAATGAATAAGCTTCATCTAAGAATACTACACATCCTTTCGAAGCATCTAGTATTTTTTGTGTTTTAATCTCAGATTGACCTATGTATCCACCTTTTAAATCAGTTAAAGTTATTTCTTTAAAGTCTCCTTTAGTTAATAATCCCATTTTTGCATAAATCTGTCCTATAATTTTAGCTACTACAGTTTTTCCCATACCTGGTCCTCCATATAAAACAATATGATGATAATCATTAGGGTTATCATCCAAACCTTGTAAAAACAAAATTATTTTATCGAAAATAGCATCTTTAATATTTTTCATTCCAATCATATTATCGAGTTGTTCTAAATGAGGAACCATTTCTGATAAAACTCTTAAATTAAGATTAAATTTTTTTTTCATTGGTTTAAATATTTCTTCATACTTTTTTCCCAGGTTAATTAAATCTTGAATATTATTAATATTATCTTCTAACATTTGAAATTCGTAACTTAGTTCTTCTTCAGTTAGTAAAAAAGGTCTTTGTTTGGGTTCAGCTATTAAAGTATCAATAGATTTATTAGAACTATATTCAGGTAATAATAAATCAAGAACATTAAATGTATTAGACATTGATGTTGAAGTTGATGTAGATTTATTGTTAGGATTTAAAAAAGATATTTTAGGTGGATTATAATTGTTCATTGATTTATTATTGTCTATAAGAGAAGTCCCCTTTATAAACAATGATGAAGACGCTAAGTCTAAAGATGATGTCGATGTCTGTGATGAAGAAGAAGTTTTCTTAATTATTTCTTTATTAGATTTACTATCTGATATATAGTTAAACCATAAATTATAGTAATGATATCTTTTTTTATTTATTTCAAGACGTTTTCTTATTGTATTAATAGAATCGTTGATCATGTAACATGCTATATTATCAAAATAAAACTGTCTTTTTAAGTTATTATTAGAAATATGAGGTGTCATATTTAAAAGTTACATAGATTTTAATTTAACTATGAGAATTTAAAATTTTAAGTTAATTAAAAATTTGATAATATTTACTTAAAATTTTAATCATTAAAAAATATAATGCAGGATACGAAAGAAAACGTTCCTTTTGATTGGCAAAATGGTGCTTGGAAAATTTTACGTGAGATGTTGACTTCACCTGGATTTCTAATTCAGCATCAAATTGATCCTTTTAATGATTTCTTAGATAAAGGTCTGGCTAATGTAATAGAACAATTTAATCCTATTATTCTAAATTATGATTTTATCACAGAACAGAAATTCTTTAAGTTTAAACAAGACTCTAAATATTATCAAAATGATAATTGGATTGAATATCGTGAACTAAGTGATATACACAAACTTTTTAAAGACAAGTATTCTATTATTAATAATCAAATTACTACTATTGATCTATCCGAGCAATTGGGGACTCCTAATGATAAGGATCAACTTCTACAAACAGAATTTAAGGAGTTTGTCGAAGAACACCTGGAATTTAAAACAATTGATGTTAATAAGCATAGATACGACCTTGAAATCAATATTTACTTTAATTCTATTACTCCTCCTGTAATTTATGAAAATAATGGCAGTCAAAAGATTATGTATCCAAACGAAGCGAGAGCGAGAAATTTTACTTATGCTTCAAATACCTTTATTGATTTTCACTTCAAGACACGCGAACGATTTGGAGAGGCATTTTGTAATACTAAGGAACATCCAGTAACTATTATTCCTAAAGTTACTTGTGGCAAGCTTCCTATCATGTTAGGCTCTAAAGCATGTATTCTCGCATCAAAAACTTATAATAGAAAAATTGATTACGAGGAATGTGAATATGATGAGGGTGGATATTTTATAGTAAATGGAACGGAAAAGGTTCTTGTTTGCCAGGAAAGACAAGCGGAAAATAAGGTATATGTGTTTCAAAATTCTAAGTCCCAGAGTAAATATTCCCATACGTGTGAAATAAAGTCTCTACCTGATAAAAAGGTTCTTACGCCCAAGAACATTCAGGTAAAAATTACATCAAAAGAAACTATTCATGGAAGAAATATCAAAGTTTCTATTCCTCATATTAAACAAGATGTTCCGCTCTATGTAGTATTTAAGGCAATGAATGTTACAAATGACTATGATATTACTAATTATATTCTATACGACGTGCCTCGTGAAAATTGGAGAGAATACACTCAATTTCTTAGAGCTTCTCTTGAAGAAGCATCTACTATTACAGACCAAGAAATGGCTAAAGAATATCTTTGTAAGCACGTTAATATGATGGGATATGATAGGGATAAATCTGAAAAAGATAGGAGAATGACGTATCTTAACGATATTATTAGTAATGATTTCCTTCCACATCTTGGCGAAAGCAGTAAAGTCAAGGCATATTTCCTAGGTCATATGGTAAAGCATCTCTTGGATGTGTTTCTTAAAAAGAAAGAAGTAGATGACAGAGATTCATACGTTAACAAGCGTATCGATACATCTGGTGTGCTTATGTCAAATCTTTTTAGACAATATTACACAAAGCTTGTAAAAGATATGAAAACTAATATTAATAAGGAATATTCAAATGGTTCATGGAAAGCCACACGGGATTTCAATAAGATTATTAATGAAACTAATATTTATAAAATTGTTAAGTTTTCCACCATTACAACCGGTCTTAAATTTGCTTTGGCAACAGGTAATTGGGGTCTTAAGAATAATAAGAATAAACAGGGTATCGCACAAGTCCTTAGCAGATTGACTAATAATTCAGGTCTTTCTCATTTGAGGCGTGTTAATACTCCTATGGAGAAGACCTCAAAACTTGTTGCTCCCCGTAAGCTTCATGGAACACAAATATTCTACATTTGTGGTGCTGAAACTCCAGAGGGTGCTGGTGTAGGTGTAGTTAAAAATCTTGCTTTATCTTGCCATATTACAGGATATTCTGATATTTCACCTGTTACAAATTTGGTAGCACATCTTCCTGTTAAGAAAATCAGTGATATTAATCCTTCAGATATTCAAACTGCTACAAAAATCTTTATTAACGGTGCCTGGCACTATGTTACATATAAACCTAAATACATTGTAGATAAGTTGAGGAACATGCGTAGGTGTGGTATTGTTCATATTCATACGTCAATTGTATGGAAAATTCAAGATTCGATTCTGGAAATTTATACAGATGCGGGAAGATGCACTAGGCCTATTTATATCGTTAAAAATAATGTTCCACTGATTAACGACGATATAATTAATAAATTAGATAAAAAGAAAATGAAATGGAATAATCTAATTTCTGGAAGTCTTAATACATATAATGAAATGGTCCAGAAGCCTTTGTCCGAAGGTGTAATTGAGTTTATTGATGTTCAGGAAGAAGATAATTGTATGATTGCTATTAATCAAGAGAAACTTGTTAAAAATGACCAAAGGAGCCTTCAAACAAGATTTACTCATTGTGAAATTCACCCGTCGTTTATTCAAGGAATTTTGGCGTCTATTATTCCTTTCTCTGATCACAATCAATCTCCCAGAAACACCTATCAGTCGGCAATGGGTAAACAAGCTATGGGCGTATATGCTACAAATTACAGATATAGAATGGATACATTGGCACATATTCTTAGATATCCACAACTTCCTATGGTTTCAAGTCGTATTATTAAGCATCTACCGTCAAGTAATCTTCCTTCAGGAATTAATGCTATTGTTGCTGTAGCATCTAATTCAGGTTATAATCAGGAAGATTCTATTATTATGAATCAAGATTCAATTAATAGAGGTCTATTTATATCCGATTATTTTAGAACATTTAAAGACGAGGAAAAGAAACGTCAGTCGAGTAGTGTAAAAATGCAGGAGAAATTTGTAAGACCTGCTATGAAAAACACTCTTGGAACACAAGGTAACAACTACAGTAAATTGACTGATAAGGGGTTCCCTGATGAAAATGTATATGTAAAGGAAAATGATGTTATTATTGGTAAAATTCATCCTATTCATTCAAAGAAAGATTCAAACGAACTTTATAGGTGCTGTAGCACATCTGTAAAAGGTGCTGAAGCTGGCTTTGTTGATAAAGTCATGGTTAACAGAAACGGCGATGGATATAAATTTGTTAAAGTTAGAATCAGGACTATTCGTAAGCCTACGGTTGGTGACAAACATGCTTCTCGTCACGGACAGAAAGGAACTATTGGAATGGTATATAAGCAAGAGGATATGCCTTTTAGTAAATTGGGTATGAAACCAGATCTAATTATGAATCCTCATGCTGTTCCATCTCGAATGACTATTGCTCAGGTAGTTGAATGTCTTATGGGAAAAATTGGAACAAACATTGGTCAGTTTGGCGATGCTACGGCATTTACTAAATTTAATGAAAAAAGTTTAGGTGATATTCTTGAAAAATTGGGATTTCAACGTCATTGTGACGAAGTTCTTTATAACGGAAGAACAGGAGAGCAATTGAAAGTTAATATCTTTATGGGACCTACATTTTATCAGAGACTTAAGCATATGGTTGATGATAAAATTCATTCCCGCGCGAATGGACCTAATGTAATTCTTACACGTCAGCCAGTTGAAGGTCGTTCTCGTGATGGTGGTCTTCGTTTTGGTGAAATGGAACGTGACTGTATTCTTTCACACGGAGCGTCGCAGTTTTTGAAAGAAACTCTTCAAGATCGCTCTGATAATTACAGGATGTATACTTGTAAGAAATGTGGTCTTGTAAGTTCGGTTAATAAGAAGGCTAAAATTAACTTTTGTAAAAATTGTGACAATAATACGTCTTTCGCAGAGGTTAGAGTCCCTTATGCGATGAAACTGTTTATTCAAGAACTTGAAACTATGTGTGTTGCTCCCAGATTAAACACTAAGAAATATTAAAAATAAAAAATTAAATATTTTATTTTTAGTATCCACTCGGATATTTAGGTTTGTTTTTATGCTTCTTTGTAACTTTAACCCAATTATGAGTTCCCGGTTCATTATCCATACTAGATGTATCGTTACAATTACCACATGATTCTTCATCACTATCATAAGTTCTAATATTTGTTGAAGATTTAGAGCTTGTATTTATTAAGCTGAGTTTTTTTATTAATCCAAGATATTTCGATTCAAGTCCATTTAATCTAAAATTAAGATTAGCAAACTCTGTATTAATATTATGCACATTAGATTTCAAGTCGCTATTAACTACTTCAGTTAGTTTATTTATAGCAAATTCTATTTTGTTAATACGGTCGTTTAAATTTGAATTAATTGAAATAGAACCCATAGATTCTATTTTTTTATCTACTTGCTCAATAAGTCTAGTATTACTTACATGAACTGTATTTTTTACAGATGATACAATTTGACTATATTCGTTTCTGATTGAATTGATTAAATTCATTTGACTGGATTTAAGAATTTCATAATCTTTATGATTAAAATCTTTATCCGTAGAAGCTTTGTATTGGTTAAACAGATTATGGATAAGATCTATCTTAATATTTTGATTATTTACTTGGCTAGTTACATTATCTAATTTTGAATTTAATTCAGTCTGGTTCCCGACGAGTTTTTCATCGACTAAATCTATAAAACTATTTAATTCATTTATCTTGACAGCATAAATATCATTTAGGACAGGATAAGTTAAAGACATATTTAATATATAAAATATGTTTTTAAATACATATAAATTATCAATGAATTTAGTAATTAATCCTCATTAGAAGATTCTTCTGTTGATTCACCAACGACTTCATTAGCAGATAGTGAAGCCAGATAATTTTCATATTGATTTCGTAAGCTAATAAATGCGTTGCTTACTTCAAGAGATTTTTCGAGATCTTCCGTGTTTTCAGAATCACTTAGCTCTTTTTTTCTAATCTCATATTTTTCTTTAATAAGTGAAAATGGAATTTTATCCTGTGTATTTTCAATACCCAATTTGTTACAATTGTCTACGAAACTCTCCTTGTTATACAATTTTTCAGGATCAACTTGACTATAACTTTTCTCCTGAACACAATCCTTAAGTTGATTAACCATTTGCGTTAATATGTAGATACCCTGTTGTGTAAATGTTTTGTTAATATAGTCGATATTATCAGCATTCATAAGGATTTTCAATTGGTCTACTGGTTTAAATAGTTTAGTAAATAGGTATTTAAGTCTCTGAGAATTATCATCTCCTTCTCCTTTAAAAGTTTTAAACTCATTTCGGTTTTTGAAGTATGACCTTTTTAATTCATTGCCAAGCTTTTCTACAAGTCTTGTTGAAAAGTCTCTAAACTTAATGTAGTCATTATCTTTCATTGATACAAGTCTTTGATTAAGTTCATTCACAGAATCAATATAGTCTCCGTGAATATTATTTACTACAGGTGCTGATGATCTTTTTTTTCGTTGTTTTATACGTCTTCCGCCTGCCATTACTGCTCCAGATGCTTTCATATCTATAATTATATATGATATTGTTTTTAAATAATTATAAGTTTTAAATTAAGATTCAGTCTAATTATACATAATCTAAAATATCAGATTTGCTTATTTTATGTAAATAATATTTATATGAATAGTCATTATTATAATAGTGATTTAAATGCAGTTAATGTTTTTAAATCTAAAATTTCCAAGAGGACTATAAAGTCTGTAGAAAAGTTTTTTAATGAGAATGTTAAAGGAAATATAGATAACACTGACTTTAATACTGTTTCTCCTTCTTGGAATAGCGATATTAAATGGATTTCTGTTAATACGAGGTATATGTATGATGAATTTTTAAATATCTTTAAAAGTATAAATTTAGATATATTTAATGAAATTATTGATTTGAAAAAAGAAATCAGATGTTATTCTGCTTTTTTTGTTACCAGAACAAAATGTAATAAGCCTAATTTTCATACTGATTTTAATAAGACAGGTAATAATGGATTTACACTAATGACTCCTTTAACAAATATAGATAATGATAGGAAAGGTCATCTTCTTTATAAAGATAAAGATGGTAACGAACGTGTATATAAATATAAGAGGGGCGAATGTATTATATTTGGAGATTCTTTTGTTCATTCCACACAACCCTATAAAAATAAAGAAGTCACCTTTTTATGCTTTACATTTGGTTCGGATAAAAAAGATTATTGGAAAAATATTTTTCAATCTATCGGAACTCAGCAAAAAAATATCATGCGTTATGACAAAAAATACGTTAATTGTCAAAATGAAACTAATAGATTAGGTGGGTCTTTAAATAGAACCTATTAAAATTAAGAAAATACTTTATATTTATTTGTTACATAGATACTATCCCCATGTGCTGGATTACTATTTGATATTTTAAATATTTCATTACTAGTATTTTTTAATTGTTTTTGTAATTTATTGTATTCTTTAGCCAAAAGAGTTATTTTTTTTTGTTGTTCTTTGAAAACTGTTACGTCTTTATCAGTTAAAAGTCCTCCTGTAGATTTAATAATTTTCTTTTGTTTAATAGTTAAACCAGCAGCACCTCTGAAATCTGAAGCTTGAAAATTACTATTATCCATGTTAACTTTTTTCATATTGGTTTTTCTGAAATCACAATTTGTGAAATGTGAATATGATAAATTAGACCCTGTGAAATCAAATCCTGAAAAATCCTCATTAAATATACCTTCACTATTTCCTGGACTAATGTAAGCTAATTCAACTTTGGGAAAATGAAGTGTTGTTTTATTCATTCCTCCGTCAAAACCATAAGTTATAGTTTTAGTATTTTTTTTAGACTGTTTATTAGGAGATCCTTTTTTTACGCATAGTTTTGTTTTAGAATCTCTACGAGTTCCTTTTGGACATCTTTTTTTAGAACTTGCATTTTTTGGCATTATATAATATAATTCTAAATTATTTTTCAGTAATATCAACTATTTTAACTGTTTGATAAGGTTTATCAGTAGCATCAGTTGCGAGATGTTCTATTTTTTGAATTACATCGTAACCTTTTACTACTTTTCCGAATACAACATGTTTATTATCAAGGTGCGGTGTAACTTCAGTAGTAATAAAAAATTGACTACCGTTAGTATTAGGGCCGCTATTTGCCATAGATAATAGTCCTTTTGAAGTATGCTTTAGTTGAAAGTTTTCATCTTCAAATTGTTGGCCAAATATTGAAGTTGAGCCGGTGCCATCTTGATTTATAATATCTCCTCCTTGGATCATAAAATTTTTAATGACTCTATGAAATATAGAATTTTTATAGGATTTATTATTTACACCTTTTGTAGCAAGGGTTCTAAAATTTTTTGCGGTTAATGGAACAATATCGTCAAATAATTCTATCTCTACTTTATATAAGTTAGGATGTCCATTAATTTCAATAATAATTATTAAGTTTTTCTCTTTGATTTCAAGTTGTATATTTTCTTTGGGTTCTTCATGCGTTTTTTTAATAGATACATTTGAATTAGATGAATTATATCTTCTTTTATGTGAAGTTATTTTTTTTATCTCTTCCATGTCATTATCGTTTTTTTGATCACCTGTAAAATTTTTGTATGCCAAATATGAAAAAAAAACAATTAGTATAATTACGATGCATATAGATAAACTTAATAATTTCATGTTTGTATATAACATTTATATTAAATTTTTTAAATAAACCTAATTTTCTACAAATAAAGGGGGAGTTAAAATAGGAATTCCTGAATTATCATAAGCATACATAGATAGCTTAATATTTTCACATCTTGGAACATTTAGTTCATTAAATAGTTCAAAGATACTTTTATTTTGTGTATTCGTATTTTCATAAATGATTTTCGAACCATACGTTATCATACTAACATTTATTTTATAATCTGATTGTAATATTGAAACCAACTCATTTGTATCAGGACAGCATTCTTTTGTTGAACTAATTTTAATTTTATCCCATGTATTAAACATATATGGTATGGTTCTTACAGGCATACCATAAGCTTTTGAGAACATGTTGTCATATGTTGATTCGGGTTTAAGACTATCAAACAGAATGTATTGGTTAGTTCCCAAATTAACATTAATATCAGATGGTGTGTGTTTAAATGTTATTTGTTCATTGAGATATTTAATAATTTCAAGTGTAACAAATCCCGATACAACTGTTGTAGTTGTAGATAAAGCTGGTATGATTTTTCCTGAAATTAATTTAATATCTAAGGAATCAACTACATCAATACCATATATACTTGCTCTAAGATTAGATAAATTTGTCATTCCATCAAGCATAATATTGTCGTCTTTGTCGTATTCAATAATATTGATTTCTTTTTGAGTTTCATTACCAATAATTTTGCTTGCCAACTGAATACTCTCTTTAATTTTTTTTCTGTCTATAATTTCACATTCGCTGATATCTTCTTTGACTATATCTTTCTTTTCATTAATATTGAGTTTTTTAGAAATATATTCCGATGGTTTATAATTTTTAATAAAATCAGTATATTCTTCATTGGACCATATCGGCAGTTTCATAGAAGAACTTAATATATTATAAATGCTTTCAGCAAAACATATAGGAAAATCATCAATTTTAAGAACAGATGGCTTAAGTTTTTTACCTGACCAGAATAATGATCCCGATTCATTAGTAAGGTCATCAGGAAAAGTATTTAAAATATCTTTGATAGGGTTTATAAATACAGTTTCAATGATATAAATTATTAATAGGAAGAATTCATCTAATTTAGTTGTTGTTTTATCAAGATTAAAAATGTTAGCATATTTAATTAAATTATCAATTCTTAGTTTACGATTATATTGATTATCAATAGTAAGAAATTCCTCTTCCAATTGTTCAGGGGCTGAAATTAATTTATTAATATCTTGAATAGGAACAGATAAATATGTATGGAAAATGTCTAATGCCCATTCAATACAATGTTCAATTTTATTAGGAAATGTCTTTATTGTGCACATAGGGATAGTTTTTTCTTCCTGATCACTGAGTTCACTATAAGTAGCTGTTTTGTTAGGAATAATTGTTTGAGTATTACATTTTGTTCCTAGTGTTCCAGAATCAAATAGAGGTAAATCAAATTCAACACATTTACTATCTACATATTTGCGCGCTGGTATATTATCGAGTGCTCCTATTACCAAATCACAATTGTTCCAAAAAGCAGAATTGAAAGTATCAATGGTATTTTCACCTACTTCAGTATTATATTCAGTAATATTCATAATTGGGCAATATTCTTTTAGTTTTTCTTTTACAATAGATGATTTAGATTTACCAATATCATTATTTCTAAACAGAAATTGTCTCGTAAGATTAGATTGTTCAATAATATCCATATCTGTAATTGTAAACCGAGAATTAACATTAGATGACATTTCGATCATTCCCATATTTTTAGAAATTTCACAGCCTAATGCTCCACATCCAACCATAAACACGTTAGTTTTTTTAATTTTTCTAATAAGATCTCTATCAAGAAAAGCAGAATTTCTAGTATTACTTGACCTATAAAAATTAGAACCTCTTAGAGATTCATAGTTAAAATATATCTGTTGGTCGATTGGTGTATACTTTCCAGTAATTTTAATAACTTCGTGAGAAATAATGCCAGCTATAATACTTGAAAGAATACTGAAATCTTGTTTTTTCCTAAAATCTTTATTAATTGTATTATTTCCAGTAATATTTTTTATAAACTCGGTAATTTGTTTATCGTCTGTAGCAAAAGACGTTGTATCTGACAAATAGCTATAATCGTTTGATTTTTCAGTAAATGGTTTATAATTTTTATAAATGGTCTCCTTTGTTTCTAAGAATTTTACATTGTTATTTTTAAGAAATTCTATTAGATTGTCACTTTTGTTAACTTTAATCTCTGTCAAAGAACTTGATTTAACTTTAATGTTGAACTCCTTTTTACCTGAAATAAGCTTACCATTACTACTAATTAAGTTATTATCTAGTTTTTCAACTGTAATGATAATTTCGTCATCTTTAACAGAATAATCTTCAATATAGCCTGATACACAGGGCTCACCATCTTTATCAATGATACAATGTTTTCCAAAGTTACTAAATATATATCCTTCTAGTTCATAATTGAGACCAAGTATAAATTTAATATTTTCTTTTGAACAGACATTATCAATATTAATTAAATTATAGTTACCAACCTTTGTCATTACAATCGCATTAATATTCTTTTTTTTTATATCTTCAAAATCTATTTTACTGATTTTATGGGTAATCAAAGAAGGATTCAACTCTTTAGCAAAATCGATTAAGTTTTCTGAAAGAGTTTTTGATGTATCGGAACTAAAATATAGGTTATTCTTTTTCTTTTTGGTTAATTTATCATTGTCTAAAATATATAATTCTTTAATACCGATTAAAGATAGACATTTAGTTACTTCCATTCCCATAATGTCTCCACCTATTAAAAGAACTTTAATATTCATTAATTTTTCCATAGTATGTCTACCAACAGCACCAATTTGTCGAGAAAATTTGTTTTTGGTATTTGCATCCATCTTCTTTAAAGGTTTATTGTTTTAAAATTTTTAATCAATTTTATTTTTTAAATTTGATTATAAAACTTTGATTGTATTTATATACAAATAACAAAGTATGGAATCCAATAAGTGTAAATCTTTAAAATTTAAGATTACAGTTTCAATAGATAACTCAACCAATCTCGAATTTAGTAGTATATCTAAGTCTCTTACAAACAGTATTACTAAATCTGAAAAGAAAAAACATGGTATATTCTTTACTCCGCCAGAAACTGTTATTAATATGATTACCAAAGTAAAATCATTAAAAAACTCCATAGAATCAATTCTTGAACCATCTTGTGGTTCAGGTGAATTCATAAATTATCTAACCAAATATTTTACTGATTCTAAAATTAATGGTATAGAACTTAACAAAACCATTTTTGAATCTATTAAAAATAAGCAATCGAGTAATGTAGTTTTGCTTAATGAAGATTTTATTAAATATACTGATCAAAATAAATATGATCTTATTATCGGTAATCCTCCATTCTATGTAATGAAAAAAAATGATGCTCCTAATAATTACCATGAATATTTTGATGGAAGACCTAATATATTTCTACTATTTGTAATTAAATCTTTAAAGATGCTTAAAAGTGATGGTATTCTAAGCTTTGTATTACCAAGAAACTTCATAAATTGTCTTTATTATGATAAAACTCGACAATTTATTGACCAGAATTTTAAAATCCATTTTATAGAGGATTGTGATGATGAGTATATTGATACGAAACAAGATACTATCATAATGATAGTTCAAAAGAAAGAGAATCCTGATAATAATAATTTTACTCTTAAAGTAAGTGACTATACAATATTTGGAACAGTTGATAACATTACTAAATTAAAAACTTACTATAACAATTACAAAACGTTAAATGAACTAAATTTTCGAGTTAATGTAGGAAATGTAGTATGGAATCAGTGTAAATCAATACTTACAGATGACAATTCAAAAACAAGACTTATTTATAGTAGTGATATTGCTGATATTGATACTGTAAAGAAATACAAAAATGATGAGAAAAAAAATTTCATAGATAAAGATGGTGAAACAGGACCACTTCTTGTGATGAATCGGGGTTATGGTGTAGGACAATATAAATTTGAATATTCTCTTTTAGATATTAGTAGTGAGTATTTAATTGAAAATCACTTAATTTGTATTAGGTATAAAGATGGTATCGATGATACTGAACTTGTAAAGAAATATAAAACAATTATGAAGTCTCTTTCAAATAAAAAAACACAGGAGTTTATAAAGACATATTTTGGTAATAATGCGATTAATACTACTGAAATTAATTACATTTTACCAATATTTAATAATTAATATTGCTTTCTATAATTTGTTTTTTCAGGTAATCAAACACCTCTTCCTCTGTTTTTATTCTAGACTCGTGTGTAAAATAGTTGGTTTTTTCTTTTCTTCCCGATTGCTGAATCATAGGTCTGGTGTAATATGAAATACCTCTACTTAATACATCTAATTCTAATAATTTTTTATTTAATTCTTCATCTTTTTTTCTTGCTTCTTCAATATGCTGTTCAA
>TARA_Y100000385_G_scaffold17591_1_pt1 | contig 13885 bp, 11 predicted proteins | sample TARA_Y100000385 | Tara Oceans TARA_Y100000385 (sample SAMEA2620980) | marine metagenome | biome: marine biome (ENVO:00000447); feature: surface water layer (ENVO:00002042); material: "saline water (ENVO:00002010), including plankton (ENVO:xxxxxxxx)" | depth 5 m
TTGGTCTTGGTTTTCATGTTGAATCTATTTAGCACGAACGGAGCTGCTTCAATTGAGTCTAACTCGGAATACTTTGTTTCTATAAAATCTGAAATTGACAACAAAAACAACTCTAAGAAGAAGAAGAAGAAGAAGAAGAAGAAGAAATCAAACAAATCCAATAAGTCTAATAATGCTTCTGCTGTTTCATCCAATTTAATTTTTGCGCCCAATAGCATCAAGGCAGGTAGCAGCGGTAGTTGTCTCATTCACCTTAACAACCCTACTGACGACACCTTACATTTCGTTATTTTCCCTGATATGCCATTCGGATGGAAATTAGTAAATAATAATGATGTTACTATAGTTCTTCCTAACTCGAAAAAAACAGTGGCTTTAATGCTTGTGCCGAGTAACCTAAGTAAGGTTGGACTTCAAAGAATTTCCTTTGATTTTGTGGATGCCGAAAATGATATTATTATCGAAGAAGAGGTAATGATTGATATCAAAGAAAACAGACGAATCACTCTAAGAGAGGTTCTCGGAAATAGAAACCTTAGAAAAGGAGGAAATGGATTACCTCTCAAATATAGAGTCTACAATGCCGGAAATGTGCCGGAAATATATTGGGTTAAAACAGAGAAAAAGAAAACAGTCTACACTATTTACCCTGGAGATACAATTTATCATGACGTCAAGGTTCAACTTCCAGCAAGAACGAATCTTAAGAACTATTATGACGTGTTTGAAATACAAATATTAAAAGAGGTTGACGCAGAATTTGTTGAAGAAAAGAGTCAACGATTAACAACCTCAATAACCCTTCTTTCTAGCGGTGTAAGCAAACCGGTGAGTCGCTTTAGTATTCCGCTAACCACTTCTACAGGGTTAGCAATATTAAATAATTCTGCTAATACCAACTACTCGTTTACCGAATCAATAAACCTGGCTGTACCTAATAAAAAGCAGACGCAATTAACCAAAGTGAATCTCCAGCTTTTCAGCAATAACGGAGGAACATCTAACCAAACACGATTAGACGGTAATGTAGTATTTATTAAAAAAAACAGGAAAAGTACATTGACAGCTACAGCAGGAGCAGGATCCTCAAGAGGCTATTTTTTCTTTAGAATACCTAATGGAATGTTTAGTTCGGGTTTAGAACTAAGTGGCAAGGATTATAGCGCAAGCGGAAATATTAGTCAAAAATTGCCTCAATTTGCAGCGCAGGACTCTATCCAAGGCTTAAGACAATTATTTCTGTCTAGAAAACTATCCGAGCGTTTTAATTTTTCTACCCATCATTTCCTAGCGGACTACACGAATGATGGCAGTGATTTCACTAATGTTTCTTCATTAAACTATGTGACTAAAAAAGTTAGAATAGAAAATTCCATTATCACGCACAAGGAGGCTTCAGAAGTTTTTCGTCCCTCACAATTGGCACTTAACAATAAAATTCAAGTGCGCACAAAAAACAATTCAATTCGAATCACTTCATTTTTATCTGGTGAGAACTTTAACCGTGGAAGCGAGAATATGAGGTTTATAGAATACGACTTGTCAAAAACAATCAATAATTTTTCGTTTCGGCTTTCACAAGAATTATTTAATCAATCTCCCTTATTTACTCAGGTGAGTAACATTGCAAGAGACCAACTTAATTTATCATCAAATTATAACCGTGATAAATTTAAAGGTAATGTCTCAATGAATAGGTTCACCCTAGCCAACACGATTGGTCTAAAGGAAAACAAAACAATGAACGAATCCTACAAGGGAGACTTAAGTTACTTATTGGGCAAAGGTTCTCAGGTAAGTATGAACATTATGACTAGCAACCAAGAGACTAGCATAAATAACTCCATTGACGCAGTGGTTTCAAGCCGTCTCATTGGTCTGCAATACAGTTCTCCAATGTTGAATAGAAATAGTATTACAATAGGAGCGAACTCTCTAAACACAAATCAACAAGAAATAATAAATACCCAAGGGATAATCAAACGCAAAATCAATCGCAAGTCTACCATTTCCTTAGAAGCAAATTACCGCTACAATACTAATAACCCTGCGTTAGACATCTTACAAACGAAAGCAGAATTTAGCTACCGCTTTAATCGCACGAGCGTCAAGCTTGGAACGAATATTTCACGACTAGGCAATGGACTTATCAATGCAAATGGACTAGTGAATCTAACAAAGACGTTCGCTATAGCTCGCAGAGATACCCTTAATTTCAAACAGCTAGACGGTATCATCTTAGACGATTCCGGTAACCCTATTTCCAATGTAGTAATGACCATAAATAATCACTTAATCATCACGGATGATCAAGGTGAATTCTACGTGCATGACATTGTAGAAAATAAAGTAATTATTGAAATAGAAAAATCAACGCTGCCTTTTGGAGTCAATACTTATGAAGGAAATAGCATAGAAGTCTTGCTACTGAAGGAAAAAAATAAAATTCGCATCAAGACTTATAAATCAGCGGAAATTGTGGGTTCATCGAACATTGAAAGAACTGGTTTATTTCGAGGTGCATTGCCGATTTATGCGAATTATTACGCCGTTTTGACTTCACTCGAAGACGCAGAAGAAAGGCATTATACACAGTTAGATGACAGTGGCAATTTTAAGCTTAGTGGCATAGATCCAGGCAAATGGAATCTCTCGGTTACCTGTGCTGCCAAATCAAATGGTGGATGGCTACTGAAACAAAATAATTTTGAATTGGAGATCAAATCCGGAAATATAATTAAGCAAGAATTGCTCTTTTCAGATAAAGCGCCGAATTTGAAAATCCAAAAAGGATTATACGTTCCAAATAACTAAAATGAAATATTCTGTTTGTTTTTGTTCATTCCTATTCATGCTGTTACACGCATCCTTATTTTCCCAACCAATAAGATTAAGCAGTGACAGGATACAAGATGAAGAATCCGCGTCATTTTTTCATGGAGACACACCAGATGCCCCGTGTGATGTGAAAAATGAAGATAGTTTCAAGTTTAAAATACGATTTCAAAATCCCGGGACATCCCTACAAATTTCAGATGCCTCAGGCAACACTCTTCCAACTGCTACAAATGTTTCTTTCACCTTTCCCATACCAACTGTAGGTGAAGGCCTTATTAAAGAAACTGGTTCAACGCTAACCTCAGATTCTTATTATTTACTCTACAGAATGGCTCCGCAAGGAACGGATTCAAAAATATCTATTAAATTAAATCCTGCAAGAGATTTTGATGCCTATGATATTGAGCTAGAAACGGTTCAAGTCAATCCTTCCCTAGGTCCAAATAGTGCAGCGCCTACCCTATCAAGTTCCAACATCCGACTTAGCACTACTGATCAACTTTGGCTTTCTGATTTAAACTATTTAACCACTGGTGACAATATTAGTAACGGTATTCAGTTTAGATTTAATATCATTAAAACAGATAAAGCGAATTTCGATTCACTTTACGCATTACTAAAAGGTAATGTCCCATCGCCTGACGTAGGGGATGTAGAATTCACTATTTCAGATTGATATGAAGAAACTAGTTTATTTTTTATTTCTTCTACCTTCTTTAGTTCCCGCTCAGAATCATAATATCTCAGTTGGTAATGATAAAGCGAAAACGTTTAATTTAAATGTTTTACCAATTGGCGTAGGCGGATTCTATTTTGATGATATCGATCTTCAAACTCGTGAGATGAGCGTTGATATGAATAGGAATGAAAAGGATCCTTACTGCGTAGAAGTACGAATGACCTTCAATTATTATAATGCGGCGTGGGCTCCAGAGGGAGTAACACAACAAGATATTGAAGATCGTGTAGGCGATTTTTGGGCAGAATTAAGCGGTACGCCACCAAATTCAGATTTTAACTATCCATTGAGTGGACAGCAAATTACGCTCGATTGGACTCCAATTTTCTCTGGTACTGTGGATGGGAAAAATGATCCTGACATTTGGGACGTTAAATACACTCTGAGAAATACGTATTCCACATTGCCTGAAGTCAGAAGAATACGATATAATATGGAATATAGACTTAAAAAACAGTGCGACTGCTCCGGAGATATCAATTAGAAGGCAATACAATATTTTGATATAACAATAGGATACATCAGCTCATTCCATGGGTCATATGATAATGTAAGACAGAAACTATATTCAAAATATGCCGCCTTCAAGTATTCAGGTTCAATTATTCGCGCTGAAGTTAGACGTCTCCCGTATTCAAAACCAGGGCGATAATTTCGGACTGTTTTGGAAAGTAAGTTACTAGGATTAACGGGCATCCATCTAGAGGGACCATAAAGATCTTGAAGCGCTCCATCATAATAATATGGATTGTCAACCATATTATCACGTGAATATCCCCAACGTTGAAATGAAAACCTATTGAGAAAGGATATAAACGTAGTTACTTGTTTTTCCCTTTTATTTTTTTTGGTCTTAAACTTTCTGAAGTCAATGGAATATATATTGGCAGAAATCCATTCTTCGTAGATATTACTTCCGTAATGATTGAGTAGATAGCTTCTTGATGGATCATTAGGTTGACCGTAACGATATAAATAGCTGTAATGATGAAAACCCAATACCATGGAAGTATTAGATATTAATTTTAGTTCAGCGGTAGCATCAATAATACCAAATATGGGACGAAATGGGCGAACCTTGAATGAAAATACGGGGACTTCTGTACTATCAATAAATTGTTTATTTACCAGACTGTTTTTTCCAAACTCAGCCAAGTAAACTGAATCCAAATCCCATTTATTTTGAGCCAACGAGATTGAGCTCAATAAAAAAATGAATATTACTGTGTATATACTTTTTAACCGCATAGTAAGAGTTAAATATAAAACCCCCACTAAAACTTAACTAGTGAGGGTTTTATTGAAGTTATAATCATTCGCTTGATTTATTCACTTCATTGTTGTCTACTCTATTTGATGGATTCAAAAGCTGCCGTCATATCACCATAAGTTTGGGCGTAGAGGATTTTACCTTTTTCATCAAAATCATAGGATGCATAAATAGGAATGATCACACTTTGTGCATCCGTTGAATCTGTTGCGGTTTTTGTAACCTCCCATTGGCCGTAATAACGAACAGAACCATCAACTTCATTGGTTTCTGGGTTCACACCCGGCAACAAACGTAAATCAGTAATGAGCTTTGCATCATATACAGCCCACCAGTTTGTGCGGTTCTCTTTCATTTCATCCAGACTTGTTGAATCCCCTGTTGGATTATAACCTGTCTGAGCAGAAACGAAATCAACGCTAAACTCATCATAAGTTGCTACTTCGTTTTGGAAATTATCAATTGAACTCCTAACCGTTTCGCAATTCGCATCAAATGTTGCTTGGACATCATTGCCTTCTTGCAAGTTTTGACACGAAGTCAATCCAAGCGCTACCGTGAGCGTTAATATTAGTTTTTTCATAGTTGTCATTTTTATTTTATTTAAGTTCATTCAAAGGATCATAAGGCCTCTGCCCTCTCTTTAGATGCAGTCCAATTATTATTCAATTCATAGGCTTTCATATACATCTGCTTTGCCATAGCTGTATCACCGAGCGTTAAGTAGTACTCTCCATACGAATCATAGGCATTGGGAACATCTGCATTTGCACGTACAAAGATTTCAAAATGTTGTTTTGCCTTACTCATGTCGCCTGCCGCCATGTATTTGTAACCCAACATATTATTTACTCCGCCTTGCTCAGGTAATCTGTTCCAAGCGATTTCAAGTATATCCACAGCACGTTCAGCATCTTCTTGACCCCACGCATACCACACTCGCACCATTGGATCCGCTGGTGCAAATATTAAAGTTTGTTCTAAATGATAATTGCCCAATTCACGATCGGTTGTGTACGATTTTATAAAATGTGCTTCAGCACGACTAGCACCTTCTAGTTTGGTTTCTGCCAGCTCTCGAGTAGCATTTAAACTTTCAACATCACGCTTTACCCAATGATATTGCAATTGCCCCAAATGAGCTGTGGCCCAAGATGGATCGGCTTCAACAAGAGAATCTGAAATCTTCTTGGCTTTGTCAAATTCTAAATTCATCATTGCGCTGCGCATCTGGCCGTAAGCATTCATTCCACCCTCCATATCAGTTGACGGCCAAAGGAATCCTTTAGATAAGGTTTGATGATCAACGCCAACAAATCTGCTCCATTTCATTTTGCCATCCTCCTTGGTAATGATACCTGAGAAATTTCTATGAATCGTATTCACTCCAGCAATGTAGTATTCTATTGTACCCATCACATTAGCATGTTGGCCCATTAAATAGACGTCGTGTAACGTTACATTAATGGAATCTTCATAGAAGTTGCTTCCATCATTATCATCGTCAAAAACGAAATCTGCCGGTTTATTCTTCCATGCAGGATTCGTCCAAACTTTTAATTCAGAGGAAGCCCCTGCATAAAAGGATTCAACGGCATCCGCATAACCCACTTGATTTTCAATGTGTGAAATTGCAAAGGAACGCACGCCCTCTTCAGAAAGTGACGGCTTATTACAGCTAGCCACTGTCAATCCCGCTATTGCGAGAATTACATACTTTTTCATGGTTATTGTTTAGATGTTTGTAATTGACGATAAAATACACATAATCTCATTATTTCTTGTTTCGTTTTGACCTTTGAGTAAAACGAATTCTATTCGGCAGAAATAATCCTAACGATACTTCAGTATCATTAAAAATTCAAGAGCTCCTGCATTTTCTGCACCGAACACAACTTTATTCTGATGAACATTACAAACTTTCTGAATGAAGAAAATGATAAGGAGGTTGTCTAGAATACGTTTTTATAAATGAATTCTAATCTTACATTCCCTTGTACGGACCAAGAAAAAGGAACAACTCATTTTATTTAAAGTATCCCCTTAGGTAGAATTTTTCTTGACCACGTTTTAACCCGCTTGTATTTGCTTACCTCATTATCTGGATTAAATGACTCGGTAATTTCCCATGAGTTTTGCGGCTGAAACTCTTCTTGCATACCTCTAAGTACTCCGGTAGCAATTTCATCAGACTCAACAATCACTATACATTCTGTATTTAGATTAGCGCTTCTTGGATCTAAATTAAATGTGCCAATTACAGCAATATTTCCATCAATGACCATAGACTTGGCGTGCAAACCATAAATGGGCTGTTGTTCTAGTGAATCTTGAACCTCCCCGGTAATTAATTTCTTTCTAATGTCCGCATCAGGACGAAATTCAAATATTCTAACACCAGTTGCAAGCAAATTACTTCTATCCGACTGATAACTACTAAAAGCCTCTACATTATCTGTGGAGGCTAAACTATTTGTCAGGATACGAACCTCTACTCCTCTATCAACAGCGGCTTTAAATAAGCTTTTTCCTAAATCAGTAGTAATTAAATAGGGAGTTTGGATATCAATTGATGTGGTTGATTTATTAATTAAGGAAATCAAGGCAGATGTCGTTGCGCCGCCACCGCCTAAACCTTGTTTTTCATCATTTTTACCCGGTCTATCAGAAATGAATGATATCTCCTCCAACCAAACCAAATCACCTGAATAATCGAGCTCCATTATCATATCAGGAAAAGCAGATATACGTGTTCTAACCTCTGGCCAAAAGTTCTCTTCATTACATGCATATGCGTGGAGGATGTCAAAATCGTCATTAATATGTACATGGTTAGATTCCTCGTTGACTAGCTCTTCCATTTTCATAGTCAATTCACTATCCCAAAATTCATCAAAAGAAGATTGAACCTGATCAACTCCCTGACCAAAGAGTAGAATATCTCGATCTCTAAAATTATAGTTATGATCGTAATCAAAATATTCATCGGCGATGTTCCTTCCGCCTGTGATAGTAACTTTTCCATCAACAATAAATGTTTTGTTATGCATTCTTTGGTTCGCTCCGCGAAAATCTGTTCCAAACTTATTTAGCTTCTGGAAAAGATTTTTTCCAAGATTAACTCCGGGATTGTAAATTTTCACGGAAATATTGGGATGCGCATTGAATATTTGAATATCATCAATCTCTGCATTTACCATTATATCATCCACAATTATTCTCACCTGAACACCCCTATCCGCAGCACGTACCAAATAATCAGTTGCAATTAAACCAACATTATCCAATGAGAAGATGAAATATTGAATGTCTATGCGCTTTTCAGCGTAATCCGTCAACCAAGCTCTTGCTATCATAGCGCCACTGCCATCTTCAAGTACAAAACAGCCCGTGCTATCTAACATCTTTTGTTCCAAAGGGTCAAGAAGGGCACCTAACGATACATCATCATCATGGTATCTTTCATAGCAGGTTCCATATTTCGTTGATTCAAATATTACTTCATCTCCAGGATTACATGAGATAAAAAGAATCAAAAAAATAGACCATGGAGATTGCTTGCATAACATCATAAACATCTGATTTTGAACATTAAAAATATTACTATAATCTAGATTAGAACTATACCAATCTGAATTTCGTTACGAGAATTGATTGTATAATTTCACTTTGTGGACTATACGATTAGGTCGAACATAAAATGTATTCAAAATAATTTGATCCAAAAGTTCGAAAAGGAAAACCCTTTGGCCAGAAAAAAACCTTACTGATAACAAGGGTTAGTCTAGAATTGCATCTGCAACTATAGTTTCAATACTATGCTAATTGGACAATGGTCACTTAGCATATCATCTTCAACCATTTCTTCCGATTTCTTAGGGAAATAATGCACCGCTTCGCTTCCAACCACTTTCAACCTAGATGCCTCAGGTCCCATTATAATATGATCAATGGGCGCAGGATACCTTGGATGACAACCCATGATATCTTGCATGCTGTTACTTATTTCTAAGGGGACGCCTTGTATTTCGGATAAGATTTGCCACATTTTATTTTCCTCATTGGCCAAGCGATGGTTAAAGTCGCCGAGAACAACGAATTTTTGCTCATTTAAAACATGATCTTCAATCCATTGGTCAAGAACGGGGACTTGTTTCTCAAGAACTTCACATGCAGAGCGTTCAGAAGAAGAAAAATCATCAATAAAACAGCCACTTTTTAAATGCACAGCCATTACATCAACAGTATCTATTTCTCCTAATATTCGAATCTGTACTCCGTAACGTAACCCTTCTCTTTTTATCGCTAATTCTTCGAAGCTCCCTAAGTTCTTATAAGTCAAGCCTTTTCTTATTGCTATGGCAACGCGTTGCTGCGTACTCTCAGAGCCACTACCGCGACAAGAATAGGTTCTACTTGCGGGGCGCATGGAAAGAATAATATTCCAATTATTTTCGGGGAAAATCCGCGCCACCGCTGCCAAATTCTCAACTTCCTGTAAAGCAACAACATCCGCATTAAGGCCAATTGCAAATTCCTGAAGTTTAAGGTAATCCGAATCATGCCTTGGAACGCAACCCGTACCATTCTCTTCTGCTAAATGTTCAATATTCCAAGAAGCAAATCTAATTTCTTGTGCCTGTAGACCCGAATAGGAAATCAAGCATAAACCGATTATTGGTACACTCGTAATCAGGTTTCTTTTTATATCTAGCATAGTATGGTTAATGAAGTATATGAGTAATTAAGAGAATCTTCGAATTCGAAAAGTTTTTCTTAAAGCTAATCTGATTAAACTATTCCGAAATTGACTATACGTCATTTTCTCATTCATCAAATCTAAATGCATTTGAAGAAGAGGTTTACTTCGTGGAAGTATTTTTAGGAAAATGCGATTAAACCAAGAAGAATAAAGGAAATACGCGAGTCTATTAGCGATTCTCAATTCTTTAGCTAGAGTTTGGTACGATTCCTTGTAATGGTATAAGGCCTCTTTGCCTGTTGAATTACTCTGAATAATGGCTTGGGCGGCAAAAGCACCTGATTCCATAGCGAAGGCAATTCCTTCACCGGTTAATGCATCAACCAGACCAGCAGCGTCTCCAGCAAGCAAAACATTTTCACGACCAGGAACTTTACGAAAATCTCCAAATGGGATATAATGACCTTTAATACGGCCTTTATAATGGGTACCGTAAAGTCCTTTATGAAATTCTTGAAATTGATCCTTTAGTTTAGCATTTAGCCTGTGTAATCCAACAATACCAAAGGTGTCACTATGTTTTTTAGGGAATACCCACCCGTATCCCCAATTGACAACATTAAAATGTATAGAAGGTTGAGCGTATTTATGAGTCCCCTTAGGTAATTCCACTTCTAATGCGAATCCAATCTTGTTTTGGTCAAACGAAGACCCAAATAATTGCTTGGCAACAAAAGAGTTAACACCATCCGCCCCTATCAAGTAATCGTAAGTTAAAAATATACCCGACTTTAAATTGAGGGTTTTAGTCTTCAAATCAAGCTTAGTAACCTTATCATTCAAATATGTTTTCAAACCTTGACCCTGTGCCTTCTTTAATAGAAAGTAATCGAAATCAACGCGCTTTGTGAGAAACCACTCCGAAGATTGGTTGACTTCATTGACTAGTTTACTTCCATTAAAAACACCTGCGCCCGTGGCTAGCGTTTCAAAACTTTGTTCAAAATCTGTTTCGAAAACCTCCTGATATACTCGTTTCGCGCGGCCCGTAAGTAAACCACCACATAATTTATCTCTTGGAAAACTACTTTTGTCTACCAATGTAACGTCATAACCTTGCTTTAAAAGGACAATTGCCGCAGACGTGCCAGCCGGACCTCCACCAATTATAATTATGGATTTCATTAAAGAAATGTACTAAACTTTGTCAAGTAAATCCATTCGCCCATTACTATTGACAATTATTTCAAAAACCGATAGTATAATCGTTTGATTATTAGAACCGAAAAAGCGGTTGCAATTGCAGAAATAATAGTAATGATAAAAGCCACCATGTACTGAAAAAAATGATTAGTTTGCGAATATACCTCTTCTTTTGAGGCAATTGACATCTCATGGACAAGCGACGAGTTATTTGTAAACATTTATTTCACAAAACCTTGGCGCCTAGAGTGAATATTTAGTAAGTTCACGCTGCTTTTACGACTACTTCACGTCAGGCATCCGCATGAAAAACAGGAATCTATCAATACAAGAAAATTACAACTTATCTTTTTCAAAAGAACGAACAATCAATACCATTGATATTGCCGTTAAACAAAGTATTAAATCAAAAATTTATGTGGTGAATGCTCATATTTTTTGTGAAGGAATCATAGACCCTGCGTACCAGGAACTAATCAAGCAAGGAACAATCAATACATGCGACGGCATTAACGTGAAGAGGCTGGTAAAATGGACTTCAGGAATAGATATCGATCTTTTTCCTGGTCCAGATATGTTTAAAGAAATTATTCAAAATAACCGTCTTGGACCCCTCAAGTATTTTTTCCTGGGCGGAAGCTCGACTGTTTCCAAAGGACTAAAAGAAGTTCTTGGTGAAAAAGATAAAGAATACTATTCCCCTCCATTTGTTAATAACGCCGAAGAATTTGACTATGAACATATCGCTTCCCTTATAAACGGCCAGCAACCCGATATTATTTGGGTTGGATTAGGTGCTCCCAAACAAGAAAAGGTAATTCATAAACTATTTGATAAGCTTGACAAAGGAGTTTTGGTTGGAGTAGGTGCGGCTTTTAATTTTTTCTCCGGAATTGATTCCTTTAAGCGAGCGCCTGCAACTTATAGAAGGTTACATTTGGAATGGCTTTTTAGATTATTTCAAGAGCCAAAAAGAATTGCTTCGAGGCAATTAAGGAACTTGAAATATCTAATAATTGGTTACATAAAATATCGTAAATGAGTTTCTACTTTTCAATAGTTGACGACACGGACGATGCTACATTGGAAAACATCAAGCCAGTCTATGATTTTCTTTATGAAAAAGGCATATTCATCACAAAAACTATTTGGGTCTATCCGCCAAGGGACAAGCCCTCCTCCGGAGATTGTCTTCAACGACCAGAATATGTAGAATTCATCAAAGACTTGCACAGCAAAGGGTTTGAAATAGCCCTGCACAATGTAGGCAGTGGAGATTATACTCGTGAAGAAATCCTTGAGGGACTTGAAGAATTCAAAAATAAATTAGGCTTTTATCCAAAGATTCACATCAACCATAGTTACAACAAAGACAGTATCTATGGCGGAACTAAAAGGTTTAATTGGCCATTTAACAAAATAGTCAATGGAATGTACCCTCAGTACGCAGGTGAATTTCAAGGAGAAATAGAAGGCTCTGCCTACTTTTGGGGTGATGTTCATAAGAAAATGATTACTTATAATCGCAACCACGAATTTCGAAACCTGAATACGCTCGCTGTTGATCCTAAAACCCCTTATATTGATCCAAAAAGATCCCGATTTTCAAATTATTGGTTCAGTAGTTCATTTGCTCCAAATCAACTGGTTTTCAACCACCTGGTTTCAAGAAAAAATGTAGATAAACTGGTTTCCCAAGAGGGAACGGCTATCGTATTTACTCACTTCGGTTATTTTTATAAAGATGGACAGTTGGACCAAGGATTCGTGAAGGCCATAGATTATTTAAGCCGGCAAAAAGATGGAAACTTCATGCCTGTAAGTCAACTATTAGATTTCCGAGCAGAAGAACGCAAATCTAAGGGGGAAACACCCTATCCCACCATATCTTGGCTGTATAAATTTAGATTAGAACTCATTCATCTTCTAACGAGAGTATATTATCGAAAATTCAATAAAATTGACGATTATGCCTTTAAAGATTTGGACAAAGATATGTTCGTAGAAAAGTAGATATGCTTCCTAATTTTTTCATAGCAGGGGTTTCAAGAAGTGGTACTACATCACTGTTCTATTATTTAAATCAACACCCCCAAGTAAACTTTCCAGATCTAAAAGAACCAAGGTACTTTAGTCATGGTAGTGTAACTCTCCCGCAAAATGGGCCGGGAGACCATACAGTGGACCAAAAACTTGTCACCAATTGGGACCAATATTGCGCTATTTATGAAAGATTAGACAATGTATTCATTGGTGATGCAAGTTCTGAATACCTCTACAATTATGAAAGTGTAATTCCCGAGACGTTGAAACGTTTAGGCGATATTCCAATCATATTAATGTTGCGTAATCCGGTAGACCGGAGCTATTCCGCTTATAACAACCTTATACGGGACGGAAGAGAAACGCTACCGTTTGAGAAAGCTCTTGACAAGGAAGAGGAAAGAAAAGCAGCAAATTTTGATGAAATGTGGCATTACAAAAGTGTTTCCATGTATTCGAAATCTGTGCAATCGTTTAAATCAAATTTTTCTAAGGTTAAAGTGCTCATATTTGAAGAATTCGTGCAAGACCCAGAGAAATATGTAACCGAAATTTTTGAATTCTTGGGTGCAGCAGAGTTGGCCGACATTAACACTACAACTGCCTATAGTAAAAGTGGTAAACCTAAATCAAAATTTATTACACTTCTTTTTGGACGCAATAGCTCCCTTGGCAATATCATTAGAAATACAGTTTTCTATGTTCTTGGGAGAACGAACGTGGAAAAAATCGGCAAACATTTCATGAGTGAAAATAAAGAGCTTTCTAAAGATATCAGGATAAAATTATTTGAATACTTTGCCACCGATATTGAACAATTAGAAAAATTGCTAGGACGCGACTTAAATCTATGGAAAATCAATTAAAGAATATTTTAATTTATGGATTCGGTAGAATGGGGTTAACTCATTTTGCTATTCTCAATAGCCTAGAGCTAGATTTCAACTTTACGGTGTTAGAAACCAATAAGAAAATGGTGGCTATCTTAAGAAAAAATTTTCCTGAGATAACATTTTACACTGATGAAAGTAAGCTTCCTAAAAATCCTTTTGACCTAACTCTAATAACTACCCCACCCTTTGTGCATAAA
>TARA_Y100000385_G_scaffold52825_1_pt1 | contig 13881 bp, 12 predicted proteins | sample TARA_Y100000385 | Tara Oceans TARA_Y100000385 (sample SAMEA2620980) | marine metagenome | biome: marine biome (ENVO:00000447); feature: surface water layer (ENVO:00002042); material: "saline water (ENVO:00002010), including plankton (ENVO:xxxxxxxx)" | depth 5 m
TCGGTCAGAAATTTGACTGAACCCAATGGGAATAAGTTTAGACGTTTTAGCATTTCTTGCGACGACCAGGGTCTGCTTGTTCAACGCTGTTAATTCAATTTCTTTCGCGCCCGCAGCCTCGTAAAGATCCTCTAACTGAATTGCGTTGAGCGTCTCGGAGAGGTCCATTCCCCGCATATCAGCGATTTGTTGAGCGGTTGGGTTGGGGACAGAAAAAAGCCTACCATGATCCATTGATAGCCATCCGCTAAAAATCCAGAGCAAAACAACAAAACCAGCTATTAAACCGATTTTGTGGTGCCAAGCTAACCACCCGCTGAAGGGGCTCGCAAGACCTTCGAGGCCGCGCTGTTTTGCAATCTGCCAATGCTGTATGCCAAGAACAAGACCAGTAAGCACACCAATGATGCACACAAGAGAGACCCACCAGACAATTTGGTCCCATAACGCCCAGTCCTTTCGGATGACCGTTGGGTAAATCCAATGAACAACTGCGCCCAGATAATTCCAAGTACGTTGGTTTCGATTTGTTTTTTGCAAAACCTCAGTGCTCTTCGTCGAAATATATAGATGAGTTCCAACACTATCTGCCATTTCAACTCGGAGGAATGGACGGAAGGGATCAAATCGATCGTGGACAATCCACTGATCGTACGAGAGCGGCCCGCTTACGGATGCCACGGATGTATTGGAAAATCTTTTAGCGATAGCAATCGCATCAGACTTAGTGAGTGGCTTAACAATTTCTGATGAGTCAGCAAAACTTGCCGCCACCACATTATTGTCCCCCTCAGCAACGAGTATTGGTCGTTGTTGATATTGCAAAAGTCTTAAGCGATTTGCTGTTTTCACCCCCGTTGCATTGAGTGCGTCAGTCAGGGAATTGACTTTTGAGATGTCAATAGCGGCTGCTCGATCGATGCGCTCAGAATCGGACAAAGAGGGGAAAGGGACATAAATCATCACGATCCCTGAGGTGAACCACAGAGCAAACATAAGGCATAGAACGATGCTAATCCAGCGATGTAGTGTGGCTAGGACCCTAGTCATTGATCATCGAGTGCATTCTGTCATTTAAAAAGTGAATTCTACACCTAGTTCAAACATTCGTGGTGGTGCCAGCATGAGTTGGTTAGCGTATAAAAAACTCGGGTCGTTTTGCTGTAGGTAAAAAACGTCAGACCAGGGAACGTATATCTCATCGGTCACGTTGTTGACTCTTGCAGTAACATTAAACCTCGGGGCACTCCAGGTAGCAAATAAGTTTAGCAGGGTGTAAGAGCTCAGAGCGACTTGATTTGCATTATCACCGAACCGATCATCCACGTATTGTACTGAACCTCCAACTTCGAGCGGCAGACCAGCGATTGAGCTGAACGAAGCCCACAAATTACCAGTAACTTCAGCAACATTAGGAGGTGTATTCCCTGCGAAGGTTACGAAGTTTGTACTCCGCCTAAACTCGGCGTCCGTATATGCGGCGTTAGCGCCCACGTGCCATTGTGAGGTCGGGCGAAATGCTGCTGAGAATTCAACGCCACTGGAGTCCCTGCCTCCAATGCTCGCAGCCGAATCGACCCCGATTCTCTCTAGAACATCATCTCTTTGGATATCGAAGTAAGCAATCGTGGCTTGGGTGCGGCCATTGTGCCACAAACCTTTCAAGCCAACCTCCCATTGCTCTGCGTCTGTGAGGTCAAGGTTCTCCCCAGAGTTTACAAGAAAAAGATTGGCGTTGACCGGATCCTTGCCATCACTGTATTGCCCGTAAATAGAGACGTCGTCTGTTAGCTTAGCGACGGCACCTAGGCGCCAGCTGAGCCAATCGAAATCACGGGAGAAACTGGACGCTTCTATTTCTCCTGATGCGTTAAAATTTTGACGCATCAAGTCGAGCTCCTCATATCGCACGGCAGCTACCACTTTAACAGTTTCACTGAGGTCTAAAGCATCCTCAAAAAATAAGGCGCGGGTGTTTATTTCAGTTGGGCTTATACCGCGCAGTTCTCGCTGACCATAACTACTGGACAGCGGATTTATCGGGCTTACAGAATCATTCGCCGCCAATGGAATTTTACGTCGAAAGCCACGTGCCCTTGAAAAATCTAAGTCAGTGAGTTCAAGGCCAGCCAGAAAGCGATTATCGTGACCACCGATTTGCGAGTTTATGTTCGCAGTCAGTCGATTACCCAACAAATCCTGATCGTGGGTCACGAAAAAATAGCCGTAGTAACGCTGAATCACGCCTGTCTCCGTACAGACATCGACGACCTCTGTGCAGTACACATAGCCCTCCGCATTGCCCCAGTCCCGATCTGCGGTAAATCGATATGAAGTGTTTTTCAACTCGATGTCTTCAGTCAATTGCCAACTTAAGTCGATACGAAATAATAATTGATCAGAAACAGCCCGGCTGTCTTGAACATTGAAGTTTCGAAATCGAGCCTGCTCGTCTAAAGTTTCACCATTGCTTGTTGAAACCACGTCGTTTAGTGGAGAGATTGCGACACCCTTTGGAACTAAGGGCGTGCCCCAATAATCAGCTAACCGGTCATCCAGATAATCAATCTGAAACTCAACGTCTAACGTTTCGGTAGCTTTCCAGAGGGCGCTTGCAGTCACGTTTGTAGATTCTGGATCCATGCGATCAACATGTCCGTCTGAGCCGTACTGATTGACATCCATTCGTAACCAAGTTGAATCATTCAATTGGGTGCCGCCGCCTATCCCAAATTGATAAGTTCCGAAGCGGCCGTATGATGCTAGCAACTCGACAGGCTGCTCAGCATTAGCGGTTGCGCGTTTAACGACTGTATTTACAGTTCCGCCAACAACCCCTTGGCCGTGGAGAGCTGATGCAGGGCCTCTAAGCACTTCTATTCGGTCTAGGTTAAACGTATTCTGGGGGCGCATTACCATGTTTGCCGGGCCAAGCCAGATTCCATCGCGCAAAACGGTGACCGCACTGCGACTAAACCCCCTCATTGAAAAAGTGGACGGGGCGGCAGGGCTCTCCCCGGAAACAACGCCGGGCAAACTTTTTACTGCGTCAGAAACGCTTTTGTAACCGCGTGCGCGCATGACACTGGAATCAATGAGTTCGATCGAAGCCGGTGTATCTAATGCTGACAATCCCAAGCGGCTGCCCGCACGCGAAGTCGCGCCCAGATCAGGAGTATTTATCGCTCGCCCTAGAACGATAAGTTCTTCAATCTCGTCGTTGACTTGAGCGTTTGTGTTGCAACCTAACAGAGTCGTCCAGAAGAATAGGTGCCAGGATGATTTCAACTTAAAAAGGTTTTTTTCTTGCTGCCGCATGGGTAAGTGCTCCGAGTCATGACTGAGTTTTGATTTGGGGTTGATAATGATGCCTCAGGTTTAACTGAAATCCGGAGCACGATAATAAAGAACAAGCCACGTTAATAACGAGTTAATAACTGTTAATTGTTTTCAAGATGGGGGGCAGAAGCAAAAGTATAGAGGGATAGAGGTATATGGGAAGGTGATGAAGGCCATGCTTTTCGGGCTTTACTTTACTTGTTCGATTCAGGGGTAGCCCAAATCTTGTCGGTGTTGAGAAGCTTTGTGTGAATCAATTTCGCATTAAAATTCATACGATCTATTCCAAACACCTCGTATAACGCTTCGAAGCTAGCTACCGCTTCATCAGTATCGTTATCGATAGCTACTACTAGATCGTTCAAGGCTTCCGGATCTGAAAGAGCCTGCGCGGTGTGCATGAGGCCAGCATCTCTCATGCCTGAAATCAATAAGACTTGCGTTTCCGTGCTAACGGGGAAAGTAGAAAACATACCATAATCTTTAAATGGCTGACCTTCCTCCGGTAATCCGGCGTCGCTGGTGTAATACTCCTGTGTCTGGTTATTTAATAGTTCATCGTAGCTTCTGCCTAAACGTAATCCAGAGCTTGCGAAAGCGATATCATTAAGTTTTTCTAAACCTGAGATATAACCGATATAGACTATATGGTTTTCTCGAATATCGGCAGTAGTTAAATCCGACATCATGGTTATGTTGATGGTTTTGTTACTTTCCTCGAGTATCGGTACTATGCGCGCCAACGCAAACGCACTGCCCTCTGGCATATAACTTAAGTTAAGGTCCAGGTAATTCTCTGCGCGCTCGAAATCTGTGAATTGCATTCTCTCTAGGTCAAGACTCGAATTCACGTTGAATTCGCGCACCATTCTCGCAACATTTCCGTTGGCATTTAATTCACCAAAAATATAGTAATCACCCATGACCAGTAGAATCGGCAGTTCATCTTGTAACACGCTATCCCACACAGGGTGTTCAGCAGCAATCTGAGAAATCACCGTGCTTTTACTCCGATTAGTAATTGTCATATACGCCAAATTTGTAGCCAATAAAATAACAGCGGCGAGCAAAAGGCCATTGTTCAGTCCTAATTTCTGTTTTTGCGTTTTGTATGCTGGTCTATCGACAGAAGGTAATTTTTTTTGCTGCAGAGCAATTGTGTATTTACCTTTTGGAATGACAATTCGATAAGATGCATCGTGTTCGAAACTCTCATAGTAGCTGTCTAATTTCTTTCGCAGCTGGTAAACGTATACCCTGACAGTTGAATCGTTGGACACATCGAAATCGCTGTCTCGTTTTAAAACATCAATAGCAAGTTCGACTTCTTTCGGTGATTTGCCTGACAATGAACATTGAACCAAATATTGCAGCAGGGCAGAATAATGCTTTGAACGTCCAAGAATACCCGAATCTATGATTCGATGACAAAGGGCGAGTAGCTCCTCTGTCCTTAATACCTCATGCGTATTGAGTATAATTTGATTATCGTTATTTGCAGTTTCAGACGGCACTCAACAAATTTCCTTGTTGACGAATAGGCATATAGCGGGAGTCGGTTTAACGCGTTCTCGGTTTATTTCCTTTATTATTATGCAGCTGCGATACATTCGATCTCTACTCGAGTGTCCCCACCGAGGCTGATGCCAACGGCCGTGCGGGCCGGTTTATTTTCGGGGAAAAATTCCGCATAAACTTCGTTCATGGCGCTCCACTCTGACATGTCAACTAAGAAAACTGTGCACTTCACAACTCTGTCCATAGATGAACCGAACCGCTCTAGCGCGTCCTGAATAGATTCAAGTGTCCGTCTTGTCTCAGCTTGCACGCCAGGTTCGCCTGCCCCGCCTGTCTTGCCGGCTAGAAAGATAAGCCCGTTATAGCGAACGCCCTCTGAATATGGTGCCCTTGGGTTTGGATTTATGTACTCTGGCGCGAGAGCCCCCTCAGCTACCGGTGTTTCGGAGGTGCTGGGTTGGCAGGCGAGCAACATATTTAAAAGGACGGTGATAGTGATTAATTTGTACATAATTTTTCCTGTAAATTTTTATTTTTTTCAAAGGTTTGGTAAAGGCTTGGCTGCAGTAATCTAAATCATCGACATTAAATCAAGAACACCCAAAGAATATTAAGCAGTAAAACTATTACGGTAAAGACAACGCTTATACGGTGCAATCGATTAAAAGTGCTCTCGTTTCCTGTATCCTTTGCAGCATTCGTGGCAGGGATAATCGAATAACAAATAAACATAAAAGCTGTAGTAATAATCGAAACCATTTTCGCGACCATTGAACCACCGCTAGCAAATAAGATCAGGGTCGAAGTCGCCCCCAAGATCAAAACTAACATGAATAGTTTTGGGAATATCACGCGAAGAAATGGGCCAGCCTCTGCTGACGAAATAGTCTTAAAAAGAGACGGAGCAATGATTCCGGCGTGAAAAAAAATCATACCCACGATTATTCCAGAGAAAAAAACGGGCGTGATAGCTAATATATTTGAATCCATCTAATTTCCTACGAGCAATGAACTGGTGGGTCGCACTTATGCTTTTGTGCTTCCTCGCGAATCGAGCTGATTAAAGAGATTGGTTACATTTTTATTATTTGGATTGAGTGGTTGACCCACTTTTATCCCAAATTTTAAAAAGCAGTACAGCATTATGTCTGCTAGCGAAAACCTATCACCGCAAATAAATTGTTTGCCTTCCAACTGACCATCTAACCAAGTCAACCTCTCCTGGCAAAGAGTTTTGAGTTCGTCAGCAGCTTGCGGAATCAATCTTAACCGATCTTTAAACAAGTCATATCCCTCTGAGTACCTGAAGCCATTGGTAAGAGGTTCTATGATTTGGAGATCTATTCGTCGTACCCACATCCGAGTCTCGGCTCTTTCCTTGGGTGTCTCTCCGATGAGACTGCCTTGGGAGGAAAGTTCATCTAAATATTCACAAATAGCTGTTATTTCGGCTATAAAATTCCCGTCATCAGTCTCTAGGGCAGGGCATTGACCTGATGGGTTTCTCTGTAGATGAGCCTCTTTTCGATTTTCGCCGCCCATCAAATCAACTTCTACAGTCTCGATATCCAATTCTAATTCGGCGATAAACATTCTTACAACGTGTGGATTGGGGCCGACTGAATTAAAGAGTTTCATAATATTCTCTGCGCGTTTAAGAGTTGGTTTAATCTAATCTTTATTAGTGTCTTCTGCAATTCAAGATCTGTTTGCAAAGTGTTGTCACGTCACTATAATCCATAGCGTCTAAAATCAATAATAAAAAAGGTCTTTACTATGAACATTCCGTTTTTTATCCGTCAGTTTATAAGTTATTCGTTGTTTATTCTTTCAATAATCGTTCTCGCGGCATGCTCCTCAAACCAAGACAGGTCAGTAATTGATGGTAAATGGGATTTCTCAATGACCAGTCCGTTTGGTGTCGTGACAGCATCCGTTACAACAATTGGCACGGGCGAAAAGCTCTCTGGTTCGTTCGACCTCGGTAACGGAAGGGTTTGGCAGATAGAGAATGGCACAGTCGCAGAGGAAAGCATTAGTTTTAGCATTGATCGGGACGGATCCCCAATGGTCTATGAAATGAGTGCGGTTATCGACGGTGATGTGGCGACAGGTGTAGCTCGAGCGATGGGAGCTGAGGCGCCGTGGTCAATGACCCGTGTAGATTAGGTTGAGCAAAAAAACAGATTAAAAAAGTGAGTTAGTATTTTAAAAAGATCTTTTCGGACGACCGAGAAAAGCATTTCTCAACGTTTTCCAGTGCGATCTATATAAGGCATTGATAGATAATTGAAATCAGACAGAGGGTGATGCAGTATTGATAATCTGCTAGTGTTTACGAGACAAGCTCATTCTTAGGGAGAAAATGATATGAAGAAAATTATTCTATTTGTTTATTTGTTGATCGGTGTTTCTCAGGTACTACATGCGCAGGATTTTGACTTCATCGCGCCCTCATTTGAAGGAGATTTCGAAATCGACTCAACCTTTACCCGAGATGGCGGAAAGTCGTATGAGGTTTCAGCTTCTGGGATGGCAGGGGAGTACGGGCGTGTTAACTTGTCTTATGTTTTTACGGATAAATTGGAGCTTGAGGATGCTGGAGAGTTCACGGCTTTTGCATGGACACAGAACGGCGATGACGTTGTCACGGCCACCCTTCAAGGGACATATGTAAAACAGGGGCCAATTTTTAAAATTTTCTCTATTGACCTGACCAGCGAGAGAAGAATGAACCTCGTGACTGGTATTGCCAATTTCGTTGAAAGGACAATGAAATTTGAAGTCAGAGAATTTTCAACTGACTGAGGCAGAGCAGAGCCCGCCACACCGTGGTTTCGTTGCGGGCTTTTCTAACTCAGTGCTTGGGCCCAATGCTTCATAACTAGGGTCAACTATTGTCTTTTGGGCAAACCCTAAATTTTAGAGAGGTTAACTTTCCTCCGCTTCCCACAAGCGATTTTGGTCACAAAAATTGACTTCCGTCAGTGCAGCATTGAGAGCTAGCGCTTCCTCTGAATTTTTTGAGATTTGCTCTTGGTCCTGCCACGCCTCTAAGCTTGGGAAAAAATCGATATATGAAAAGGCTTCCGGATCGGAATTGCCCACAACGCTGACTAAGATATGGCTCGTTATTCCCGCATCAACATTTTCTTTCATAAAAGAAACCCAGTTTGAATTGGCCTCACGCACATCATCGAGCGTGTGTCCCTCGGTCAAAACGCATGACCAAGTCTCTAGATAGCCGTCATTTGATAAGGCATTTATTGATAGAAGCAATCCAGTTGAAAAGGCTATTACTTTAATCAGTGTTTTCATGGTCAAAATCCTTTTTGTGAAAGAGCAATTAAAAAAGTAAATCTTACGTTGCTGCATTAGACAAGACAACTGTAAAAGTTAACGCCTATTTTTAATTCCCGCGCTGAGTCCGACACACAATAGTGCGGAAAGTGAGGGAAGAGTAATTGCATAAAGCAGTCCAAACTCCCACCCGCTGAGCCCGATCCAGTTTAGGGCAGCAGCCATAATCAAAGACCAGCCGAGGAGTGCAGTAAGTTCTTTCAACTGCAATGTTGATTTCCACGAGTAAAAAAGCGCGCCAATGCCACCGAAATTGCATATCAAACCAAAGAGGAGATAGTTATAGGGATAAAAAGCCATTGTTAACTCTTTTTTGATTAATTAATGTTGAGTTAACATTATAAATGATAATAATTCTCATTTGCAAATAGATTGACTGCTTTATTGTCCTTGATTGGATCTTTTTTGGGCATATTTTAGGATTGCGACAGAGAAGCTCAATGCCGGTAAACGCTTATGGTTTGATTAGTTGGGAATGGAGAAGACCCAAAGTGATGCCCCGGTGGGAGAGTTCGTAATACCTGATGTGCGTTCCATGCCGTTGGCAAAGTAGCTTCCGGAGTTTGTTGCTACAGCCACATATTGCCGATCATCGACCTGGTATGTAATTGGATAAGAGGTGGGGGCGTTATCCAACCGCTGGCTCCATAAGACCCTGCCATTTAACTGATCGACGGCTTCGAACGTTCTATCGATATTACCGCGGAACAATAGCCCTGTGTCGGTAGTGAGGTGACCACTGGCCGGCGGCGCGACTTGGCGAGTAGTCCAGACAACTTCCTTAGTTTCTAGGTTAACTGCTTTTACTAGCCCCCATAGCCCATCCTGTTCCGGGTTCGGGTATTTTTGCCATCTTTTCCCGGTCAGGTTATTGATACAAGTGTCTTGCAATGGGATGTAAAGCATCTTTGTAATCGGATTATAGGACGTGGTTTGCATATTCCTCGCACCAAGGGCATCAGGGCATACACCTATTTTTGCAAGTCCCGGCGTTTCTTCACCTGGTTTGAGTACAGCTTCAGGGAACATTGTCTTGTCTCCAGTGCGCGGGTCTATTTCACTGAAGACATTTTGCATATCCATATCTATCGAGAACAAGTACTCTCCGGTTGATGCATCCATTGCCTCAAAAATTGCTGCTTTCCCGCCGGTTAAAATGATTTTGCGAATTTCTCCGTTTACGGGAAGGTCGATAATTTGCCGTTCGAATGCCCAATCTAAATCCAGCAGATCGTTTTTGACGTGCTGATAGTGCCAAATCAGTTCCCCGGTGTCTGCGTCAAGAGCAACAGTCGCGTTGGTGTAAAGGGCGTCTGATGTCACGCCGGGGATGTTATTTGATTGCCTCATCGCTACAGTGTCATAGCTTGGAGCTGGACCAAAGTATAAGAGGTTTGTCTCTTGGTCATAGCTGCCAGGCGTCCAAACCGAACCGCCTGTCCTCTCTTCGAGTTCGAGGCCGTTCCAGGTGTTGCCACCAAATGCATCAGGCCTCGCTATCGTATAAAAACGCCACGCTTCTGTTCCTGATTTCAAATCAATGGCTATTATGAAATTGCCCCCAGCAACGGCTAGTTGTCCCACGACACCAAATATTGCCTTCCCGTTAACCACCATAGGCGCTGATTTAAATTTATGATCCAGTTCGCCGTGGGTTTCTATCCGGTGTTCCCAGGCAAGTTTTCCCGTTTTGGCCTGTAGCGCAATGAGTTTAAGGTCGGACGTTCCCACGATGATTTTGTCTTCATAGATCGCAACCCCCTTCTTGGACTCGGAGACATACTCACCTTCAATCTCATGCTGGTATCCCCAAAGCAAGTCTCCGGTGGCTGCATCGATCGCCTGCACAACGTCCTCGGAGCTTAACGTAAACATCACGCCATCATGGACAATTGGCGTCATCATGTTAGCGCCTGTCGGCAGGGACCAAGTCCAAGCGAGGCTCAGGTCTTTGACATTTTCTGTGTTAATTTGGTTGAGAGGACTATGGCCCAGATTCGCATGCGTCCGGCGCCATATTAACCAATCATCTGCTGGGGGATTCAGTAACATTTCATTGCTTACCGGTGTAAGTGTGTTTAATCTGCTGATCGGGGTTACTGGACCATTGGTTGAGAAGCTTGCGGTCCGCGGAGAGAATCGCCGATTCACGATTTTTTGAGCAGGGATCGTGTAATTTGCAAGAGCTTGGATTTCAATAGGCAGTGGAGTTTTGCTCTTTTCTACCCCGTTCCGGCTCAGCAGATAGGCTAGCACATCGGTTGCTTCAATCTGTGACAAACTCGTTTCATTTGGCGGCATACGACGAACGTTCAAGGCTAACCTATCTGCGGTTCCTGTTCCCCACCGTCGGGTGAAGAAATTACCGCTCAAGCTTGGAGCCAACTCATAACCTTCGAGGTTGTAACCATGACAGCTTGCACAGCGGGACTCGTATATCTCTTCACCTGCCAGCGCCTGATTTTCGGTATAAGTAACCAAGTTACTTTGCGCATTTGTGGCTGAAGTGGAGAGGACCATGATCAAAAAAGATAGGACAAGCACATCAAGGTGAATATTTTTAACTGGATCAATTTCGATATTGAATTTTTCCATTTCTTTGCTTTCCTATTATTATTTTATTGCGGCGACAACTTCTTTAGTGTTCAGAACTGAATGCGCGAAAGCCTGGGGGATTTACCTCTATTACTTGCTCCATTAAGGAGAAAAAGATAACACGCCAAATCGTATCAAAGAAGTTTTGGCTACGCTCTTAAGTTTTGATCAAAAGTAGGTAATTCTTCAGACACCGGTGACCAATCTCTTGCCGAGGATTTCCAGATATTTGCGGTTACTTCAACCCACGAAGAATCGTCAAGACTTCCTGCCTTAATAAATTTAATTCCTTCCCAATCTTTGGGACCGATGGCTGCGCTAATTATCGGCGAGCCGCACTTTTCGCAAAAACCACGTTCAATAGTTGCACCATCTGTGCCGACTACAGAATAATATTTTAATTCCCCTTTAGTCTGAAGATTTTTTTCTGGAATGACTATTATTGTAGCTTTTCCTGACCCCGTAGATTTTTGACAATCCAGGCAATGGCAGTGAAATGCCGATACTACCGCCTCTTCATCCATCGTGTAGGTAAATTGACCACAGAGGCATCCGCCACTTCTCTTCTGATTTGTCATGTCTTTCCCTCCCATGCTAAAAAATGTTCGTCGAGCTGAAATCTTAGTTTAAAAACATTGTTTATGTATTTAAAAATCCCCATTAGGCGACTCGAGGTTGGTTTCCCAGTGAAGGGCGTTATACTTTTCTAAAATAGTTTTTATGCGCTCAATGGGGACAGCCTTGAGCTCTCCTCGCGCGCTAGTTACGGTCGTTGCTTTAAAAATTGCGTTGTATACAGCTTCCACTGTGGCTTCTGTTACAGCAGCAAATAGCGGCGATAACGAATCATTTACAAGCACTTCGGTTGTGACAGGCGTCGCACTTACGCGTGGCTTTCTTACAGATGGGCTCGTAGAAAAAGCTATAACATAGTCGCCGGATCCGTTACTCGCAAAGGATCCGGTTCTGCCTAGTCCGAGCATAGGTCGCATGCTCATACGCGCAAGGCCTCGTGATGTAAGAGGCGCGTCCGTTGCAACGACGACCATAATCGAGCCGTCTTCGCGGTCACCGTTATCGGGTTGAGTTTCCTCACTGAAAGAGTAAGTTCCTAGCTCTCTTCCAACAGGGGCCCCGTTTATATTCATTATTCCCCCATAATTTGTTTGCACCAACACCCCAACAGTGTAACCTCCCAGCGCTTCCGGTAGCACTCTAGAGCTTGTTCCAATACCCCCCTTCCAACCGAACGCTTGCGTACCTGTTCCTGCACCAACGCTACCCTCCTCGACACTGCCCCCGCGCGCGGAATCTAGGGCTTGATATACTTCTTCACGTTGAATGGGGTCTGCCCACATATTATTTACCCGCGCATCGTTTGTTTCGCCTACCACTGGATTGACGGTATGCTCACCCATGCCTGGTTGAATATACGTCCATTCCTTCAAGGCGTTCGCAGCACTCCAAACACACAAGGTGCATGTCAGTAAGATTGGGGTCTCGATTTCACCGAACTCTCGCACCTGTGTCTCACCGATAATTTTCCCATAACCATTCCCAACGTGTATCCAAGCAGGAATAGGGTGGGTATAAAGATTTCCCGGTGCTGGAATAATTGCAGTGACACCCGTTCGGATATCGTTGCCGCGCTTTACTGTAGTGTGACCAACTCTGACATTACTAACATCGGTAATAGCGTTGTTAACTCCAGGTTCAAAAATACCAACAACGACTCCTACATCGCGGGCTCGAGGGCGTTCATTATCCGCTACAGCTGCAGTAAGTGAGGTCAAGGAAATCGTGATCAGGATTGGGGCAAGCTTCATAAATGGTATCCAACAATTTTTGTTACTGTTTGTCATACAGTGAACTGTGCTGCAGGTCCTTTATTGGCACTGAAAATTTTCAGCACGCCAACTCTGGGGGCTGGAAGCACCACTTGCTGATCCGATGTATTTTGCTTGCTTCGGATAAGCGCACAAGGGTCTCTCATTATCAATTTCCCCATTCGTAGTGTGTGTGGCTATTATGCTTTCAGGCGCCACCCCATTTTCGACCCAGTCCACAAGAGGTGACAGCTTGTCCCAAGCATTAGGGCCGTCGCCACCCCCGCAATGGTTCATCCCAGGAGCAAGGAAAAGTCGTGCACTCTCCTTTGCCGCTTCGCTGTCTCCGTTAAAAGTGACGTCGATTAAATCATCGTAGTAGTCGATAGTATCGCTCGCGACAATTAGTGTGTCCGTCAAGCCATGATAGATAATCATTTTTCCATCTTCATCAAGCAGAAAGGGATTAAGGTCGGGGTCATTGGCATCAGTAATAGATTTCATCAAGTCTCCTTTGCTGGAAAAAAAGTCGTCTATATTCCAGTCGATCCAATGAAATTCTGGGTTTGCTCCTGTAGTTTTGGTTTTATAATTCGTATCCCGGACATCAGGAACAGCGACGCCCGGATCTTTTTCATAAAACAAATAATTCATGTGATCGCCCGCAACCCCCATCAGCTTTGAGGGCCCCATTTTGTTCCCCTCCCATGGGATATAGTAACTGGGCCAGCTCAGCTCAGAGCCCAACATTTTGCCAGGATAAACTTGGCGGCCATCCGAGTCTTCAGGGCCGTTGTAGAGATCTGCTATTGTCTCGATTTGTTCTTCTGTAAAGCAGGTTCCTCCCGCTGGGGTTGCGGGACACATGGCCTCGGTCAGATCATTTTTAGGATCAAAGTTGCAACTTAGGGGGTCGCTTACTAGCCTATCAAGAACCCCGTCGTTTGCGTCACAGCGCTGCAGAACGCTTTCATGTAATAATTGGACTAGCGCAAGGCTATCGGGACTACCATCGTCATTTGAGTCAACGGCTAAATTTCCAATTAAATTGTCGCGAAACACTCTTTGTAAATTCCAGGTACCAGCAGCGTTAAGGCCTTGATAGTTAAATGCAGGGGCGCCCGCGGATATACCATCAAAATCTTTCGGGTAGCGTTGAGCTGACATGAAGCCTTGCCTGCCACCTTGCGAACACCCTTCAAAGTATGAATAGTCTTGTTCTTTTTCATAATATTCTTGGATG
>TARA_Y100000385_G_scaffold280071_1_pt1 | contig 13880 bp, 7 predicted proteins | sample TARA_Y100000385 | Tara Oceans TARA_Y100000385 (sample SAMEA2620980) | marine metagenome | biome: marine biome (ENVO:00000447); feature: surface water layer (ENVO:00002042); material: "saline water (ENVO:00002010), including plankton (ENVO:xxxxxxxx)" | depth 5 m
CTTGGGCTTGTATTGAGTAATGGTGGGGGAGCTCTACCTATTATATCATTTCCTGTTAAATATGGGATTGGATCTGTATTGGGTTCTGGAAATCAATTTATGCCGTGGATTCATTTAGAAGATCTTTGTGCAATTTTTATTCACTTAGTGGAAGGTCTACTTCCACATTCGATTTATAATGCAGTATCTCCTAATTGTGTAACTAATAAGGAATTTACTCGCTGTATTGCAAAAACTCTTAATCGCCCCCTTTGGCTTCCTAATGTTCCTTCTTTTATTTTACGAATTTTATTTGGGGAAATGTCCGTTATTTTATTGAAGGGTAGCCCAGTATCTTCAAATAAATTGTCTGATTATGGATTCTCTTTTCAATTTCCACAATTGTCTGATGCCCTTTGTAATTTATGTCAGAAGCTTGATTAATTATTTAAGTTAATTTCACATTTTATTAATCGACACCCTAGATTGACTTAAAACATAATTAAGCGAGCCTATCTTATTGCCATAATCATTTCTGATATGCCACTAATTAGTTCGAATAGAAAGGATATTTAAAAATAGGGTGTCATACTCCTAAGGATTTTAGTTCCTTTAAAAGCTATTATTAAAAACCCTGAGAAATTCGAATTTTATTTTATAAATAACGACAGATCATCCGAAAAAAAAATATTGTGAATGATACAGAAATTTGTGATTGTATTTATTTCTTATACTTTGTCAAAAATGAATTTTTATATGATAACCAAATTATCAAACTTGTAGGGAGTTAACTAGTTGAAGAAAATATAATTTGTATTAAGTATAGTTTGGTCTAGCTTAACTCAATATTGATGAATAACTTTTTCTTTTACACTGTTTTTATATTTAATCACCATCATTTGGTGGGGAAGAAATGTGTTATGCATTTTACCCTGAATGTCATAGATATATTTAATTTCTTATTGCTAAGGTGAGTTGATTCGTTTATTGTTAAGTTATTAATTGCACAGATGTTTCAAGTAATGGAGTCTTTATGAAGAAAGTTAGTTGTTATTTCCATCTTTATTAAACCACATCCCGGGGTACTATTTGGATAAATATGACAATTCATATACTGCTCAGAGTTTGGCAAAAAAGTACTGCTTCCATAGAGAACCCCTGTTACATAATAGTTGGAGAAGTAGAAAGTGTATTCTCAACTATCTGGGACAGAATCTTGTATGATTTCCCAACTAGTGCTGAGGAATCGAATGCATTATAATAAGTGTAATTACTAAAGTCGTTATTGCTGACATTTCCTTTAGCACAATACTCATTTCTTTTTTAGAACATGATTGAGCATTCAAAATTTTATAAAAAATTAACAAGAAAGATAATATTATTAACTTTTTCATAAATAATGAGTTGTTTTTTTACCCTTTCAGTTAAAGGGAATTCAATCTAATTAATAGATTATTTTTTTATTGAATATTTAATTTTTTTCTCATTGTTTTTGAAAGAGCATCTTTATGTAACATAATGTTCATCGTTTTATATTTTACATAGGCCTCAGAAGCATAAAAATATCCATCACAATCATTATAATTTGTTCCCCAAGAATTTTTTATGATGTAATATTTTTTCCCTATTTGATCTTCTAATATACCCGTCATATGCATTCCATGATCATCTGTAGTTTCATAATTGTCAAAGGCCAACTGTCTCATTTCCTGAGTTATTTCCTTTTCATTACAAGGAGTCTCAAATATTGTGCTCTCTCTGCTTACTCCAGCATCTGAAAAATTTTGATTGTTTTTACCAGATTTCTTTATTTTGGCATCATCTTGAGGTACCAAAGCCAGACCATCTCGGAAAGAAAACCCTTCTTCTGATACATCAGACGCCCAAGCAATAGAATACTCATTTATTAATGCATGGTCTATGATACTTATCATTTCATCCATATGACAATTGTATACTTTTTTCATCATCCAATTGTCAGGAACTTCTATAATAAATTCTTCATAAAATGGATGGTGCGTAAACGAACTAATAAATACATAATCTTTTGCATTAAAATTCAAAGATTTTGCAAATGATTTTGGGCTATATTCTTTGCCACGATATTTGAATGTCGATGGGACTTTTCCCAGGTAAGTATCTAAAACTGCGTCAATCGCAGGTTTCCAAAGCGGAGTTAAGATTTCTTGTTCTGCATCCACTACAGCCTTTACCATTCCTAGTAGCAATTGATCCATCTCTCCGTGATTGAAGTTTTTTTCTCCTGAAGGTCTTCCTGTGTAAACTTCTAATGGAAGTATTCCGTGTGCATCTATAATCTCACTTACGTCATGAAAAGCGCCTCCGGGACCAAAATTTAGATTCCCGTGCATGCGCACATACTTATCTGCTTTGTCGGAATAGGTATTTCTCACTATAAACATTTCAGATAATTCGTGTTTTCCTCCACCCAATCTCATAATTTCAGATTCTATAAATGAAAGCGCAGAAAAACTCCAACAGGTACCCGTTCTTCCTTGACTCTGAACCTCTGTAGCTTCAATATCAGAGATTATCTTGAACTTATATTCGCTCCCTTCTTTATTGGTTATTATGTCTTGAGCTTGAATGCTAAAAAGTAATCCAGTAGCAGTAATTAAAAATATGATTTTTTTCATTTTTTTTTTCATTTTATTTTTTTGCAAGTTATGATTTAATGGCATATTAAAAATAAATCAATTTATTGTTAAATTTTCACTTTCTCACGCTGATTAATCATAAAAAAATAGATTATCAGCAAACACATAAAAATCTAAACAGCCAGCCTTTAGAAATTAATATCAAAATATCATGACTAGCTATTGATCACAAAAATAAATATAAAAGACTGATACAATATCTTTTCATTGAGTAAATAAAGCCTGTAAATTATTTTTTCAACAAAGGATTTTTCCTTTAAAAGATCAAAAATTCTAATTCCATAATATGTGGTAAAGAGACATGCTACCATAGGAGTCAATATTACTGAACAGAAATTGCTAAGGTTTTTAAAAAGCTGAATCAAAAAATAGGTAAGTCTAAATGGAAGGAAGATTTAAGGTAAAAATTAGATTAAAAAGATAAAAACCAGTATAAATATTTGCCCCAAGAGTACATGACAAGTTTTCTTATTCCCGTTAATCTTCGTAATTAGATACAATGATGCTGAATTAATCAATAATAAATTGAAGAGGCATTCTTGCTTGAATTCCCTTTATATTTTTTAGATTGTGAAGTGTTTTGTAGTATTTGTATTGATCCCCTAATTGATGTTTTAGCCAAGATGACTGTATGTTTTCTTCAAGACTTTCAATGAATTGTTGGATAGGATCTTTCTGCAAGGGCAGTTCAGTAAGTCGATAATCTTCTAATCCTGCCATTTCTGCAGCACCTTTGATAGCTTCAGCCAAACCCCCAAACTCATCAATTAAATTAATTTCAATGGCATTAGCACCACTCCAAACTCTTCCCTGTCCAATATTGTCTACATCTATCTGATGCATTTTTCTTCCAGAAGCCACTTTTGAGGTAAATGTGTTATATACATCAACAACTCCTTCCTGAATTAGGTCATATTCCTGATCTGTTAGCGGTCGGTTCGTACTACCTAAATCAGCAAATTTGTTTGTTTTTACTTGATCAAATGTTAATCCCAATTTTTCTGAAAAGAGTTCCTCAAAAGACCATAACAATCCAAAGACTCCAATTGAACCCGTAATCGTGTTTGGTGAAGCATAAATTTTATCAGATGCACATGCGATATAATATCCTCCAGATGCAGCTACATCTCCCATTGAAACGACTACGGGCTTGGTGTCTTTCGCTAAAACCATTTCCCTCCAGATTACATCAGATGCTAATGCGCTTCCGCCTGGAGAATTAACACGAAGGACAATAGCTTTTACTTTTTCATCCTCTCGAGCATTTCTAATCGCTTTAGAAATTCTTTCTGATCCAATTACAGTTTCACTTCCAGTCCCAGAAACGATTTCTCCTTGCGCATAAATAATAGTAATTTTATCTTTTTTAAATTTTTCTCTTGCATTTTCGCTTTTCACATTGTCATACCTAGATAAATTAATAAACTTAATATCCTCATAAGTATCTTCGTGACTGAGATAGACAAGGTGTTTACGGAATTGATCATCATAAAATAAACTATCTATCAAACCTAATTTTACTGCATCCTTTGGAGTTTTTAATTCGAAGTTGTTAATAATTTCATTTAGTCTATTTGAAGAAACACCTCTGTTTAAAGCGATATTTTGGGTGTATGTGTTCCACAATGAGCCCATATATATTTCAATCTGTTTACGGTTTTCATCGCTCATTTCATTAAGCATGAAGGGTTCTACAGCACTTTTAAATTTACCATGACGGATAACTTGGGGCTCTATCCCCATTTTTTTAAGAGCATTAGTAAAGAAAGTGACTGTACTGTTTATCCCTTTTAAATCAAGACCTCCTTCAGGATACATACAAATATAATTGGCAACACTGGCTAGGTAATAGGCTTTTTGAGTATATATTTCAGAATAAGTTGTAATGAATTTGCCTGATTTTTTAAAATCTATTAATGCATTTCTTATTTCTTCAAGACTAGCATAACCTGAAGATATTTGACCAACATCTAGAAGAATGCCTAATATAAAATCATCGTTTTTTGCTTTTTTAATATTTCTCAGAACTTCGTTAAGCCCAATAATATTTATATTTTGACCTGTTATTTCACTTATATCAAAGGGGACTTTTTCCTTACGGTCTTGAATAGAACCACTTAAGTTTAGTTTAAGAACATGATTTTCACTCAATGATATTTTATCAGAATTCCCTGAAGAGACGATTATTGAACCGATTAAAACGAGTAAAATTGTACCGATGATTAGTCCTAAGGCTGAAGCAATAGTGAATTTAAAAAATTGTTTCATTTTTCATTTTTTTGGTTGGACAAGTATATAAAATTTATGGTTAAAATCTCATGCGTTTAAAGTTAATGATGATTTTTGAATTAATATATTATTAATCAAGGTAGTTTTTCAGTTGGCTAATTAAATCTCTAAAACGTGCAGCTTCAATAAAATTTAGTTCTTTGGCAGCATTTTCCATTGCTTTTCTGAACTCAGACATTTTTTTTATTTTCTCTTCAGCGCTCATGTATTTTATTTCTTCTTCATTAAATGTAAGTGATTTAATATCAGAATTAGTCTCATAAATTGTTGTTTTTCCAATAATTGATGATCTGTCTGTGATGCTTTTTTTTGATTTTTTTATAGAAAAAGGAATCAGATTATTTTTGGTGTTGTAAACCATTTGAATTGACCTCTTCCTCTCGTTATCTTCTATTGTTCGCTTCATTGAGTCGGTTGTTTTATCTGCATAGAAAATTGCTCTCCCTCTGGTATGTCTAGCTGCCCTTCCCACAGTTTGGGTTAAAGAGCGTTGGGAGCGTAAGAATCCCTCTTTGTCAGCATCTAAAATAGCGACTAAAGAAACTTCAGGGAGATCGAGCCCTTCTCTCAATAAATTGACCCCAACTAAGACATCAAAAATTCCTAAACGAAGATCTCGCATGATTTCTACACGCTCAATTGTATCTATATCAGAATGGATGTATCTACATTTTACGCCATATTTTGTTAGGTATGTTGTTAGTTCTTCTGCCATTCTTTTTGTCAGGGTCGTAACTAAAATACGTTCTTGATTTTCGACTCTTTTTGTAATTTCTTCAAGAAGGTCATCGATTTGATTTTTTGTTGGACGAATTTCAATAATAGGATCCAGCAGCCCGGTTGGACGAATTATTTGTTCTACAATAACTCCTTCTGATTGTTCTAATTCATAATCTGCGGGAGTAGCGCTCACAAACACAACTTGTGGAACGATAGCCTTAAACTCCTCAAATTTAAGAGGACGATTATCCATGGCAGCCGGCAGTCTAAAACCATAATCTACAAGGTTTTCCTTTCTCGATCTATCTCCTCCGAACATGGCCCTCACTTGAGGTAATGTGACGTGACTTTCGTCCACAAAAAGCATAAAATTATCTGGGAAATAGTCTATCAGACAAAATGGTCGAGTTCCTGGGTCTCTTCCATCTAGATATCTAGAGTAATTTTCAATTCCTGAACAATATCCAAGCTCTTGAATCATCTCCAAATCAAAATTTACTCTCTCCTCTAATCTTTTTGCTTCTAAATGTTTTCCAATTTCTTTGAAATAATCAATCTGTTTTATTAGATCTGATTTGATTTCCTGTTTTGCTCCGTCTAAGCGTTCTTTTGATGTGACAAATAAGTTTGCAGGATATATTTTAAGATCATCAAAGCCGTCAATTTTATGTCCTGTAACAGGATCAAATGATTCCAATGACTCGACTTCATTATCCCAAAGCATAATTCTTAAGCCAAAATCTGAATAGGCGGGGAAAATATCAATTGAATCGCCTTTGACTCTAAATTGTCCTCGCTCTAAATTTATTTCTGTTCTGGAATAAAGAGATGATACCAAACTTAATAATAATTCTTGTCGGTTAATTTTTTGATTTAGTTTTAATTCAATGACGTTTTTGTGAAACTCTGCGGGATTTCCAATTCCATAAATGCAAGAAACAGATGAAATAACTATCACATCTTTTCTACCTGAAAGAAGTGTAGAAGAAGAGCTAAGTCTAAGTTTTTCTATTTCTTCATTGATTGATAAATCCTTCTCAATGTAAATACCAGAATGGGGAATATACGCCTCAGGTTGATAATAATCGTAGTAAGAGACAAAATATTCTACTGCATTTTTTGGGAAAAACTCTTTAAATTCTCCATATAGTTGAGCAGCCAATGTTTTGTTGTGACATAAAACTAGAGTTGGTTTATTGACCTCCATAATTACATTGGCCATTGTAAAGGTTTTTCCAGAGCCTGTGACTCCCTGAAGAGTTTGATATGGAAGATCTCTGTTTAGACCATCCACAATTTCTTGAATGGCTTGTGGTTGATCTCCAGTTGGGTTAAAATCAGAAACGAGTTCAAAATTCATAATGAGACAATGAAAAAAAGAGATTTTACTTAGATTATTATGAACATAAAGATTAGAGAGTGTTTATATAAGCTATTTGAGATGTAAATTCTTCCAACTTATCTTTTTGATTTTGAATTTTTTTTCTAACCTCAACAACCATCGGATTATCCTCTTTTGCATGTTTAAAAAAACTGATATTATTTTCTAGAAGGGAGAGTTCATTTTTACATTTCTTATGAGAAAGTTGAATTTTTAAAAGTTCATCACTTAGTTTAGTAGGGTCATTTTCTGCAACAATTAAATCCATTTTGGATTTGAACTGAATCTCTTTTTTTTCTGACTTGTCAAGGTCAATTTGTTTAAATAAGCAATCTATTGATTTTCGAAAGCGACTTTCTATTGATTTAATATTTTTACTAGGAACTTTACCAATACTTTTCCAATTAGCAATAAAAGATTTAATTGAATCAAGATCTTTTTTCGGTGAACCGGTATTTTTATAGTCTGTTAAATTTTTTAAAAGAACTTCTTTCGTCTGGAGATTTACTTCAAATTTTTTGTCTAGTATTTCATTTTGTTTTTTGAGATTTTCAAAAAACATGTTGCATGCATTTTTCAATCGGTTCCAAAGTGCATCTGACTCTTTTCTTGGAGCAATTCCTGATTTTTTCCAGTCTCGTTGGAGTTTCTTAAGTATTTGTGATGTATTTTTCCATTCAGTACTTTGAGAAAGAGATTCCGCTTGCTTTACTAGTTCTATTTTGACTTGAAGAGATTTATTTTGACTTTTCTTTAACTCTTTATAAAAATTGTTCTTTTTTGAATTAAATATTTTAATGGCAGTAATAAAGCGGGTCCATGAAAGATTATTTTGGGCTCGACTTACTGGACCAATGTTTTTCCAATCATCACGTAATTTATTGATATAAATTGATGTTTTTTGCCAAGCATTATGATTAGAAAATTCAGAGGAATTAATACTTTCTACCTCTGCACACATAGATATTTTTTGTTCGAAATTAATTTCAAACTCTCCTTTTCTTTTTTCAAAGAAATCATTTCTTTTTTTGTGAAGGATCTTAGTTGCAGTATGGAATCGTTCCCAAATTTCTTCCCGATTTGATTTCCCTACAGGTCCAATTTCTTTCCATTTTTCATGAAGTAATTGAAGGGTAGTAAATGCAGAGTCTAAATTTTTCTCTTTATCTAGTGCTTCGGTAATTTCACATAATTCAGTTTTTTGGATTAAATTTCTTTTAAATTCAATGTCTCTCAAGTCGTTGTTTATCCTAAGATAATCAAAGAAGTTTTCTACGTGATGATGATAAGTATTCCACAGGTTATTCAACTCAGATTTGGGTACTTGACCAGCTACTTTCCAACGCTTTTGAATATCTTTAAAATGATTGAAAGTTTCTTTTATTTTTTCTTCGGAGTTTAACAATTCTTTTAGTTCTTCTATCAGTCCCAACTTAATTTTTAAATTAAGATTCATGTTTTTCTCTTGTTCTGAATAAAAAGTATCTCGAGCTGTTTTGTAAGCTTTCAAGACCACTTTAAATTCTTCAGTAAATGGATATAAGTAATCGAATTCAATCGTATCATCTCCTTCTTTGTCAGAATTACTTTCAGGATGCAGAGCTTGAAATTTTTTTAATTCTTTATTGTAAGCTTGGTTACTTCTTTCGTAAAAAGTCTTTTTTACTTGATCGATAAATGGTTTTAGACTCTGAATCGGTGCAGTGTTTAATTTTGATTTGATTGCAGATATTAAATCTTCTGTGCTTAGATCTTCCATCCTTAAAGATTCAATATTTTCCACCTTTTTAGAGTTTTTATTTTTAGCTTCTATAGTTTCGATTGAAGTAGAATTTTCTTTTGTAATTTTAGATGGTTCTTCAGAACTTAATTTATGCTCTTCTTCATCTTTTTTAAACTCTTTAGATTCCATTAAACTATCTTTCTTGTCACTCATTGAACGTTTCTCTTTTGATTCTTTTTCAGACTCGCTTTGAGTTATACTTTCATCATTCACTTGAATCGGTTTTTTTTCTTCTTCTAGCATCGGATTTCGTAACTTTTGAAATTATTTAATCTTTACAAATATAGGTATTTATGCCATTTTTTATAATGATGCCCTGTAAGAACATTAAAGATTTAATTAGCTTGATACTTATCATAATTAGACTATTTTTATTTAGGTCTAATATTAATGGTTTTGTAAGTTTACGACCTAAATTAGATTTATGTCTGTAATTGATGAATTGAGAAGAGATGGAGACCTACTCCAAGCCTATGAATTGGCACACCAGAGGCTTTCAAAAGATACAAGCATAGATATAGTGAAAAAAGACCTATCTAGAGTCTTGACCGATTTGCTCCAAAAAAATTGTTTTTTAATAAAAGCAGATGAATTTTTCACATACCTAGACGAGTTCTATGCACTAAATATACCTTTAAAAGATTCTGTTATTCATGAAAATATTTTGTGGCAAGTAGGTAAGTTCATTAAAGAACTAGTTCGTGTTGAGGCTTCTTCTTCAATATTTGATAGACTTTATAATACCATATCTCACGTTAAGTTACCCGCTCAAACAAGTCTTTTTACATTTATTTCTAGCTCAATTCTTGAATCTCAAGATTTAAATAAGTCATATGTTCGTTTACTTATTAATATAGGTGTTAGAAATTTGCCTTCAAACCATTTTTTAGCTTTGAATGAAGATGGCGAGAAAAAAGCTTCTCTAGGAGAATTAATGCTTTTGTGTATTGCTAAGCATATCACTCATCAAGATAAACCCTCTGCCGAAGATGTATCTATTTTGTTGGAGGAATTAAGCTTTGTGGGGGAAAACTACAAGAACATACCTTACATAGACTACTATAAAGCAAAAGCATACCAAGCTATAGGAGATGTTAAAAACGCAGAGGTATCTATTTTAGATTATCTTAAGAAGAGAAGTAAGGAATATTTGGCTTGGGAATTATTGGCTGACATAAGCGATGGCAAGGAACGTAAAATTCAAGCACTTTGTAAAACAATCATTTGTCATACTCGTCCTGGACAGTTAATTCGATCACAAACTAAATTATTTCATCTTTTTGTAAAAGAAAAAGAGTTTGGTGCCGCTAAAATTCTTTACAAAGTTATTAGTTCGTCAAAAAGAGAATTGGGAAAGAATATTAGCGAAGATTGGAAAAATGTTGTCAACGAATCGTGGTTTAAAAATGTCCAAAGAGACATTCATTTATTGAATTTTTGTTACCGCAGGGCTAATCCAATTGTTTCTTTTGTCTTTAATGATTGGAAGGCTCAAGATGGAATTATATATGGTTTAAATATTGCAAAAGATTTAGCTCAGTTTGTCGTTTCGGATGATGTTCACGGAGCTTTCAAATATTTTGGAGATAAAAACATTAAAGTAGGTGATTTTGTTAGTTTAAAACTTCAAAGAGTAGCAAATCACGAAGGTGTAAGATTTAAGGTTCTCCATAATCAAATAACTAAAAAAAGACCAAAAAGATCAGTTTACAAAGTCTTAGAGGATCATATTAGAGTTGAAGGAGATAAGTATTTTGTTGGACTTGTTCGTATAAATTTTGATTATGCCAAATCAAAAGGCATGAAAATAGGTCAGTTGGTCCGAGTAAAAGCCGTAAAACTCCCATCATCAAAGATTAGGGAATCTGCAAAATGGAAAGTTTTATATTTAAATTCTGTTCAACAAGATTTATGAGCTAATGATTTTCTCAAATATATTATATCAGTACAATTATCTTTTTTGGCTTTTAATTACTAATATTTTTTTTCATCATTTGAATTTTTAAAAATAATACTTGTTAATCAAGTCAATTAATCTTTAAATTATTTATCAAAAGTATTTAAAATGGCATTTAAAAAGTAAATAAATCTTCAATTTATTCAGTCAATGATTTATTCTGTGTATTTTCGCATTCTTAATTTTTGAACCATGATATCTATTCGAAATATTGCAATCATTGCCCATGTTGATCACGGAAAAACTACTTTGGTTGATAAGATTATACATGAATGTCAAATTATGAATCCAAGAAAAGATTCTGGAGAACTCATATTAGATAACAATGATTTAGAGCGTGAAAGAGGAATTACGATTCTTTCAAAGAATGTCGCTGCAAATTATAATGGTGTTAAAATTAATATTCTCGACACCCCTGGCCATGCAGATTTCGGTGGTGAAGTGGAACGTGTTTTGAAAATGGCAGACGGAGTTTTGTTACTTGTTGATGCTTTTGAGGGTGCCATGCCCCAAACTCGATTTGTTCTCACTAAGGCAATTGCTCTTGGATTAAAACCTATCGTTGTTGTAAATAAAGTAGACAAAGAAAACTGTACGCCTGATATCGTCCAGGAGCAAGTATTTGATTTGATGTTTAATTTAGACGCCAGCGAAGACCAGCTTGATTTTGTGACTATTTATGGATCCTCCAAAGAAGGATGGATGAGTACAGACTGGCAAAAACCAACTAAAGATATTGTTGCTTTGCTAGATGCTGTGATTGAAAGTATCCCTGAGGCACCCTACAGACCTGGAACGCTTCAAATGCAAATTACTTCATTAGATTTTTCAAGTTTTAAGGGTAGGATTGCCATAGGAAGAGTGTTCCGCGGTGATGTTGAAAAGGGAAAAGATTACATGCTGTGTAAAGATGGTGTGAATAAAAAAGTTAGAATCAAAGAACTCTTTGTTTTTGAAGGTCTCGGTAGAACTGAAGTTACTAGAGTCAGAAGTGGAGACCTTTGTGCAGTAATTGGTTTGGATGATTTTGAAATTGGTGATACTCTTTCTGATATTAATGCACCTGAGGCATTGCCAAGAATATCTGTTGATGAGCCTACGATGAGTATGTTGTTTACTATTAATAATTCTCCATTTTTCGGGAAAGAAGGGAAGTTTGTTACTTCTAGACATCTAAGAGATCGACTATTTAAGGAAACAGAGAAAAATCTTGCTCTGAAAGTAGAGACTACAAATTCAGAAGATAAGTTTAATGTATATGGTAGAGGTATCCTTCACTTGTCTGTTCTTATTGAAACGATGAGAAGAGAAGGCTATGAACTTCAGGTTGGAAAACCACAAGTCATTGAAAAAGAAATTGATGGAGTAAAATGCGAGCCATACGAGACTTTAGTTATAGATGTGCCTGAGGAATACTCTGGTAAGGCAATAGAATTAGTTACGCAAAGAAAGGGAGACCTTTTGGTTATGGAGCCCAAAGGAGACCTTCAACATTTAGAATTTGATATCCCATCTAGAGGATTAATTGGATTAAGAAATAACATGCTTACTGGAACATCAGGTCAAGCAATTATGACACATAGATTTAGAGAGTTTTGTCCTTACAAAGGAGATATAGTTTCGAGAACAAAGGGTTCTCTAATTTCTATGGAAAAAGGTCCGTCCACTGGCTTTGCTATTAATAGGCTCCAGGACAGAGGTCGATTTTTTGTTGAACCTGCAGACATAATTTATAAAGGTCAGGTGGTTGGAGAGCATTCTAGAGACAATGATTTAGAAGTGAATCTTGTAAAAGGGAAGCAACTTACAAATATGAGAAAGTCGGGATCTGATGATGCAATGAAAATTGCTCCAAAAGTTGTTTTTTCATTAGAAGAATCTATGGAATATATTGGCAAAGATGAATATTTGGAGGTAACACCTCAGAGTTTGAGGATGAGGAAAATTAATTCATAAATCATCAAAACCAATAAAATATTTCACTTTTAATGGTCAATTTTTTTAAATATTCATATTTGAAATATGAAAGTAGCGGTAATTGGTGGAGGCGCTGCAGGATTTTTCGCAGCATTTTCTTCCAAAGAACATCATCCAAATGCGGAGGTTTTTCTTTACGAAAAATCTGATAAGATTCTCTCAAAAGTAAAAATATCAGGAGGAGGGAGGTGCAACGTAACACATGCCTGTTTTCAACCCTCTGCTTTATCCCGATTCTACCCCAGAGGAGCTAAGTTCTTAAAAAAAGCATTTAAAGTTTTTCAACCAAGAGATACAATTAAATGGTTTTCAGAGAGAGGAATAGGTTTAAAAACGGAATCGGATAATAGAATGTTTCCTATTTCTGATAATTCTCAAACTATCGTGGATTGCTTTTTAAGAGAGCTTCAAATTAAGAAAATACAACTGATTAAGAATGCTAGAATTCTTGAGATAATCCCTAATATTAAAGGTTATTATTTATGCTTTAAAAATCATAAACTTCATTTTGATAAAGTGATTATTGCTTCTGGAGGAAGCCCGAAACCCAAAGGTTTTGATTGGTTGAAAAAATTAGGACACCACATTATTTCTCCTATTCCTTCTTTGTTTACTTTTAATATGCCGGGTGAATCAATTACTAAACTTATGGGTGTTGTGGTTGAAAATGCAATTGTTCGGATTCAGCGTACAAAACTCAGATACCAAGGGCCTGTTTTGATCACGCATTGGGGTATGAGTGGGCCAGGGATTCTCAAGTTATCTTCTTGGGGAGCAAGATTTTTACATCAAAGTAATTACGAATTTAAAGTTCAGATCAATTGGATTTCAATTAAAAATGAAGAGGATGCATTTTGTTTTTTATCTGAAAATTTTGATTCAATCAAACGAAAAAAAATATCTAATGCAAATCCTTTTTCTTTACCCAACAGTATTTGGCTTTATATTATAGATAGATTACAGATCTCTCCAAATATTATTTGGTTAGATTTATCTAAAAAACAACTGAATAGATTAATCAATATTTTGTTAAATGATGTTTACCAAGTTTTAGGAAAAACCACTTTTAAAGAAGAGTTTGTTACTTGCGGAGGAGTATCTTTGGAGGACATAGAG
>TARA_Y100000385_G_scaffold275919_1_pt1 | contig 13851 bp, 10 predicted proteins | sample TARA_Y100000385 | Tara Oceans TARA_Y100000385 (sample SAMEA2620980) | marine metagenome | biome: marine biome (ENVO:00000447); feature: surface water layer (ENVO:00002042); material: "saline water (ENVO:00002010), including plankton (ENVO:xxxxxxxx)" | depth 5 m
CTGAACTATGGTCTGAACTATGGTCTGAACTATGGTCTGAACTATAGCTCCTCCCAGCTTTTTCATTCGCTCGACTAAACCATGAAGGAACTCTGCTGTAATGTAAAAGAAGATCAGCATATCCAGTTTTAGCCATAGAGGATATAGATTATGGTTTCAAAGTTATTGTAAAAGGAGTAAAGTGTTATTGGTTTTCATCTTCCTTAATCTTATCTACAAAATAGCTCCCAAATTCAGTTAATTTATACTCTCCTACACCTTTGATATTTGAGAATTCGACAAGTGACTTTGGTTTATAATGAGCCATTTCTCTGAGACTCGCATCTCCAAATATTATATATGCAGGAACGCCTCGACTAGATGCGATTTCTGCTCTTACTTTTTTCAATTCTCTAAACAAGTATATATCGTATTCCGTAATTTTTTGAACAGGTTCTTTTTTGTTTGTTCTCTTTTTTTCTTGCCAAATAAATTTTGCTAAAGAAAGACCTTCATCTCCAAAAAGAACTCCCTTTGAAAGCTTGGTTAATTTAAGTTTAGAATAATTCAAATAATCTATCTCTATGTAACCCATATTGACTAGCTGGGTAATGTATGCTCTCCAGTCTTCGGGGGACAAATCCTTTCCTGCACCGAAGGTTTTTATTCTGTCCCACCCCCACTTTTTGATTTCTGATCTATCTGAACCTCTCAAAACATCAATAAGATTACGTACTGTCAATCTTTCCTGAGATCTATAAATAGCAGACATAGCTTTTTGAGCTATAACTTTTCCATCTATCATTTCAGCAGGATTAAGACAGTTGTCACAATGTCCACAAGCTTCAGATCTAAACTCACCAAAATAATTTAATATCATGTTTGTCCGACAATTAGAGGCATTCGCAAACTCCCACATTCTATTGAGTTTTTGGGATTGAACTATCTTAAATTGTTCACTTGCTTCGCTGCCATCTATGAATGATCTCAATTTTACAACGTCAGCATAGCTGCTGAAGAGTAAAGATTCTGCCGGTTCTCCATCGCGCCCTGATCTTCCTATCTCTTGATAATATCCTTCTAAGTTTTTAGGCATATTATAATGTATGACCCATCTGATGTTCGATTTATCGATGCCCATGCCAAAAGCAATAGTTGCACATACTATTTTAATTTTGTCATAGAGGAAATTGTTATGTACAAATTTTCTTTCATCACCACTCATACCTGCATGATAATAAGCCGCTTCTAATCCAAAACTTTGGAGGCTATCTGCTACTGATTCACATGCTTTGCGACTCAGACAATATATGATACCTGCTTCGTCTTTATAATTATAGATGAACTTCCTTATTTCTTTAATTCTATCAGTTCCCGGGAGAGCTGAAATTGTTATGTTTTTTCTTTCAAAACTTCCTAAAAGATGCTTCGGTTCAGTAAGTGCTAGTTTCTCTATTATATCCTTTTGAGTAGCACTATCCGCTGTTGCAGTAAGAGCGATTGTTGGAACCTTAGGAAACCTTTCTTTTAAGATTCTCAATTTCTCATATTCTGGCCTAAAGTCATTCCCCCATACGGACACACAATGTGCTTCGTCAATTGCAATTAGACTTACATTCATTGTATCTAAATATCGAAGCATATTTTCAGTCAAAAGACGCTCAGGGGCCATGTAAAGGATAGATGCGCTGTCAGATGAGATCTTTGAATAAATCAAATTTTGCTCATGAGATGAAACATTACTATGGATGGCATAAGCATTTATTCCATTTTCTCGAAGACTTATAACCTGATCATCCATCAAGGCTATAAGAGGAGAGACTACAATGCTAATGCCTTCTTTGACTAATGCGGGGACTTGAAAGCAAATAGATTTGCCGCCACCTGTTGGCAATACAAGTAAAGTATCATGTCCTTCTAATACCGCAGTAATGGCTTCTTCTTGAAGAGGTCGAAATCTATCATACCCGAATTTGTCTTTAAGAATTTGGTGGATTGCGTTTTTGATCAATGAGTTTTTTCTATATGAAGCCTCAATATAAAAACTGGATTCATCTTATTCAGAATTATGAACTACGATCATGGTTCTTTTCATACCTTGAACTTGAATTACAAAATAAATTGATGAAAAAAATTCTCGTATTAGGACTAGGAAAAGTAGGTAGCCTAGTTGGTGTTTTATTGAGTAAAAAGTTTATGGTAACAGGACTAGATCAGAAAAAACCACATTACAATTATGACCTTCCTTTTGAAGTAATATTAGGAGATGTAAGCGACATAGAATTTATGAAAGGCTTGATGTCTAAGTATGATTCTGTTGTTTCCGCATTACCATACTTTTTAAATAAGCCTATTGCAAAAATAGCTCATGACGAAGGGCTGCATTATTTTGACCTTACAGAAGATGTCGAAACCACAAATTATATTCGGGAATTGAGTAAAACGTCCCGAACAGTAATGGCTCCTCAATGTGGTCTTGCTCCAGGATTCATTGGTATCATAGGAGCACATCTTGCCAATGAATTTACGAAAGTGAGGGATATTGAGTTAAGAGTTGGTGCATTGCCTAAATATCCCAATGGATTATTAGCTTATTCATTCACCTGGTCTCCTGCTGGTGTAATTAATGAATATATTAATGATGCTGAAGCAATTCAAAATGGTAAGCGGAAGATGGTAAGCTCGTTGGATGGTTTTGAATATATCAACATTGGCGGTCGTGAGTTTGAAGCATTTACTACATCTGGAGGATTAGGAACTATGTGTGAGACATATGAAGGAAAGGTGGATACACTCAACTATAAGACTATAAGATATCCAGGACATGGTAAACTAATGAAATTCTTAATTCAAGAGTTAATATTAAAAGAAAATAAAGAACAGCTCACCAAAATTTTAGAAAACGCGAAACCACCAGTGAAAGAGGATGTAGTATATGTTTATGCTGTGGTAGAGGGTTGGCAAGACAAAAAACTTTTGAGGAGTGAATATTTTAAAGCTTTTTCTCCATTGCAAATTGGTGGTAAAGAATGGAGGGCTATCTCATGGACCACTGCTGCCTCTATTGCAGCTGTAGTTGAAATGGTCAATAATGGAAGTCTTCCAAACAAAGGTTTTATAAAACAAGAGGAGATTGCCTTTGATACTTTTATGAAAACAGAAAGTGGTAGCCTTTATTTGAATTCGGATAGTTAGTAATAAGAGATATAAAATCCGAAAGGCTTATAGTAAAAGAAACTTTTTTCAAAAAAATTCAAGATTTTATAGGGGTAAATGGAAAGATGATTGTCTTTATGGTGTATTTAGGTACAAAAAAAAATTATTATCCTAAAATATACCAAGTTTAAATTCTCGAAAAGTCGAGATGATTTAAAATTAGTTTTACCCTACTATACCAAGTAAAAGCACCTCATTAATACCAATATAAGGTGCTTTTTTTATGCCCTAAACTAAAAATTCCCACCATTTCCACTCTCTTTCTTAGTGGACAATAAATAATAATTATAAAATTGTCATTTTCGCATATTGATTGATTGAATGTCATGTATGACAATAGAAAGTGAATGATAGATTTTGAAAAAATTGTATTAAAGAATGGCCTTACAGTTCTCACTCATCAGGATACTACCACGCCTATGGCGGCTGTAAATGTACTTTACAAAGTAGGCTCACGAAACGAATCTTCAGATAATACAGGATTTGCTCACCTTTTTGAACATTTAATGTTTGGAGGGTCAGAAAATGTAGGTGATTTTGATGAAATAATCCAAATAGCTGGAGGAGAGAATAATGCCTTTACTAACAGTGATTACACCAATTATTATGAAGTGTTACCAGTAGAGAATATCGAATCTGCACTATGGGTAGAAGCTGATAGAATGGCAAATCTTATTATCAGTAAAAAAAGCCTTGATGTACAAAGAAAAGTGGTAGTTGAAGAGTTCAAGGAGGTGTGTTTAAATACACCATATGGTGATGCATGGCATCATATATCTTCAATGTGCTACCAAAATCACCCATACAATTGGCCTACAATTGGAAAAGTGCCAGAACATATAGATCAGGCTAAAATAGAAGATGTGAGTCAATTTTATCAAAAGTATTATACTCCTCATAATGCAGTTCTTTCAATTGCATCCCCACTAGGTCATGACGAAATGAAAGTGCTTGCAAATAAGTGGTTTGCAGAAATAGATAGCTCTTCATCAAAATGGGACAGACTTTCTCCGGAACCTGTCCAAAAAGAAAAAAGGCAAAAAGAAGTTAGTGCAGATGTGCCAGTTAGATCTGTATACCTAGCATTCCCTATGCCGGATAGATTAGACCCTAAGTTTTATATATGTGATCTTCTCTCAGATTTATTAGCTTCCGGTAAATCCAGTAAACTTTATCAAAACCTAGTTAAAAAATCTCAATTCTTTTCCAGTATAAATGCATATATCTCTGGGACATTTGACCCTGGATTGTTCATCATAGAAGGTAAACCAATGCCCGATGTAGATATGGAAAAGGCTAAAAATCTAATTTGGCAACAAATTGATATTATAAAGAACGGAAAGGTCACAGAAAGAGAACTTATTAAACTTAAGAACAAGCTCACTACAGAGATTATTCTTTCTAATTTGGACATTCTTAATAAGGCTATGATTTTGTCTTATTTTGAGGCTTTAGGCAATGTGGACTTAGTCAATGAACAAATAGAGATGTATAGCAAAATAAGCAAGGACGATGTGATCAATGTCGCAAATGAAATACTTGTTGAAGAGAGGTTAAATGAATTGATCTATCTCCCATCAGACAATTGACAAGAAAAATAAATTATGAATATTAAGTTTTGTGGAGCGGCAAGGAATGTAACAGGAAGTGCTCATTTGATCACTCTGGACAATGGATTCAGAATGCTCTTAGATTGTGGGTTGTTTCAAGGAGGTAGAGATAATTGGGAAAGAAATAACAACTGGCATTTTGATCCCGCATCTGTGGATTGCCTTTTATTATCACATGCACATATTGATCATACAGGACGAGTTCCAAAACTCGTAAGGGATGGATTTAATGGATGTATCCATGCCACCCATGCTACACGGAGTTTGTGTAATATCATGCTTTTGGATAGTGCCAAAATACAGGAGAGAGATGTAGAATGGTATAATAAAAGAATGATCAAGAAGCGGGCTAAAAAGAAAAAGAATAAAGGAAAAATTCTCAAGAATAGAGTCCCACTTTATGAAAGTAAAGATGTAGCAGAGACAATGAAATTGTTCAAAAGTTATCCTTACGAGCAATGGCATAAAATTCATGATGATGTAGAAATATTTTATCGAGACCAGGGGCATATTTTGGGGTCTGCTAGCATAACACTGCGCATTACAGAAGGAAATAGGAAAAGAACTATTGGGTTTACTGGAGATATTGGGAGACCTGATAGACCTATTTTGAGGGATCCAAAGTCACAACCTGAAGTAGATTACCTCATTTGTGAATCTACGTATGGAGATAAAGATCATGAGGACAAACCAGAGCAAGTTGAGAAATTTTTAAAAATTTTGACGGAGACATGTATTGAAAAAAGAGGAAAACTAATTATTCCTGCTTTCAGTATTGGTCGGACTCAGGAGCTGGTCTATCTGATGGATAAATTAACAACTGCTGGGAGATTGCCCCCTGTTCCAGTCTTTGTGGATAGCCCTCTAGCTGTTAATGCAACGGATATTTATGGTATACACTCTGAGTGTTATGATGATGCTCTGAATGAATATATGTTGATAGATAAGAATCCTTTTGGGTTTAATAATTTGAAATATGTTAGAACTGTAGATGAGTCGAAATGGCTCAATGAATCTAAGGACCCTTGTGTTATTATTAGTGCTTCTGGGATGATGAATGCTGGAAGAATAAGGCACCATATGTACCACAATTTAGAAGATGAAAAAAACACATTTCTTATTGTGGGCTATTGCTCTCCTGAGACGGCAGGTTCTATACTTAAGAATGGAGCTACAGAGCTTAAGTTATTTGGTGATGTGCTAGAAGTAAAGGCCAGTATAGAGACAATGTCCTCATTTTCTGCACATGGAGACAGAAATGAAATGCTTAATAACATTCAAAATCAAAAAGAAAATCTAAAAAAATTGTTCTTGGTCCATGGTGAACATGATACCCAGCAAAAATTTCAAGAGTATTTGGGCAACAGAGGGTTCGATAATGTGGCAATTCCTTATGAAGGTGAAGAAGTGATTATCTCATAATTCAAATCCAAAAGTTTAGATATACTCACCACTGAATAATGTTCTTTCTATAGAAGTAGATAATAGTATGTTTTCTATTTTTGCATGATAATATCCAAAATTATCTTTATTGAATAGAATAATTACTCTCGGAGAACATATCATTCAGACTCAAACTGAACACAAATATGCTACAGGAGAACTCAGTGCATTGCTTAGTGCGCTGCGACTTTCGGCTAAAGTTGTAAATGCTGAAATCAATAAAGCTGGCCTTGTTGAAGACATCATGGGTAGTGTAGGTAGTCAAAACGTACAAGGAGAAGATCAGCAAAAGCTTGACATTTATGCACATCGGATTTTCATTGAAGCCCTTGAAATGAGAGAGGTGGTGTGTGGTGTTGCATCAGAAGAAGAAGATTCCTTCATTGCCTTCGATTCCGAGAAAAGTAAAAATGGAAAATATGTTGTGCTCATTGATCCATTAGATGGTTCTTCAAACATTGATGTAAATGTATCTGTCGGCACTATTTTTTCTATATATCATCGCAAATCTCCTCAGGGCACCTCAGCTACACTTGAAGATTTTTTACGACCGGGTACGAGTCAAATTGCCGCAGGATATGTCCTTTATGGATCTTCTACTATGATGGTGATGACTACTGGAGAATATGTTAACGGCTATACATATGATCCTTCTACTGGAGTGTTTTTTCTTTCACATCCTAGGTTTCAAATACCTAAAACAGGAAAGATATATTCTATTAATGAAGGAAACTATCCATTTTTTGATAAAAAAGTGAGGGATTACATCAAGTATGTAAAAGAAGATGATCAGAGTACAGGAAGGCCATATTCTAGCAGATATATTGGATCATTGGTTGCTGATTTTCATCGCAATATGATTAAAGGAGGAATCTATCTTTATCCAGGAACAACATTTAGACCAGAGGGGAAATTAAGACTGCTTTATGAATGTAATCCAATGGCCCTTCTTATCGAAAAAGCTGGAGGAAAAGCAACTGATGCTCATCAAAGAATATTAGAAATACAACCTAGACAATTGCACCAAAGATGTCCATTGTTCATTGGTTCTGCGGATATGATAGATGAGGCTATGGGTTTCATAAAAACTCCTTAATTTGAAAATATTCATATCCTTTGTTTTGGCAGAATTGAATACACTTTTTATTCATTTCTAATTTTGTCCAATCTTTATTTTTCCTTTCTTTTCTATATTTTTTAATAAGAGTATTTAGCGTTTTTGAGTATTCATCATCATCAATTACTGCTAGTCCTTTATTGATGCAATATTCAGACACCATTTTTGCTTTCAGGTTCTTTTTGATTTTTTGTTTACCCCATTTTTTAATTCTAAACTTTCCTCCAGAGTAGGTCTCAGCATATCTCTGCTCATTTAAAAAATCCTCCTTTATAAGTTCTGTAATGACATATTCTAAGTCATCACCATATACCTTAAGGGCAATAAGTTTATTTCTTACTTCAGAGTGACACCGCTCTTGATAGGCACAGTATCGCTGCATCTTTATAACTGCTTCTTTTTTAACACTCATAAAAGTGACTTAACTTACTCCTAACTGTCAAAATGATAGTTTAAATTATTTGACTAAATCAAATCTACAACAAATGAATACTGACATCTCGTCTTATATTGATCAAATAGTTAATATGGCTGTACAATATGCACCACAAGTCATAGGTGCAATATTGGCTTTAATCATCGGACTGTGGATTATTGGTAAAATAACCAAGTTTTTGAATGCCGCCCTTAGTCGCACTGGAATGGAAATCACACTGACTAAGTTTTTGTCTTCACTAGCAAGTATAGGGATGAAAATAATGCTTCTCTTATCTGTTGCCCAGATGTTTGGTATCAGCACGACCTCATTTGTAGCCATTTTCGGAGCTCTTATGGTAGGAGTGGGTATGGCTTTGAATGGATCAATCGGCCACACAGCTAGTGGCGTTATGCTTATGATTTTTAAGCCTTTTAAGGTAGGAGATTTAATAGAGATTGGTGGCGGTCATCTTGGTACCGTTGAAGCTATCAATGCTTTTAATACTACACTGGTCACTTTGGACAATAGAAGAATAATCGTAGCTAATGGCAATGTTACAGGTAATACTATAACAAACATCTCTGGCCAAGGAACTACAGGTGTAGAGCTCACTTTTGGAATAGGATATAATGACAGTATAGATAAAGCTCGTATGATTATCCTTGAAGTAGGACACCAATGTCCTTGGATCTTGGATGATCCAGCCCAAGTTGTTGTTGTTGAAGAATTAGCGGACAGTTCTGTCAATTTAGCCACAAGGCCGTTTTGTAAAAGTGAACACTTCTGGGATGCTAAATTTTATATGTTAGAGAATGTAAAGAAAGAATTTGACAAGAAAGGAATCAGCATTCCATATCCACAAATGGATATTCATCAGATATCATCAAACTGACAAGACGTATTTGTTAGAGTTTACTAAAGGTCTCAGCTGGAAAGAGTTGGAGCTTTTATATTTAGTGGTAAATATTAAGACCGGTTGAGCGAAGAAACAATCTTTTCAAGTTGTTGTAACATCTCACGTTTACGTTTTCCCGGAGACCAAACAAAACCGTCAACATATATTAATTCATCACCATTTACGACCATCCAAGTATGATATGGTCCACCCATGAAGTCATTTTCCATTTCCCAGATGCCTCTATATTCCTTAGCATAAAGACCATTAAAATCTTTGTTGTATTCAAGAATAGGAAGGTCTTTGTCATTTACTCGCATATAGGTATTGTTCTCAATTGACGATATGTGTTTTCTCCCAATATCATCTTTAAGAGCTTTCATATGTTCTTTACTTGTTTGTTCTTGGTCAGTGTAAATTTCTTTTCTGAGTATGAGGTTTAATGTTGCATCCTTAGTGTCCTTTCTCAGCCATATAAGATTTTCTTCTTCTACTTCTTTGGCCACCACATAGTCAAAAGGAATATCTATGCTAGTCCCTATAAGGTCCTCTACTTTTCTGGATAGTCCGCTATTACTTCCTCGTGAATAGGTGGACTGGGTAAGTTGTTTGTCGTCATGTTGACGTATTCTAGTACTTATAGTAGAAAAGTGTTCTCCTATAGCAGAAGCCAAATTATCAAACCCATCAGCTAGAATGTAAACCAGAATTTGTCCATGAGCCCATTTGTCTTTACCTATGGTAGACATACTTGGTTTTTCTTGCAAAGGATCTGAAATATTGCTCTTTGAAAGGTCTTCTATTACCATTTCCGTGGTGGAAGAAGTCGTTGAGTTCATATCTGAGAGAATAAGGTATGTCCTTAATTCTTTTCTCAGAGGCTGATCGATAAGCTCCTTTGGAGTAAAATGTCTAAGGTCAAATATTGGCTCTGGTGACGGAGTAATTGGATAAGCACCGCCATAATAATAGTCTAGGGAATCACCAATTATACTGTCCCATACATCTTGATCACAAACCACTACAATATCATTCATTATACCCAATGCAGTATGTTTCACTTTAAACCCTGGATTGTCAGAAGTACCACAGGAGGTAAGGATCATGATTAGAATCAGTACAATGAAATATTTACTTTCTTTCTTCATAATTATCTCTTAGATGCTAGTGTTCGAGATGTTGGTGGTTAAAAAGTGCTAAAATAATGGGAATATGAAGAATTATAATTAGGAATCGCTAAATGTTACAACTTCTCCATGATTCAAATTGAGAATTTGAAACAATATTCTAATTCAAAAAAACTTAGGCTGCATTTATTAATCAAAATTATATCAACCTAAAAAAGATTCTTAATAATCTCTTTTTCACCAATTCCTTCTGCTTCTGCTTTGTAGTTTTTTACAACTCTGTGACGAAGGACATCATTGGCGATAGCTTGTACATCTTCTATGTCTGGAGAGTATTTGCCATTAATAGCGGCATGACATTTTGCGCCTAACACGAGATATTGAGATGCTCTTGGTCCTGCTCCCCAAGAGATATAATTGTTGACTTGATCTGAGGCCATTACTGTATTTGGCCTCGTTTTATTGACCAATTTGACACAATATTCAATCACATTATCAGCTATAGGAATCTTTCTAACTAATCGTTGAAAGCCGACTATTTGTTCTGCATTTAAGACATTATCTAGTTTTACTTCCTTGTCAGATGTTGTTTCCTTTACAATCACCAGTTCTTCTTCAAAACTAGGATAGTCTAAAGGAATGTTGAACATAAATCTATCTAGCTGTGCCTCCGGAAGCGGATATGTTCCTTCCTGCTCGATCGGGTTTTGAGTAGCCAAAACTAAAAATGGATTAGGAAGAGCGTACCTAGTACCACTTACTGTAACCATTCTCTCTTGCATGGCTTCTAGCAATGCTGCTTGAGTTTTAGGTGGGGTTCTATTGATCTCATCTGCAAGAATAATATTTGCGAAAAGTGGCCCTTTATTAAATTTAAAATTTCTAGACTCATCCAGTATTTCAGATCCAGTGATATCTGAAGGCATCAAATCCGGAGTAAATTGGATTCTATTAAATTCTAAATCTAACACTTCTGCTATGGTACTGACAAGTAATGTTTTTGCAAGCCCAGGAACTCCGACAAGCAAACTATGGCCATTTGAAAAAAGAGAAATCAACACTGATTTTACTACATCATCTTGACCTACAATTACTTTTCCGATTTCTGATTTAAGACTTTTATATGCTGCGGCTAATGCATCTACTGCTTCTACGTCTGACTTATAATTCACTTATTTTCTAATTTTTTGTGTAAAACCTCCCAAAATTACAGAAGTACAAATTAAGAATGTACTACGTGAGAATAGATCATAAAACGTCCTAATGTGTATCCTTGTTTTATAAAGGTGAAATTGGCAATAAAAAAGGCAATGTAATATCACATTGCCTTTTCTAATACAAGATTATTTTTTCATTCTTAGATAAAACTATATCCATGATTTTTCAAAGGAAGCGATCGTAACCTTTCACCTGTGGCTGCGAATATAGCATTTGCTAATGCTGGAGCAGCAGGTGGTGTCCCAGGCTCTCCCACGCCACCAGGATATTCATCTACATCCATGATATGTACTTGCACTCTTGGCGAAACATTCATTTTGACCATATCATACTGAGGAAAATTCATCTCATTAACTGCTCCATCACTCCAAGTAATCTCTCCATATAGAGCAGCTGATAATCCAAAAACAATCCCTCCTTCTATCTGTGCTTCTACAGTATCAGGATTTACATAGTTTCCACAATCAATTGCAGAATAAAACTGGTCAATAGAAAATTGTTTCTCTCCCACTTTAGTAATCTGTGCCACTTGACCTACTATAGATCCAAATGATTTGTGCAAAGCAATTCCTTGATATGTATTTTCACCTACATTGCCCCAGTTGCTTATCTCGGCTACTTTTTCTAGTACGGCTTTGAATCGAGGATGATCATTTAGTTTATCTCTTCTGAATGCAAATGGATCCTTGCCTACTGCATGAGCACATTCATCCAGGAAACATTCAGTGAAAAATGCATTTTGAGAACTACCTACACTTCTCCAAAAACCAACCGGAATAGGTGACGCATAATCCCCAAAAGAGACTTTTCTGTTATTCATACTATAGGGTAAATGTGCTGCACCTTCACTGGTTGCTTCATCTGCTTCTGCACTTGGTGCTATTGCCGGAGCTACTCTAGTGGTAACACTTTTGCTTACTGATTGGAGAGCCATCATATTATCCCACGCTTCTATGTCTCCATCATCATTAACTTTAGCTCTGAATTTACTCTTTGCAGCTGGACGATACATATCATTTTGCATATCCTCTTCACGCGTGAATACAGTTTGAACTGGTGTGCCTTTCATTGTCATTGCTACAGCCGTTGCTTTGGCTACAAAATCAATCTCCCCTCTTCTACCAAATGCACCACCTAGTAAAGTAGTGTTTACAATTATATTTTCTTTTGGAATTTGTGATACTGCATTCAAAGTACTGTGGACAAAAGAACTACCTTGATGACCAACCCAGGCTGTTGCTTTATCATCTTCTACTAAGACTGTACAATTTAAAGGTTCCATAGCTGCGTGTGCTAGATATGGCACTTCATACGTACTTTCTATTATCCCTTCACCTTTTAATATTGCATCCACATCTCCTTCGTCTTCTGATATGGCCAAAGGTGGGCTTTCTAGGATTTTATCAAATGCTTTCGATATGTCTGCTGAATTAATTCCAGCATTTCCACCATCGTCCTCAGTTACTTGAAGGGCAAGAGCAGCATTTTTAGCTCTCCATGTATTGTCTGCGATCACAGCTGCTCCAAATTCAGTAAGAACCACTTTCTTTACGCCTTTCCTATTCTCTATATCCGATTGGTTATCAATAGAAATGATCTTGCCGCCTATAGTAGAAGAATGACGTATTGCCGCAAAAAGCATATTCTCTAATCTAACATCTATACCAAATTCTGCTTGACCATTTACTTTTTCTGGAAGATCAATTCTTTGCACAGGTTTGCCAATGAGAGTCCAATCCGCTTTACTTTTCAGCTCAGGTAAATCTTTAATTTCAACAGTTCTAGCCGCAGTGGCTAATTCTCCGTAAGACAGTTTTGCCCCATTGCTATTGTTTATTATATATCCATCTTCTGCCCTACAGTCAGATCTTTTAACTCCCCACTCTTTAGCTGCAGCTTCTTTAAGCATTTCTCTCGCTGTGGCTCCGGCAGTTCTCATATTAGTGAAGGCATCGGGGATGCTGCTACTACCACCAGTAGCAATTATTGGTAAAAAGGCCAACATTTTTTCCATGAGATTATACCCTTTAAAAGCATTTGGCTCTTTTTGAGTCATCATAAAAGTGTTTGCATAAGGCGACTCTGGTTGTGGATGTACTACTTTAATGCGAGACATGTCCACTTCTAGTTCTTCTGCGATGAGCTGAGGTATAGAAGTGTACACTCCTTGCCCCATCTCTGCCCTTGCAACGGCTAGTGTTATTGTATTATCAGGAGCTATCCTTATCCATGCATTGAGAGATTCTCCATCTCCCATTCCTTTCCCTGTATACTTTTTAATTGCCTTGCTTACATACATATTACCTGCTACTCCCACTACTAACCCAGTAGCCAATACTCCACCAGTTCCTATGAATGCCCTACGTGTCCACTTTCCCATATTATTTATCTTTTCTTTATTCTTAATTTTAATCTAATAGCTCAGCTTCTTGCATTCTCATCTTTGCAGCAGAATGAATAGCATCTCTTACTCTTTGATAAGTTCCACACCTACAGATATTGGTCATTTTCGCATCTATATCAGAATCTGTCGGTTCAGGTATTTCATCTAAAAGAGCTTCGGCAGCTAAAATTTGACCCGATTGGCAATATCCACACTGTGGCACTTGATGTTGTATCCATGCTCTTTGTACAGCTGTCAAATTGCCATCATTACTTACTCCTTCGATAGTAGTTATTTCTTTGCCCACAACTGCAGATACAGGCAGTGTGCAGGTACGCGTAGCTATTCCATCAATCATTACAGAACAGGCACCACAATAAGATACACCACAACCATATTTTGTGCCCGTCATATTGAGTTCATCCCGAAGTACCCAAAGTAAAGG
>TARA_Y100000385_G_scaffold80422_1_pt1 | contig 13841 bp, 11 predicted proteins | sample TARA_Y100000385 | Tara Oceans TARA_Y100000385 (sample SAMEA2620980) | marine metagenome | biome: marine biome (ENVO:00000447); feature: surface water layer (ENVO:00002042); material: "saline water (ENVO:00002010), including plankton (ENVO:xxxxxxxx)" | depth 5 m
AACGCATTGGAGCCATACCAGCACCACCACCAATATATAGCATTTCAGCTTCGGAATGATTTATAAAGAATTCTCCATATGGCCCAGATATTGTTACTTTATCTCCTGGTTTTCTCCCAAATATATAGGAAGAAGCAACTCCAGGATTTAGATCTGACCATGTATTTTTAGCTACATCGTATGGTGGAGCAGCAACCCTTACATTCAGCATAATCTTTCTTCCTTCATCTGGGTAAGAAGCCATAGAATACGCTCTTACTACTTCCTCATCATTTTTCATCACTAAGTGACGCATGGCAAAATTCCCTTCTCCCCAATCCTTATCAAATTTATTAGGTTCTCCTGGATGATCTTCCGGATGTGCTGTGATATCCATCTCTGAAAAAGGAACCTTACAATTAGGGATTTCAATTTGAATATATCCACCAGCTTCATATGGTATATCCTCAGGAACTTCTACAATAAATTCTTTTATGTAAGTAGCTACATTATAATTTGAAACTACAGTAGCTTCCCATTTCTTTACACCAAAAACTTCTTCTGGAATATGAATATCCATATCCTCTCTTACCTTTACCTGACAACTCAATCTGTAATTATCAGCAATTTCTTTTCTGCTAAAATGTGGCGATTCTGTTGGTAAAATGCCTCCTCCTCCTTCATTCACTTGACATGAACATTGTACACAAGTACCACCACCACCACAAGCTGATGGTAAAAATATTCCATTACTACTCAAAGTAGAGAGTAATGTGCTTCCTCCATCAACAATTATTTCTTTTTCTCCATTTATTTTAATAGTAATTTTACCTGATGGAGAAAGTTTTGCTTTTATATATAATAATATTCCTACTAAAAACAATACTACTAGTAAGAAGATAAATACACTACTAATTATCGTTAAAGAAACATCTAATAATATCATTTTTAATTCTCTTCTTTTTGATTAATATTATTGTTATCTATATTTACGTCTTTTAAAGAATCTTCATATAACTTTAAAGAATTATCAATTTTATTATTAGCATCTAACTTAATCCCCATAAAACTCATAAAAGCAATCCCCATCAAACCCGTAATAATAAATGTAATTCCTAAACCTCTTAGAGCTGGAGGAACATTTGAATATCTTATTTTCTCTCTGATTGCAGCAATACCAACAATAGCTAAAAACCAACCTACTCCAGATCCAAGTCCAAATACAGTTGCTTCAGTTATCGTAGAATAATCATTCTCCTTCATGAATAAGGAAGCTCCTAAGATTGCACAATTCACAGCAATAAGAGGAAGAAAGATACCTAAAGAACTATATAATGTAGGGGAAAATTTCTCAACAATCATTTCAACTAACTGAACCATCGACGCAATAACTGCAATGAACATAATAAAAGAAAGAAAAGATAAATCTACATTCTTAAATTCTTCTCCAAACCATATTAAAGCACCTTCCTTAAGAACATAATTTTCTAGTAAATAGTTTACTGGAACTGTAATACCGAGAACAAAAACTACAGCTAACCCTAAGCCAATAGATGTTTTTACTGTTTTTGATACTGCCAAATAGGAACACATTCCTAAAAAGAAGGCAAACACCATATTGTCAATAAAAATTGCCTTGATAAATATATTTGCTAAATCTTGCATAATTTTATTTAGATTCTACTAAATCTTTATTCTTAACTCTTTGAATCCATATGATAATACCAACTGTAATCAGAGCCATTGGGGGTAATATCATCATACCATTATTTTCATATCCTAAATTATATAAACCTATTTTTTCTAAAACAGGATATCCATATAAGGTTCCTGATCCTAATAATTCTCTGAAAAAAGCAACAGCAATTAAGATCCAAGCATAACCAAATGAATTTCCCAAACCATCTAAAAATGATTTCCACGGGCCATTTGCCATACCAAAAGCTTCTAATCTTCCCATAATAATACAGTTCGTAATAATAAGTCCAACAAAAACAGATAGCTCTTTACTAACATCATAAACATAAGCCTTTAATATTTGATCTACTAAAATTACTAGAGTTGCTATAACAACTAACTGTACAATAATTCTGATTCTAGAAGGTACGAAATTCCTCATCAGAGAAATCACAACATTTGCAACAGAAAGAACAAACAATGTAGATATAGACATAACAATCGCAGGCTTTAATTGCACAGTAATTGCTAATGCTGAACATATTCCTAATACTTGAACTGTTACTGGATTGTTACTATCCAATGGGTCAGTAATAAGTTTCTTGTTTTTCTTTGAAAATAAGTTTTCCTTTTCACTCATAATTAATCTATTACTCTTTTACCTATATTTGATATAGAATCTCTTTTCTCATCAGTATTAATTACTTCCATAACTAATCTGACTTCTTTTTTTCTTTTATTTTCTCCATTATCTTCCATTAATCTAAAATAAGGAAGATATCTTTTTAATCTTTCCTTTATCATTTTTTCTACTCCAACAGAAGTAATAGTACCACCGGATATTCCATCTACCTTATGAATATCTCCATTTGAACCACCTTTTTGAACTAAAATAGAAACAAATTTATTACTATCTTCTTCAAAAATTGTTTTTCCTTCAAAAACATCTTGAAATAATGCTGTGTTAATTTCCGCTCCTAGACCTGGAGTTTCTGCTTTATGGTCAAATACAGCTGCAAATACAGTGTTAAAATCGTCATTAAACGAGATAAAACCCCAAATAGGCCCCCATAACCCCTTTCCTCTTAAAGGAATAATATATTTTGTTGCTCCTTCAACTTCTGATATATATATTGGCAATAAACTTGTTCTTTCTTCTAATGGTATATTTTCATCATCTTCAACTATACTTTTCTTTACTTCTTTAGATAAGTCTACATCAAATGCTGATAAATTATTTATTATTTCACCTAAATGATTTAATACTAACTCTTCTTTTATATAAATAGGATAGTCAATTGCTGCTTGATCTCTATTAACATACACACCTACTGATCTCAAAATACTCTGTTTCTTTTCTAATTCAACATTAGTATATTGAGCGTCTTTCAAAATTATTGATGTTCCAGAAAGAATAACAGCTACAACTATTACCATGATAGCCGCAAAACCGAAAGTATAACTATTTTTATTTGAATCCATAATTTATCCTTTTGATCTTTTAAGTCTTCTTTTAATATTCGCTTCAATTACATAATGATCAATTAATGGAGCAAAAACATTCATCAGTAAAATTGCCAACATCATCCCTTCAGGATAAGCTGGATTAAAAATTCTAATTACAATCGCAAAGAATCCAATTAAAAAACCATAAATGTACTTACCAAAATTAGTTTGAGAACCAGTAACAGGGTCAGTAGCCATATAAACTGCACCAAAAGCAAACCCTCCTATGATTAAATGAATATGTGCAGGAGTAGTCATTAAATAATTTAATCCCCAAAGATTAAACAACAATGATGTTAAATATCCTCCAATAAATGTCGATAAGATAATTCTCCAACTACCAATTCCTGTAAAAAGCAAAATAAAAGCACCAATTAATATTGCTATTAAAGATGTTTCACCTATTGATCCTGGTATTAATCCAATAAACGCATCAGAACTTGACCATTTTAATTCTGCAAAAGATTTAGTATCCGTAGCTAACTCTCCTAAAATAGTAGATCCTGAATGACCATCAACTGAAGCTCCATGAACCCAGACTTTATCTCCTGACATGTGAGACGGATAAGCAAAAAAGAGAAAGGCTCTTGCTGTTAGTGCAGGATTTAAAATATTCATTCCTGTTCCTCCAAAAACCTCCTTACCAATTACTACAGCAAAAATCACAGAAACTGCTAACATCCACAAAGGAACATCAATCGGCATAATTAATGGAATTAACATACCTGAAACTAAATATCCTTCATTAACAGAATGTCCACGATATATTGCAAAAGCAAACTCGACACCCAAACCAACTCCATAAGAAACAATTAATAATGGCAAGAACTTTAAAAAACCAAAACTAATATTCTTTAAAAAACTAGTAGACTCTTCAATAGCCTTATAATATTCCTCACCAATATTCCACATTCCAAATAACAAGACTGGTAACATTGCAATTATAACCATAAACATAGAACGTTTTAGATCAATTCCATCTCTAATATGTGTACCTGATTTTGTTGTGTGTTCTGGCACAAAAGCCATAGTTCGAAAGGCATCATATGCTGGATGTATTTTTTCGAATTTACCTCCTTTCTGAAAATGAGGATCTATTTTGTCAAATATATTCTTAATTATCTTCATCAACTATTTTCTTTTCTTACTAAATCTAAACCATGACGAATAATTTTCTGAACTTCAATTTTAGATGTACACACAAACTCACATAATGCGAAATCCTCAGGAGAAACTTCATAGATACCTAAATTCTCCATTAGTTCAATATCTTCAATCATTATTGCTTTTATTAGTTGATTTGGATAAATGTCCATAGGCAAAACTTTTTCATATTGTCCAGTCATAACATACGCTCTTTCTTCTCCATTTAAGTTAGCATTCAAACTATATTTTTTGCTTGGTGTCAACCATGAAAAAAATGATCTTGAAGCTGAGAACTTCTTTAATCCTGGAGATATCCAACCTAAAAATTCTGACTCATCTCCCTCTGGTATTGCAGTTATCTGATAATCATAAAAACCTAAAGTTCCATTTTGATCAATTTTTTTTCCTGTAAGAACATTTCCGCTAATTACTCTTGTTTTGCCTTCATTTAGATTATCTTTCAAAAAATTTAATACAGAAGTACCTGCAATTGTTCTATAATATCTTGGGTTTTTTATTTGAGAACCTGATACCGCAATTATTCTAGAAGCGTCATATTTTCCATCTTTAAACAACGTAGCGATAGTAATCACATCCTGAGGAGATAAGTACCAGATAATGTCATCTTTATTTATTGGGTCAATATGATGAATTTGCACTCCTACATTACCCGATGGATGTTTTCCTGAAATTCTATTTACCTGAACTCCTTTTGCATCTGCAAAAACTTTGGAAGGGTTAGAATAACCATCAATATTTAGATGGGTAATACCTGAAGTAAGTTTTGTAATAATATCTAAACCATATTGAAACAACTCTTCTTTTCCATAAAGTGCGAAATCATTATCAATAGCAATTGGATCAGAGTTAAAAGCCGAAATAAAAATAGACTTTGGAGTGTCTAAAGGGTTTGCAATTACATCATAAGGCTTTTGCCTGATAAAAGGCCATACTCCATTTGAACACATTTTATCAATTATTTTTTCTCTACTTAAATCTGTAGTTTTTTCTGAATTTAGACTTTCATATTCAATTTCAATGTCAGAAATAATTACAACCTTTAAAATTCTTCGTTTTTCTCCTCTAACGATATCAGTTACCTCACCACTTACTGGAGAACAAAACTTAACCATTTCATTGTACTTATCTACAAAAAGTATTGTTCCAGCTTTTATCTTATCACCTATCTTTACGTTAAGTTTTGGTGTCAATCCATGAAAATCAGTTGGTTTTAATTCGTAAGTCTTAGCAAATTCTGATGTAGAATAAACTTGTTCGGACGCTCCTATTAACTGTATGTTTAGACCTTTTTTTAAACGAACCTCTTCAGACATCTTGAATTATTAGATTTTTCGGTTGCAAAAGTATAAATTTGCATCAAACAAAAACAAATTTTATTCATATTTTTTAATGAAAAATAATAATCAATATTTACTAATACTTTTTACTGTTCTATTTAGTAGTTTCTATGCACTCGGACAAAAAGAGAATGTCGTTTTTGAAAACGAGATTTTCAATACAAATATTCTGACTCCACTTTTACATACTGAAAATAACCCAATGAGTAATCCAATTATTCATTTAGGAACAGAAGAAAAACTACAGCTTAGTTTTGATGATTTTTCTGAAGATTTGCAAGATTATTATTACACAATTGTTCATTGTAACTCTGATTGGACTCAATCAGATCTAATGAAATCAGAATATATCGATGGATTTTTCGAAAACAGAATTGAAGACTATGAATTTTCTTTTAACACATTACAAAAATATACGCATTACAACTTAGTATTTCCTGAAAATTATCTGAAACCATTATTATCTGGGAACTATATAATTAAAGTATTTGCAAACAACAATCTGAAAGAAATTGTCTTAATAAGAAGATTTATGGTTTTAGATGAAAAACTAAACATCTCGAGCAATGTAAAAAGAGCTACTTTAATTGATGATAGAGAATATAAACAAGAAATAGATTTCACTATCTCTCATTCTAATGTGTATGTTGCTAATCCATATTCAGATATAAAGGTTGTTATAAAACAAAACAACAGAGAAGACAACTCTATCACAAATTTACAACCATTATTTGTAAAACAAGATCAGCTAATTTACGATTATGAAATTGAAAATACTTTTGAAGCAGGCAATGAATTCCGTCATTTTGACATAAAAAGTATAAGATATCAATCTGAAAGAATCAAAGAGATTTCATCTGACAGCAACAACATAAATGTAAAATTATTAACTGACATAAGTAGGTCGTTTGAAGAGTTTATTAGTATACCAGATATAAACGGAGAATTCTTAATAAATAAACAAGAAGCATGGAATTCAGAAACAGAAGCAGAATATATTAAAGTCAATTTCTCATTATTAGAAAACAGAAAAATTAGTTATGGAGACATCTACCTAATCGGAAGATTTACCGATTGGAAAATAAAGGAAGGTTATAAACTTCAATTTAATGAGATAAGTAGAAGATACGAATGTATTGTTTTACTAAAACAAGGATACTATAATTATCTGTATATAGTGCAAGATCATTCAAACAAACATACTAATTTAACTTTTATAGAAGGTAGTCACTACCAAACAAAGAACGATTACTATATTTATGTATACTACCGTGAAATTGGTAAAAATTACGAACAACTAATTGGTTTTAAGAAAACCTCTTCTGAACTATTTTAACAGTTATAAAAACCCTCTGATTTTCTCACATCTAAGTTCTGTTTTTTAATATCTATCTTTTATCTATCTTTGCAAATAAATATAAATAGAAAACAAAAATGTCAAAAGGATTTTTTAATGTACCTATAGCTAGTTGTGAGCCAATCAAAAGTTACGCATCAGGAACTTCAGAAAGAGGGGAATTACTATCAGAATATAATAGAATGTATAACTCACACATTGATATACCAATGCATATTGGAGGTAAAGAATTTTACACAGAGGATAAAAGAGAGTTATGCCCTCCTCACGACCACAAACATGTAGTTGGTACTGCCAACTATGGTGGAAAGAAAGAAGTTAGAATAGCAATAGATGCAGCGATGAAAGCAAGAGAAAAATGGAGTCAAATGAGTTGGGAACACAGAGCATCAATATTTCTAAAAGCAGCTGACCTTTTAGCAGGTCCTTTCCGTGCCAGAATGAATGCTGCTACTATGATAGCACAAAGTAAAAATGTATTTCAAGCAGAAATTGATGCAGCTTGCGAATTGATTGATTTTTTCAAATTCAATGTACAATACATGAGTCAATTATACAAAGAGCAACCAGAATCTTCTCCCGGCATTTGGAACAGACTTGAACATCGACCACTAGAAGGATTTGTATTTGCACTTACTCCTTTTAACTTTACTTCTATCTGCGCTAACCTATGTGCAGCACCTGCAATGCTCGGTAATGTAGTAGTTTGGAAACCTGCAGAAACTCAGATATATTCAGCACAAGTAATTATGGATTTATTTAAAGCTGCTGGTCTACCTGATGGAGTAATTAATATGGTAACCGTTAGTGGTAAAGAGATTTCGGAAGTAGTATTTCAAGATGAAAACTTTGCAGGTTTACACTTTACTGGTTCTACTAATGTATTCCGCGCCTTATGGAAAGGAATTGGTAACAATATAGAAAAATATAAGTCGTACCCAAGAATTGTTGGTGAAACTGGAGGAAAAGATTTTATTGTAGCACATAAATCAGCAGTAGCAACTGAGGTAGCAACAGCTATTAGTAGAGGTGCTTTTGAATACCAAGGACAAAAATGTTCTGCAGCAAGTAGAGCTTACATTCCAACTAACCTTTGGGGAGATGTAAAAGAACAAATTATTAAAGATGTAAATTCATTTAAAATGGGATCTCCATCTGATACCTCCAACTTTATAAATGCAGTTATTTCCGAAAAAGCATTCGATAGTATCGCTTCTTATATAGATTATGCTAAAAATTCAGATGAAGCTGAAATTATTGTTGGTGGTAATTACGATAAATCATTAGGTTATTTTATTCAACCTACCATAATTGTAACTACAAACCCTCAGTTTAAAACTATGGTAGAAGAAGTTTTCGGACCTGTAATGACTATTTATGTATATAATGAAGAGAAATGGGAAGAAACACTTACTTTAGTAGATAAAACATCAGAATACGCTCTTACAGGAGCTATCCTATCAGTTGATAGATATGCAGCAGAAACAGCATGTAAAATGTTAGAAAATTCTGCGGGGAACTTCTATATAAATGATAAACCAACAGGAGCAGTTGTAAGTCAACAGCCATTTGGTGGAGCTAGAGGTTCTGGAACAAATGACAAAGCTGGTTCTGTTCTTAATTTATTGAGATGGGTTTCTCCACGAACAATTAAAGAAACTTTTGTTCCGCCAACAGATTACAGATACCCTTTTTTAGGAGAGTAGTTCTTTATGAATTTTAATGATTGTGGGGAGTAATAACTCCTTTTCATCATTTACAATAATATAATCGGATAGTTTTTCTTTTTTCTCTTGTGAAATCTGATTATCTATCCGTTTTTTTATCTCATTCTCAGAATAATCATCTCTATTTAAAAGTCTTTTAATTCTAAGGTCCAAAGGAGCAGAAACACAAATAACTGCATCTAACTCTATATGAGAATTACTCTCAAAAAGAATAGCGGCCTCTTTTATTACATAGGGTGAAGTTTGTTTCATATACCAATTATTAAACTCCTCTTTTACAATTGGATGAACTAAAGAATTTAATTTTTGTAATTTATCAGAATTTGAGAAAACAATAGAAGCTAGCTTTTCTTTGTTTAAATCTGAATCTTTATAAATGTCATTACCAAATTCTTCTTTCACTACTTTTATCAATTTTCTAGAGGAAGTCATTACTTTTTTTGCTTGTATATCTGCGTTAAAAATTGGAATCCTAAATGATTGGAAAACCGACGCAATATAAGTTTTTCCAGAACCAATTCCTCCAGTAATTCCTATCTTCTTCATTATTTATTAGTTTGTATTTTTTCGTACAAACATTCGTATAAAGGCAAAATATTTGGTAAGTCAAATTTTTGAGAATGAATAAAAGCGTTTTCTTTAAATTCTTCTAGTTTCTCATTATCTGAAAGTAATTCTATTGCATTTTTTGACATCTGTTTAACATCTCCTACTTCTGACAGATACCCTGTTAGACCATCAATATTTACTTCCGATAACCCTCCAGAGTTGGAAGAAATAACAGATACTCCTGAAGCCATAGCTTCTAATGCTACCAGACCAAAACTTTCTGTTTCAGAAGGAAGTAAAAATAAATCTGAAATTGACATGAACTCTTCTACCGATTTTAGTTTTCCCATGAATTTTACTCTATCAGATATATTAAATTTCCTGCAAAGTTGTTCTGCTTGTATTCTTTCTGGACCATCACCTATCATTATTAATTTTGAAGGAATTTCTTTTTGTACAAATTCAAAAATCTTCACTACATCTGTTACTCTTTTTACTTTTCTGAAATTGGAAACATGTATCAGTATTTTTTCATCAGTGTTTGCAAGTTTACTTCTCAAAACTTTACCTCCATCTTTATTATAAAGATTAGAATCGATAAAATTTGGTATTACATCTATCTGTTTTGTAATTTTAAAATGATTTAATGTTTCCTTCTTTAAATCTGATGAAACAGAAGTAACAGCATCAGATTTATTTATTGCATATTCAATAACTGGCTTAAAAGATTTATCCTTGCCGAGTAAAGTAATATCTGTTCCATGTAATGTAGTTACAATAGGAATGTTTATACCATAAGTTTCTAAAATATGTTTTGCTTGTATTGCAGCTGAGGCATGTGGTATTGCGTAATGAACATGTAAAATATCAATCTTTTCATGACGTACTACATCTACTAATTTGGAAGTTAAATTAAGTTCATAAGGAGTGTAATCAAACAAAGGGTAATCAGGCACCGTTACTTCATGAAAAAATGTTTTGTCAGATACACGATCTAATCTAAAAGGCTGGCTATAACTAATAAAATGGACTTCATGTCCTTTCTCTGCAAGAGCAATTCCAAGTTCAGTAGCTACTACTCCACTACCACCGTAAGTTGGATAACAAACAATACCTATCTTATATTTTTTTTCAGTTTCCAAAATGATTATATATTTCCTGCATAATATTTGTTCGGACATCCATCTTAAGTAATTTCCAATTATTTGCATCAGGATGAATTCTGTTAGACAAAAATATATAAATTAACTCGGTTTCAGGATCTGCCCATGCAATAGTTCCAGTAAATCCTGTATGTCCAAAACTTGTATGAGAAACAGAATTACAAGTTGGACCTCCTTCATCTGCTGGCTTGTCAAACCCAGCTCCTCTTCTATTGTCATTATTACAAAACTGACACTTTGTAAATTCTTTTACTGTTTCTTGCGAGATATACTTTTCTCCACCATAATCTCCAAAATTTAGATACATCTGCATAATTTTTGCCAAGTCATTTGCATTTGAAAATACACCAGCATGCCCTCCAACACCTCCTAACATTGCGGCTCCCTGATCATGAACATATCCCTTAATTAATTGGCTCCTATATAAATAATCTTGCTCAGTTGGAATTATTCTTATTTTCTCTATTCTATCTAAAGGCAAATAACCAAGATTTTCCATTCCTAATTTGTCATAAAAATAATTTGTGGTAAGTTGATTCAAATCATTACTATAGTGTTCTTCAATAATTTCTTTAAAAAGGTAGTATCCCAAATCAGAATATTTATATCCTTCATTTTCTCTTAATTGAGAATATTTAACAATATTCAAGATGGAGTCAGGGTAAGAAAAATGCAGGTAGATATCATCTCCAACTTTATAAGGATAAATTACAGACTCTGTAGAACTATATAGAGTGTCTCTCAAAACTTTCACCCCTTTAATGGTGTCGTCATCTAAAGTAGAATTATAAAATGAAATCCAAGATTGTAATTTAGCTTGATGAGCTAAGATATCTCTTATCACAAGTTCTGATTTATTTGATGTATCTAGATCCAGATACATCCCTAAAGTATTATCAAGATTTAATTTTCCATCATCAACCATTTTCATCAGTAAAGGAATTGTAGCACTGATTTTTGTTATAGAAGCTAAGTCATAAATATCTGAATTATCTACCTTTTTCTTCTTTGAATAAGTATGATATCCATAAGATTTATTAAAAATGATTTTACCTTCTTTTGCAATCAGAATTTGACAACCAGGCGTAGATTCTTCTGATATTGCATTTTTAGCTAAACTATCAATCTTATACAAATCAGATTCATTTACTCCAAATTCTTCTGGGATACTATATTCTAATCTGATTTTATTGGTTTCTATTCCGTAATTTAAAGCGAAGTGTTTTGTAGATACTGGCAATTTTCCTTTAGTTCCGAAACCTCCAAAAATTGCTTGTGAAGTCATCTCTTGTGATATTTCACTGTTTTGATACGATATTAAAACCGCATTAAAATTATTTGCAAAAAGAAAAGAATTTAAAGCGTAAGGACTAGCAAAAACACTAAGTACAACTTTTGATTGCACTGCAATTTTCTGAATAAAAAGATCTGTTTTTCTACTAACCTTATAGCTTTCCCAGGCAGATGCATTCGATTTATGAAGACCAATAATTACAAGGTTATACTCTGAAATTTTACTTAAAATAGCTCCTTTTTCTTCTTCAGAAGCGGATTCTTTAATTTTATAGTGATCAATTTTTGCATACTTACTTAATGTATTCTGAAATTCAGTTCCATCTTCTCCTATCGAAACGGAAGCTATGTTTAAAGTATCTAATCTTTTTAGGGGTAATAAATTATCATAGTTCTGAACTAATGTGATGGAATTTTTTATTAATTTTCTGTTAATTAAATGTGTATTATTGGTAACAATCTCATTTTCCACTTTTTCTAAATTTAGTGTAGTAAATTCTGACAATCCCATCCAGTATTTACTCTTTAAAATTTTCTTACATCTTTCATCTACTTCTTCTTGAGTAATTTCTCCATTTTCAATTGCTAATTTTATTTGATCTATTGCTTTAGGGACATCCTCCGAAAAAAGCAAAACATCATTTCCTGCCAAAAGTGCTTTTACATCTACAAGTCCTGGTTTATAGAACTTGCTTACTCCTTTCATATTAAGTGCATCTGTAATAACTAATCCTTTAAATTCTAATTCTGTTTTAAGTAATCTGTTTACTACTTCTGGAGACAAGGAAACTGCTAAATTTTTTGTTTTGTCTAATGAAGGAATATTAAGATGAGCAACCATTACGGAGCCTAATCCATTTTTAATCAACATTTTAAAAGGTAATAATTCTACAGAATCTAATCTTTCTTTTGAATGTTTTATTACTGGAAGTTCTTTATGAGAGTCAGAATCGGTATCTCCATGTCCAGGGAAATGTTTGGCACAAGCTAACACCTTATTATCTTGCATTCCTTTCATATACTGAATTCCTAACTCTCCAACTCTAATTGGATCTTCACCAAAAGAACGATTTCCTATAATAGGATTTTCAGGATTAAAATTTACATCTACAACAGGAGCAAAATTGATATTTACTCCAATAAGTTTACACTGTCGTGCAACCTCCTCTCCCATTTGGTAAATCAATTTTTTATCCTGAATTGAACCCAGGGTCATTTGCCAAGGAAATCTGATTGATGAATCTAGTCTCATAGCAACTCCCCACTCTGCATCCAAAGCAATCATAAGTGGAGTTTCTGTAACAGATTGATAGTAATTGGTAAGCTTAGCCTGCCGAACAGGACCACCTTGTAAAAACATCAATCCCCCAATTTTATAGTTTTGAATCAGATTAGAAATATATCTAGTATGAGATTCATCTTTGTTAGAATAAGCGGCAACCATAAGAAGTTGTGAAATTCTTTCTTCTGGGCTCATATTACTAATAATAGAATCTGCCCATTTTTCAGATTCAATATTCTGAGAAAACAGAAAGTTTGCAAAAAAAAAGAACAGTAGAAACAATACCTTTTTACACATAAGCTCCTGTTACCGAGTCTCTTACTTGTTCATTCTTTTTAGCAGTAGTATAACCTTTAGATCTGTTCTTGAAACCTGTACGAGCAAGTATTTTCACATCTAATATGGTACAATCTGTCTTTATTCCATTTTGTTTAAGGAATCTGACATAGATTTCTTTTCTTAAGATTGGATATTCGCTTTTCCATTCTCTTGAAAAAACTACTTTCCTTAGTTCGTATTCTTTATTATTATCCTTTACTTTAAAGGTAGCGTAGACTATTTCTCCTTCTTTAATTTCTTCCATATCATATTTTTTACAAATTTATGAAAGCAAACGAAAATTGGTTTTGCGGAAGTATATAGATTTTGAACTTGTTATTAACATTAGGTAATTACTGCAAGCTTTCAATCTGAAAATTACTCCACTTTTTCACCGATAATAAATTTGTTACAAAAAAAGAAGCCCGAACGTAATGTCCAGGCTTCTTTATATTAAGATTAACTTAACTTCTTATTGAAGGATTA
>TARA_Y100000385_G_scaffold291946_1_pt1 | contig 13832 bp, 12 predicted proteins | sample TARA_Y100000385 | Tara Oceans TARA_Y100000385 (sample SAMEA2620980) | marine metagenome | biome: marine biome (ENVO:00000447); feature: surface water layer (ENVO:00002042); material: "saline water (ENVO:00002010), including plankton (ENVO:xxxxxxxx)" | depth 5 m
TGAGATGCTATGTTGTTCAACTGTAAGAAAGCAGATATTCTGGGGTTGTAGCGGTACTCAACTGAGAAGTTCGCATCAGCAATAAAATCAAGCTTTTTAGCATACTGACCATTTTCTAATGTGATGTTCTCTCCCGGCCCACTCACGAGGGCTCTTCTTCCTTGCTCCATGTTCACATCTAAGTTAAACAAGAATTTATCAAACAAGTTATATGACCCTCTCAGGATTACCTCCAAATTGGGTCTATTCCATGCATAGCTGTTATTTACAAGACTGTAAGAATGAAACCTCCCGATTGCGTCAAACTTAAATTTCTCTTGTAGTTGATAAGAAATCGACCCTTCTATTGTGGCAACATTTGCTGTATCGTAGATAACATTGAATTTATTTCCAAGTGAGTTGATCGTATCATTAACAAACATTCCCATGTTCTTCACATTTGCGAAATTCGCCCCAATGTTAAAGCTAATTCTCTTACTCATTGTACCCTTAAATCCTCCATAAAAATCGATCGCTTTATGCTCGTTCTCCATGTAAACGGTAGGTAATAAGAATTCATTTTCATTGGTTAATCCCTTAAATGTCGTCTGCGTTAATCCACCTCTAAGTCCAACATAAGGAATAAAGATATCGTTGAACATACTGTATTTCAATTCAGCTATCGGGTATAGATGAGCGCGAACTTTGTCAGTTGCACCGTCCACAACTAAATCCAAACCAACCTTCGCTTTAAATCGATTATCCTGAAGCGTTGTCGTAATAGTTGGTTTCAAGTTAACCACCGTATTATTTCTAACAATTGCAGTGTCTAGAGCATCGGCTCCAGTGATTCCAACCACGCCATACTTATATCCATTGTAACGGATATTGAAATCTGCCGCGAACACTTCTTTTCCAAGCAAGTACTCTCCACTCGTTTCAAGCGCGAAGTAATTTTCTTTCGTTCTCCAATCTTCTAGATCTGCCTCTAATGGCTTCTTAGATGAATAATTATTATAGGCCATTCCCACAGAATAATTGAAGTGTGAGCTGTCCTTTTTATGAGATGCATACTTGATATCCATTCCAAAATCACTATAGCGCTGCGCCGTGCTGTCCTTGTCAAGTCCAAGTGTATCACTTATTCCATAATAGTGCAACCCCTGATTATTATAGTGGATATTTCCGCCTAACGTATACTTTTTCTGATTTAATGTTCCGTACAATCCAAATCGCGTACGATCAAATTGTGCAGGTGCTCGTTCTGGAATATTTCCAAAAGAACTCAAATGCTTTAGGTGTGCCCCGTATAAGAATTTCCGTGATCGGGTTGCATCAAAATAGATTTCACCCAGAGGCATTAATTCAGTTCCAACTCCAAGCTTAATATAAGTATGATATAACTTCGCCAACTTATCCACTGTTCTAATAGATACAGGGTCAATTCTCGACACCTCACTTTCTGTATCAAACTGCAATTGCAAAAGCGGGTAGTCCACTGTTGCCATCGGAATTGTCGTATCAATAATCTGTGGTGAGCCAGCTATTCTGTAAGCCTTTTCCACCTCTCGGGTTCCTTCACCGATAAGTGTTACATCTTGAGCTACCGCTGTACTAACGGTAATGATCACTACTATGATTGTTCCTAGTTTTCTCATCTTACTGTCCGTTAATGTCAATAATTGGGTTCGTATCTGGTGTGACGTTCTTAGGTTGCGATTTTAACTGCATAAGCTCATCCCACAATTCGTTTGCTTCATCAATAATACCATCAGTTTGATTTTGATAGTGTTCTCTGACTGATTTCAATGTTTGCTCCGCTTCGACCAGTTCATTTTTAACTATTTGAACTCTCGTCTTAAGAATCAAACTCTTCGCGATCCAGTAATTATATGCTGGGCGCATTTGAAGTAACTTGTCAATTTCTCCCATTGATTTTTCTGTATCACCTCTTTGATAATAAAGGTCTGCTAGAGCATATCTCGATTCCGCCCCCCGTTCAGAGGTGACATTTGTTATCATCCAATCAAGTGATGATTTAGCGCCATTGAAGTTGTTGAGTCGGTAATTAGAAATAGCCTTCACATAATGGGCTAGCTCTTTATTCTCCCCGTTTAACTGAGATTCATTCAACACTTTAGATGCGTATGTACTGGCATTCGACCAGCTCTCTGTGAGGTAGTAACTTCTCATTAGTCCGAATCGAGCATTGAATTTATTCTCTGGATCCCCTGAAACACTTTCAATTCTGCGGTAGTAAGGAATCACATCATTGTACTCTCCATTGTTATAGAGGTACTTTGCAACTCTGAGAGCAGCAAGTTCTGTGTTTGCATTGTTAACCGGACTTTGTAAAACTTCGCGATATATATTAATAGCCTCTACTTCATTTTCTATTCCGTAATGACTATGCGCTAAAAAATATTTCACATCTTCCTTATATCGTCCTGATGGGAATTTAGCTAAATACTTCTCAAACTTCGGGATTGCATTTTGATAACGCTGACGTTGAGAAACAGAGCTATCAGTATAGGCCGTCATAGCAGGAATGTAATAAAGGTTTTCCTGTTCGTTTGGATCAAGTTGGAAACATGGGTAGAGTCTTGGCAGCTCTTCAATTTTTTCCGGTTGACCCATATCAGTATATAAATCCTTCAATCCATTAGCGACATCTTTGCACACCTTTTGATCTGCACCAAATTGAGTCATTACTTCTTTGTATGCCTGTTCAGATTGTGAATATTGTTTCAACTTCCCATAAATGAATGCGATGTTAATCTTCGCTGACATTACTTTGTTAGAAGAAGGGTAGTCAGTCACTAATCGTTGATAGTATGTTTTTGCTTTTTCGTAACGTTCATCTGACTTATACGTTTCGGCAACTTCAAAAATCGACAGCTGTAAATACTTCGAACTCGAATAGTTGTTTATTATGTCTAGCAGCTTAGCTGTTTTCTCGGTGGGTCTGCCCATGTACCCGAGAGTTTTAGCCATATAGAACAGTGCTTGATCATCAAACCCTTCGTCCATGTCTATTGCTTTCTGGTAACTTCTAACAGCATCGTCATTTTTACTTATTAAAAAGCTCGCATCTCCTATTCGCATATATGCGTCTGCTAGTTTCTTACTACTAAATGGATCCGACTGGACATAAGTTCCAAAGGCATCAATAGTTCGCTGGTGTTCTTTCTCAGCAGCATCCATTGCTCTTTTTTTGGAAGATCCGCTACTCGCTGCATCAATTTTCTTTTGTAGGATTCTTGCCTTATCAACATAGCAATACCCGATGTTGTATTGAGCCTCTTGCTTTAGTCTTGGAGATAGGGTCGAAGGCAATGCTCTAAAGCTTTTATATTCAGTAATTGCTCTATCGTAATCTTTCATTCTGTAATAAGCGTCCGCCTTCCAATAAGCCGCTTTACCTGTCATTTCTGGGTCAACTGGGTATTTGTTCACCTTATCAAATGATTCGATTGATCCTGGAAAATTGTTTTTCTGGAAACGATCTACACCTTTGTTGAAAGCTACCAGTTGGTATGCCATCTTCAGCTTAATGTCCTTATTAGGAATTTTATCAAGTGATGTAAGCGCCTTCTCATAATTATTGGTGCTGGTATAAACATTCACTAAGTATTGATAGACGTCATCACGACGTTCAGAATTCGGATAGCGTTCAAGGTACATTTCAAATGCCTCAACCGCCTCATCGTATGGGTTAATATCTAACTTGTAAGAGAGGATTGCAAAGTTGTAAAGTGCATCTTCTTGAACTACTGGATTAGCATCGATGAACGCTGCTTCTTCAAAAGCCGCTCGAGCCGAAACTTTCTTGTCTGCCTTTAACTGACATTCACCAATGTGATAAAATGCAACTTGACCTAAACTATCTTTTTCCTTCTTTACCCGATCAAACATTCTGATCGCTTTATCACAGGTCCCGGCTTTATAGTATGCATGGCCTAGCCTGTAATCTTCGTCTCGCGTTGTATTGGATACTCGATCGTACTTCTCCAAGTAGGGAACAGCCTCAGCATAGCGACCTGTGCGGTAATAAGCATCTCCGATTAGATGGTTTAAATCTTTCTCGTTTACTATTTTTCCATCCACCTTCACACGATTCGCATATTCAGTTACAAGCTCATACTTACCTTGCAGGTAGTATATTTGAGCAATATAATACGCTACAACAGTTCCAAATTTCTCATCATCTTCCAACGCTAAGAACCCATCGAGTGCCACTTGATATTGTTCATTTTTGTAGGCTATGTGCGAATAATAATAGAGTGCCGGTTTGGCATATTGAGAAGTTCCTCCTTTTACTTCATAAAAAGCATCACGGGCCTCATCCATCTGATCTTCTTGGAAATAAGAATAACCCAATTTGAAATAAAACTCTTCACGATCAACTTCTTCGATATCTTGTACGCTTAACTTGTTAAACCAAGCAAGTGCTTCTTCGTATTTCTTCTTGTAGTAATAAAATTTACCCAATCGAAAATATATATCCTTCTTATAGATGCTCTCCGGATAATCGTAATTAAACTGGGTAAGCAAATCTAGAGCATCATTATTATAAAGCTCCAATGCCGATAAACCTTCATAATATCTGGCCTTTATTTGCATCGGATCATTTGGTTGATTGAACTCGTCAACAAACAACCTAAATGTCTTTCGTGCTGCTCCGTACTGTTCCTTTTCGAACAATTCTTCTGCGCGGTAAAATTCTGCATAGTCGCTGTTATACTTTTCGGACGTTTGTCCAAAAGATGTATGACACATTGCGATCAATAAGATAAGAAGATACTTTCCCATACAACTGATACTTTTAATTGATATTAGGCATTATAAATATCGAATGCCGAATCTGGTTTATTCTTTAAAGAGGTTTATAAGATGAGATTCATGCGGGAACATCATATTAGAAACCACGCTAAAAGTATATCACTTGAATGCGTATTTGGAGAGACTATTCTAAAGTTTTAAACGTTTTTCTGTTAAGATTATTTTAGTCAAGGCAAGAATGATGCCGTACATTTGCGCAACTTTACTTCTAAGTATATGAGCAACATAATTAATATATCGGACGGAAGAATTTTACAAAGCGGTGTAATTGTCTTAAAAAATGTGTCCCTTCAAATACAAGACGACGAGTTTGTATACCTCATCGGAAAAACTGGAAGTGGTAAAAGTAGCCTACTAAAAGTTCTCTATGGTGAACTATCACTCGCTGAAGGTTCTGGGAATATTGTTGAGTTTGATTTAACAAAAATGAAACGAAAGGATATTCCGAAGCTACGCCGAAAGGTCGGAATTGTCTTCCAGGATTTTCAACTATTAACTGATCGTTCTGTCTTAAAGAACCTGATGTTCGTTATGGGTGCTTCTGGCTGGAAAAACAAGAAATTAATGACAGCTCGAGCCCATGAAGTATTAAGTCTTGTCGGAATTGAGGAAAAAATCAACTCGATGCCATTCGCACTATCTGGAGGAGAACAACAGCGTGTTTCAATTGCTAGAGCACTTCTAAATAAACCGAAAATCATTCTTGCAGATGAGCCAACAGGTAATCTAGATCCCGAAACTTCTGCAGAAATAATGCAATTGTTGATCGCAGTGGCAAAAGAAGAAAAGGCCGCCATCGTCATGGCTACGCATGACATGTCTATGGTTGAAAAATATCCTGGCAGAATTCTTCGTGTAGAAGATAATGAGGTGAAGGAGGTCAACACCATGAACCAGTTCGATCCTTTTACAAGTTTCTCAGCAAAATAAGTTCCTTCCTGGTTTTTATTACCTACTCTCAAACTTCTGACTAACTTCCATATCTCATAAAACAGGCCAAATGATTAAACCAATCTTATTTGCTGGGGCAACTTTACTCCTTTCAACAAGCGTTCGAGCTCAAGATAATTTTGAAGGAGATATTACTTGGAAAAATAAAGTGAAGAAACGCCAACACTCTACGAATGATGGCGGGAAATATTCGTCCTTCTTTACTCTGTTTCAAGGTGATAATATCATGATGATCTACAATGATTCTGAGGCGAATATGGATGAGACAGATGAAGAGGACAAGAAGAAAAGAAATACCGTAGCAGCCATTATTACTCTAGGAAGTGATGGTGAAATTAGCCGCAAAACATTCTTTGATTTCAAAAATGATGAGAAGCGAACTTTAGTTCCAAAAATGTGTGAGAAGATGAGTGAAAACGAAATGCTACTTTATACGCAAGCGAGTAAAAAGGGGCGAATCCTTGGGTGGGTTACTCTATAGTTATTTGGACTCCTTTTATTTAGGATCTCTTCTCATAAACCAAAGCGGTTTTCCTCCGCCGGAATCTTCCCAAGTGTGATAGATTTCGAAGCCATAGCGTTCGTAAACCACTTTATTTCTTGGTACAGATGTTTCTAAGAAAATTGCTAGGTCTTCTTTTTTAGATAATTCAAACAGGTAGTCCTTCAATTCAAAAGCTGCATGTCCAGCTCCCTTTTGCGCACCCAGGAACCAAAAATATAAGTGATCGTCTTCCGTTCTATGTTTCTTCAAATACGCTTCTCGCTTCAACGTTTGGATCACCTTTTTCGGGGGAATGGATAACGCAAAGCGTACTTCCAAGTAGATTTCTTTTAAACTAAATGACTTGCTTTTCGAGTGAAAAATCAGAGCTGTCGCCATTCGGTTGTCAGATAAATACGCGCCTCTTCTATTAAGTGCTTTAATAAAGGCATAATCTGCTAGTCGACTTATTTTCTTCGTTCGAATACCACCATCACCGATTACAATATTTACACTTGGATTAGCGTCGAATGTATCCGCAATAATTCTTACAGAGTCCTTTTTATCCTTTTTCGATGCTAGGAACATTACTTCTTCTCGAACTTGACCCTAAACATTTTTGACCAATATTTCCCAGTCATATATGTTTTATTGGTTTCAGAATCAAAAGCAATTCCATTGAGAACGTCACCTCTTCCATCTGTTGATTTAACCAACTCTGAGGCATCTATCGTTTTTAGGACTTTCCCTGTTTCAGGGTCAACGACAACTACCATCGAAGTTTGATACACATTCGCATATATAAGTCCATCAATATATTCCAACTCATTTAGGTTGGAGATCGGCCCTGTGTTGTCATAAACATCAATCGTTCTTGTTGTTGTGAATGACAAAGGGTCACGGAAAACAATGCGTTCCGAACCACTTGACATAATCAGCGATTCGCCATCATTACATAGCCCCCATCCTTCTCCGACATAAGTGAGTTCTTGGATATTACCATGCAAATCATTCGCGTCGTAAACGTAACACACCTGACTCTGCCATGTTAATTGATAAAGCTTTTCATTCAGAATTGTAATTCCTTCTCCAAATCGAGTTGGACCTAACCCCATGAATTTCCCTTCTTTCCATTTCCCAGAAGCTAAGTCAACCTCTGCTACTATCGTTTTTCCTGCTCGACCTGGATCTCCAGTCCCTTCAAACAAACGACCTTGGTAAAACGCTAATCCTTGGGTATAACTTGATGATAGATGTGGATACGACCCTTCGATCTTAGCAATTAATTGTTCTGGTTCTATGTCAGACAATACCCGCAACATCAAATAGTCTGTATTCGTATTACCATCATTATCTGTTGCACGAAGTGTTAAGCGATGTCCTCCCATTAATTCTTGGTCGCCTTTGAGTTTAAAAACGACTGACCCTGTTGGAGTGTTCCAAGTTTTAAGCACCGTGTTATCCATGATCAACTCCATTGACTTAATTGGTTGCTCGACTCTTAATTTCAAGTCAACTTTATCTCCAACGTGCATTGCAAGATTATCCTGATCAAAATCGAAAACCGCTAATTCTCCAGATTCTTGAGTAGGGTCTGATTTCAATAGAGGTAAGATTAAGAGAGCTCCTCCAACGATCACAATTAGTGCAATGACTATTTTCTTTTTCATCTTAGCTAATCGAGCTTAATGCCGCTCTTGCACTAATAGCAGTGTGAGTTGCTGTGTAAACCACTTCGTTATTCTTTAAGACGATCACTTGAGGGGACTGATGCATAACTCCAGTAAGTTCTGCTATTTGATTCGAAATATCACGATAGTTCAGTAAGTCCAAATAGTAAATTCCTATCTCCTCCTCTGTTCCTTCCCATCCACTTTGAAATCCAGAGAACGCCATTGATGAAATACTGCATCTAGTACTGTGCTTAAATAGCAGGATCGGCTTCTCAGTAGAAGAGTCCAACACTTCTTTTAATTGATCAACTGATGTTAACTGATTCCAAGGTAACTCCTTGCTTTCTTGTGATTTGCCGAACCATCCCATAATTACATTTCAGGTGTAAATTGTTTCAAGAATCGAAGATCATTTTCTGAATACAACCGTAGATCGTTCACTCTATATTTCAATTGTGCTATTCGTTCTACTCCCATTCCAAAAGCAAAACCAGTGAATTCTTTACTGTCGATATTACTTGCTTCCAGAACATTTGGATCTACCATTCCACAACCTAAGATCTCCAACCATCCGGAATACTTACAAACATTACATCCTTTTCCACTACAAATAGTACAAGAAATGTCAACCTCAGCACTTGGTTCTGTAAACGGGAAATAAGATGGTCGTAATCTAATTTGTGCTTTTTCACCGAACATCTCTTTTGCGAAGTACAGTAGAGTCTGTTTTAGATCAGCAAAAGAGACATTCTTATCGATGTACAATCCTTCTACTTGGTGAAAAAAGCAGTGTGCTCTTGCAGAAATTGCCTCATTTCTATAAACTCTCCCTGGAGAAATTGTTCTGATTGGTGGTTTAGAGTTCTCCATCACACGAACTTGAACCGATGAGGTATGAGTACGTAATGCTATTTCTTCTTCTCCCTTTTCTATGAAAAAAGTGTCTTGCATATCTCTTGCTGGATGCTCCGGAGGAAAGTTCAAAGCAGAGAAATTATGCCAATCATCTTCTATTTCTGGTCCCTCAGAAACTGAAAATCCAATTCTACTGAAGATTTCGATAATCTCACTTCTCACAATTGAGAGAGGATGACGCGCACCAATTTCAATTTGATCAGCTGGTCTAGAAAGATCGATTTTTTGACTTTCTCCTTGATTATCAGCTAAATTCTCCTGTGCTTTATCAAAAGTTCCTTGTGCGAACTCTCGCAATCCATTAAGAAGCTGTCCGACCGTTCTTTTCTCTTCATTTGGAACAGACTTCAGTTCTCCAAACAACTGTTTTACAACACTTTTAGAGCCTAAAAACTTAATTCTGAAGTCTTCTAAATGTTGCTTTGATTCGATCAAATAACCATCAATCTCCTTCTTTATTTTTGTAATCTTATCGTTCATTTCTTTGTCTTGTCAGCCAACTCTTCCTTAATTAACTACGTTTAACCTGTATAACCAACTAATACTGCAATTTTCTGTGGTAGTTAATTGTTTATGTAACAAAAGCGTATTGTGTGCGTACGAAGTTAAGAATTCAGAGTCAAAGTTTTTTACAGAATCTGATTTTTAGCGTATATTTGAAGACTATCATCATAAGACACTATGAATAAGGCAAGAAAAATAGGATTGATGTTGTTTGTTTGTTTATCGGTTGGATTTGTTCAATCATGTAAAAACAAGGAACCATCAGGAATAAAAATATTTGTCCGTTCAGCGAGTAATGAACTTGTTGAGGGAGCGAAAGTTATTATCGTTGGTGATATCAATTCCGATCCGGAGACACTGGAATATGTGGATACGGTAATCACAAATGTTTCTGGTTTCGCTACATTTAATATGAAAGCTTACTATGACGTCGCTGGTGATGATAATGTTGTTGCATATTTTGATGTGATCGCAAAGTTTGATACTAAAACTGCTACTGGATATCTTAGAAGTCGATCGCATACAACTGCAGTCGAAACTGTTTATCTACCAAATTAAAACAATCAATTATGAAATTGAATAAGTTCTTTACATTCGGATTATTCGCGCTACTGATTGCGGTAACCTTTGTTTCTTGTCGTAAGAAAGAAGAAACAGTTGCTGTTATTATGGTGTTAGATGCAAGTAGCCAACCTGTTGTTGATGCTACTGTAGTTGTTTATGGACAGTCTACAACAAATCAGCCTGCAAGTGTTGTTCTTTACGATACCACTTCCACAAATTCAGCAGGTGAAGCAATTTTTAACTTCGACGAAGTTTATCAATTAGGACAAGCTGGAGTTGCCGTACTAAATATCGACGTAACTAAAGGATCATTAACGGGTCAAGGAATTATTAAAATTGAGCAAGAAACGACGACTAACGAAACCGTTTTCGTTCAATAATAAATACTGAAAAAGGAAAAAGGTGTTGGACTAAGTTCGGCACCTTTTTTCTTTATAAGACTAGATAATCCTTAGAAGAATGCTCTCCTTTATTATTGCTTCTGCAAGTACAAAAGTTTAGCCTGATGATCAGAAGACAAGTTCGCAATATAGCGGCCAGTATGAAGCGATTCTATATTAACTAGAACAGTATTTATTCCGGGTAATGATGCATGAGTTGTTTTGTATACTTGACGCCCCAACAAGTCGGTAATTACTATATTCAATGGAGTCTTACGCTCAGATTGATATTGAATCGTTACACGCGTTCTTGTTGGGTTTGGAAATATATGATATTAATAGTGTTATTCGATTCAACTTCAACGATGGATATTAACTTGGTCAAGCAGGTGTCGCGGTAATGAATGTTGAAGCGGAGAAGGAAGGTAATATAGCAACTGGTATTATCAAGATTGAACAAGAAACGACTTCAAAAGAGACGATTTTTCTCTAACGTTGAATTGCTTATATTCGCAGTCTTGATTAAGCACCAACTCAATGCAAGAAAGACACAAGGATAGAAAACGATATTTTAATGAGCAGATTACCACTGTTGAGAAATACGTTATCCCATATATCAATGAAGTAATTGAAGTCACTCCTGAGCTTTCCGTGCTTGAAATAGGGTGTGGAGAAGGTGGGAATTTAAAGCCCTTTCTTGACATCGGTTGCAAGCGTGTTGTTGGTGTAGATTTGTCTGAAAAGAAAATCATCAATGCCCGTGAATACCTTGCTGATCATCCGCATAATGACAATTTAGAGCTCTTCTTCAAGGATATTTATGACATGGACGATTTGGGACAATTCGATCTCATCATAACACGAGATGTTCTCGAGCATATTCATGGTCAGGAACGTTTTATGGAATTCATGAAAGGGTTTTTAAAACCCGGAGGAAAGTTTTTCCAAGGTTTTCCACCCTGGCAAAATCCTTTTGGTGGACATCAGCAAATGTGCAACAGTAAGTTCTTATCCAAGCTCCCTTATTTTCATTTAATGCCAATGTTCATGTACAAGGGTGTTTTGAAGTTGTTTAAAGAGCATCCTGGGGATATCGAAGATTTGGCAGAAATTAAAGAAACCGGAATCTCTATAGAACGTTTTGAGCGAATCCTCAAAAAATCGAGCTATAAGAAAGATAAACGCACTTTCTACTTCATCCAGCCAAATTATGAGGTAAAGTTTGGATTGAAACCACGAAAACAATGGAAACTCTTTTCTTGGATACCATGGGTTAGAAACTTTACCATGACCGCCGCTTATTACATTGTTTCGCTCGAGGAAGAAAAGGTTTAAGAATAATGTATTTCGCTCTCTTCAACAAGAGCTCCTCCTTGCATTTTCACGAATAACTGTATCAACGCGACAACATCTTTCTCGCAATAAACCTTGATTCGTTCCAAATCATTTTCTTCAAAGTACACTCTGGCAACATCGGCTCCTGAAATATCATCTTTCGGTGTAGGTATTTCAAACACATGACATAAAAGCGCAAGAGAGGTATATGCTTTAAAGTCGCCAAATTTCCACAGTTCCATTGTGTCAAGATGCGGTATTTCCCATGGTTTCTTACCAGCAATATTTAATGCGTAGGGTAATTTTATTCCTAGAATAAGCATGCGGCGACAGATATATGGAAAATCAAACTCCTTCGCATTGTGTCCACAGAGGATACTATGGGGTGAGTTGTAATGTTCATCCAGTAATGATTTGAACTGATTTAGAAGCGTCTCCTCATCGTCATGGTAAAAAGATTTCATTCTAATCTGCTTACCGGTTGGACTCGCAGTAATAAAACCAACTGAAATACATACAATCTGTCCAAATTCTGCAAAAATTCCTCCACGCATATCGTACAACTGTTCAAATGATCTTTCCTCATTTTGCTGAAAGCGGGTTTTAGCTTCAAATAATTCTCGCGTCTTATCCTCTAGCTTAGCAAATTCGTACGTTTGTGGGACTGTTTCAATATCGAGAAACAATATTTTTTCTAGGTTAACTCTGTCTAACATTACTTAAATCTTGTGGTCATTTTTATTCGTCTTCCATTCAAGTTAGTGAAAAATTGGAGATTAAAAACAAAAAACTCAACTTTGTATAAAGTACCGTTATGGCAGAGGAACTGATCCAAATTTTAGGAAATAAAGAAGATGTTTATTCAAGCATCCTTTTACAAATTAAAGCGCTAGTCGGTGATGAAAAAGATAGCATCGCCAATCTTGCAAACGTCTCTGCTGCGCTAAAAGAGACGTTCGGTTTTCTATGGGTTGGGTTTTATCTTGTAAAAGATGACGAATTAGTGTTAGGTCCATTCCAAGGGCCTATTGCCTGTACAAGAATTAAAATGGGGCGAGGTGTTTGCGGAAAAAGCTGGGAAGATGTGGCTACGATTGTCGTGGCAAATGTCGCTGAATTCCCGGGGCATATAGCATGCAGTTCCGCCTCTAAAAGTGAAATTGTTGTACCTCTTATACAAGATTCTAAAGTGATTGCCGTTCTTGATGTCGATAGTGATGAATTCGCTACATTTGACGAAGTGGACGCACACTACCTTAATCAACTCTGTGAATGGCTCGTTACCATTATTTAATCGGAATACTCTCCCTACTGTTAGTGGGGTGTGCTCAAGTTGGAACAATCTCGGGGGGTGACGAAGATATCTTTGCTCCAAAACCGATAAATGAGGGTGTTTCACCGCCGAATGCTTCCTCCTTTTTTACTTCGAAGAAAGTTGAAATCCCTTTTGATGAATTCTTCACTTTAAACAACCCGGTCCAAAATATACAGATTGTGCCCCCTCATGCGAAGATCAAATCTAAAGTGAAAGGAAAAACATTAATCCTATCATGGGATGAGGACCTTGAGGCAAATACAACGTATGCGATCTATCTAAATCGAGCGGTAAAAGATTTGTCTGAATCGAATGATTCGATTATGCAGTATGTTTTTTCTACTGGATCGACACTTGATTCTTTGTCATATTCCGTTTCGGCAGTTGATGCTCGAACGAATACCGCAATGAAAGATATCCTAGTTGGATTATACAACCCTGAAGATGGCACAATTCTGAACTTCGCTCAAACGGATCGTTTTGGAAATGCCACGTTAAGTTATCTCAAAGAACGAGCGTATAAATTGATTGCCTTTAACGACGAAAATGGAGATTTAATTCCTCAGCCATTCGAAACTGTTGGGTTTTTCGAGGACTCATTAATTCAGCTTGACTCCTCATTTGTATCTCCCGACGCGTTTAGGATGTTTAAACCTCTCGAAAAAGCAAAAATTGAAGCAGTTAAATTTAACCCTCCATCCAACTTTCTTATAGAACTGAATCGGACTGTTGAAAATGAAAATATCTACCTGGATGGGATTCTTCAAGCACCGGAGAAGTACACTGTAAATTCAAATAATTCTATAACTCTTTACGTCAATTCTGAGGAGTTAATTAGCCCGTCAGGTGAAATGGTCTACCAAGACGATCATTTCAGTGACACTGCATCC
>TARA_Y100000385_G_scaffold291002_1_pt1 | contig 13823 bp, 13 predicted proteins | sample TARA_Y100000385 | Tara Oceans TARA_Y100000385 (sample SAMEA2620980) | marine metagenome | biome: marine biome (ENVO:00000447); feature: surface water layer (ENVO:00002042); material: "saline water (ENVO:00002010), including plankton (ENVO:xxxxxxxx)" | depth 5 m
GCTCTGTTATTTATCTAATGATAGCAGGAGGTTTTGTGATCTTTTGTTTAGACCTTGTACTTCCCGCTATTGTCACAAAGAAATATGGCGCTTCAAATCGCGCTGCCAATGGCGCCACAATAGGAATGTTACTCTCATTATTCACAGGCCCAGGAATGGTATTAGGAGCATTTATTGGAGCATTTATAGGTGAATTCACGATTACTCAGAATACCAAACAAAGCAGTCTTGCCAGCGTACATGCGATTTTAGGAATCTTTAGCGGGATATTAATTAAAGCAATGTATGCTCTCTCAGCTATACTTGTATACGTGTTATTGGTATAGCTATGAAAATCAAAATAGGTCAGCATGCAATTGAATATCCGGAACTAAGTATAGTATCCGGCGTGACGCTTTGCACAGGGATTTCAGGATCTGGCAAAACCACCCTTCTTAAAGCATTACATGGACTTATAGATAACGATACATGCATTACTTTAATTGAGAATAGATCTACGTCACTCATGCCTCAGCAGGATATATGGATTTCTTATTTGACCTTAGAGGAACAGCTGAATCTGTTTGGAGGCAAGGGTGTTTTATCATTAGCGGAACGCTTAAAGTTGAATTCTCATTTTGTAAAATATCCAGAGGAACTAAGTGTGGGTCAATTGCAACGTTTTTCTTTAGCTCTAACCATGAGTAATGATAGTGACATTGTACTTCTTGACGAACCTACAAGTGCGCTTGACGATGATTTAGCTACAATTGTATTTCAACTCATTGAAGAATATGTTTTGGGAAATACAGATATGTCAATAGTAGCCGTAACTCATGACATTAGAATGAAAGACCACTTCATGAATTCCAATTCATGGATGCTTTGAAGAACGTACTAATCATATGGCGAGGTCAGTTACGAGCAAAGGGGGTACAGTACCTCATGCTTGTTTTCCTTGCTTTAATAGTTGGTATAGGTTTTTATGGTGCACGGATAACCGAGGCATATATTTTTAAAAAATGGACAGAAAGCGCACAATATGTGGACGTCATTGTGAGTCGGAAAGGCTCACCATTACAAATCGTTGCCAATACATTATTTAGACTTGAAAACCCCACCGGTAATATTCAAAGACATACTGTCGAATTCTGGGAAAACCATCCTATGACTGCCTCATCTTGCCCGGTATCTCTTGGAGACAATATTTCGGGGTATCCCTTGATAGGAACATCTATGAACTATTATGAATGGATGAATATAGAGCTCGAAAAAGGTGATTTTCCTTCTGGTGAAGAGGATGTGGTATTAGATCACGATTTAGCGAAAGCTCTAGGGTTACAAATTGGTGATACTCTTCATTCTTCTCATGGCGCCAGTAGCGGCGAAACCCACCATCATCACCTGCAAATTGTAGGGTTAGTTCGTGCTGAAAGAGCTGCGGATCAATCATGTTTTTTTACAACAACTAGTGCCTATTACGGCATGCATTCAGCGAATCATTCAGACGAGATCACCGCACTAATGCTGAGGCTAAAAAGTAAATCTGCTTTGGTGATGCTTCCTCGCGTTTTTGATAGTCGTGCTGACGAACAAGCCGCCTTTCCTGTATTTATCTTTGCTCAACTTCAAAAGCAGTGGGCACCGGTGCTCAAGAATCTTGAAAGCTATAGTATTCTTGTTCCTGTTGTGCTCTTAATATTATTTATGTTAGTGGTCTTATATTTGGGCAATACAGAACGTATTACCCAGCGCTTTCTATTCTTACAAAAACGAAGTACAAGGCATATTTTAATGTATTGTCATGGCTTAGCGTTAATTATGGTAATACTTGGGTCTCTAATATCCTACATAGTACTTAGAGGCACTTTTAACTTTTACAATCATCATGAAGACGGACTTGTACTTTTACCAATATGTCTATCCATAATTATCTTCACGATTCTATCCAGGCGCAAATGAAAAAGTTCATTGTACTTTCTATGATGTTATTTAGCCATCTATGTAAGGCGCAAGCAGTGATGCCGTGGGAGCTTTTAGCCGTGCCCTATTCTATAACGCCTGACGGGCTCTATGAACCGCAGTTTCCTTCTTGGTTAGATAAATATCAAAACCAAGAAATAGTTATTCAAGGATACTTGGTCCCTGTTGATGTGGAAGGCAATCAATATGCACTTTCGCGTTATGCATTTTCATCATGTTTTTTCTGTGGAAATGCTGAACCCAATTCGGTTATAGAATTGATTTTTAAGGATCGCCCTGATAATTTGATTACCGATCAGTTTGTTGTAGTGAAAGGAACCCTCGTATTCAACTCCAAAGATCCATTTCGATTATTTTTTATTCTCCAACAGGTGGAATTTGCAGGATGAGAATAGCGCTATACTTAATGTTTATGTTAATGAGTACTAATATCAGTGCACAAGTACGTGTTCGATGGAGTTCTTTTGAACGTTTACAATTTGAGGAAGTTTTTGAAAAAGAGACTTCAATGTGGATACTCAGGCCCAAATGGACCGATAAAGACCGTGAATTAGATGGTCAACTAGTTGAAATCACAGGATATGTTATTGCCTTAGACGTTTTAAGTGACGATTATGCGCTCAGCGCCTTTCCATTTGCTAGTTGTTTTTTCTGCGGAGCAGCTGGACCGGAAAGTGTAATGGAGTTAAAATTAGCAAACAAGATGGAATATCTTACTGACGAGGTTCACACTTTTCAGGGGATACTAAAGCTAAATGAAGGTGCCTATACCTTTCCTCTTACGCTACTGAATGCTAAATCTTTAAGTGAACCATGAAATTTATTAAAAAACTAATAGGCGTTTTGATTCTAACCTTGGTGTTATTGTATGTAGTAGGTCCTTCGCCTGAAACTCCTGATTATTCTAGCCAATTACCATTTATTGGCACCGCTATAGCAGATATTGAAGATTCTTTAATACAATATGAATCCGAACATAATGTTGAAATTTGCGCGTTCACAGAAATCTACTGGACCGACAGTATAAGGCAAACAGAAGTAGCCTTTCTTTATTTACACGGATTTAGTGCCACTAAACACGAAGGAGACTCTCTTCGTTATTTATTGCCTAAACGATACGGCATGAATGCTTTGTTTAATCGGATGGCAGGACATGGAATAGATGAAGTTGATTCCAATAGATTAATTGGGTTTACTGCAGAAAAAGCTTGGGATAAAGCACTGTATGATTTTCAATTAGCAAAGATTCTGGGAAAAAAGATTATTCTTGGATCTTGTTCAACGGGTTCATCTATTGCTCTCCGATTAGCAGCTTTATACCCTGAAGATATCATTGGAGTAGTGAATTACAGCCCAAATATGGGCCTACCCGACCCTACTACTCCATTATTGAATGGTCCGTGGGGCTTTGAATTGATTAAACTTATAGATGGAGAATCCTACAGAACTGTCCCTCCAAGAGAAGATCATTTGATAATTCCATGCAAAGCGGTTACCTATTCATGGCAAAGTGTAATTCAAATGCAGCACTTGATTGAGACTATTGTTGATCATGATTTATTGAGTTCCATCAGGGTACCTGTTATGAATATGGTCTGGTATGAAGATGATAAAAATCAGGACTTTGTGATAGATGTAGCACAAGCTAAGAAGATGCACGAACAATTGGGTACCACGAGCAAGTATTGGGTTGAAACTTCTGCTCGCGAGCATGTTATCCAGAATTATTTACTCTCGTCTGATCTAGAAAACGTTTATGAACATAGCTATAACTTCATTGAAAGGTGTTTGAGATAATTGAATTCACAAGACCTAATTTACTTTGGGGCTTAATTTTAACTACCATACCAATTTGGATTCATCTCTTTGGGTTGCGACCTAGGCAAACTAAAAGTATTCCATCTTTAATATGGCTAAAGTCTGTTAATCCTTCAAAAAGAAGGCGCCGTAAAATCAAGGACTGGATTGTATTACTATTGAGAATGGCTGCTATTGCTTTGGTGGTTATTTCCTTAGCCAATCCAACGTCAGAAGAAAAAAACTTTAGCATACAAATTGACAATACTCACGCAGGGTGGAGTCTAAGGGAGAATTGGCTCAAGCCCATGATTAGTGAGTTGCCTAGCGGCACTTATGAACTTTTTGACAAGAGTGGTATTTCCATGGGCGTATATTCACGTGAAGCCTGTTGGACTATTTGTAATTCACTTGAACCTTCAAGCGCTTTGTTAAATACTATTGAAGACGCTATGATCTTGAGTTATGGCTTTAATTTATTTGATAGCACGTTAACCGCTTTGATTCCTGAACGCTCCAAAACATCCAATGTCCCAATAACGCAAACTATTGATGAATTAGGTACAAGAATTATAAGTGTACCAGAATCCTGTGATTTTAAATTATCTAACGACACCGCACTTATTGACCTAGCAAGAGTCATGTCCTATGAGATTGGTGAGGGTGAATTAAAATGGGGCGATAGTTTAGCTCTAATTGTAGATGCAGATACAGTGGTAGAGGATAATATCTTTATATGGAAAAAAAGTAAAAGAACTAAACGACTTGTGATACATCAAGTTGATGATAAGGTCTTCAAAGAATTCATACAACCTAGCGATTCCATCATGTATTATGACTCTAGCTTGGAGTATGATTTGAGTTTATTCAGTGCTGTAGTTCTCATTGGACTAGATTTTACTCCTTCCTTTCTATCTTCTTACTCAGGGAAAGTTTTATCATTTAACAAAGCGGCTACATTTATAGAACCTGATTGGATTTATGGAGTACCTTCTCTAAATCATCTTTTCTATTCGTCTTACTTTATTGGGCCATCTATTCAGAATGCCTGGCCGGAAGTCAAAGAATACGATACATTAATTACTGAACAAGGGGCTCTTTTAAAAGTAGACAAGGGTGTCATTGCAGCATTAGACGGAAGGTTCTATGAACAAAGATTTATGCCAAAAGATTGGGGACATCCCTATTATTTAGCATTGGATAAATGGTCAAATAACCAAGAAGTAGAATTCATTTATTCAGAATTCCTTGGAACAGACTATTTTGATATGAATAAGAACTTGAATGCAGTGTCTTTATTTAATCCTTACTCAAACAATAAATCAATCGATTTTTGGAACTCTTCATCTAATGAAAAGCGGTACTTAATCTTCGCATTGCTTTGCGTTATAATTGCTCTTATTTTTGTCAAAACCTAAAGTCGATGAAGCTTCTTTTTAAAAATGCATTAATCGTTGATATAAATAGTCCATATAATGGAGAGCAACTAGATGTATTAATTCACGATGATCGCATTGAAGCTATTGGGAAATTGCAAAATGTTCAAGTTGATCAAACAGTCAATTTAAATGGTGACGTTCTCACCACGGGGTTTGCAGAGCTTCATTCTGATCTTGGGGAACCAGGAAATGAAGAAAGTGAAAATTTAATTTCTGGTTCTGCTGCCGCTGCCGCAGGGGGATTCACCGCAGTTGGTGTCGTTAGCAATGGTCGGCCACATATAGACAATAAGACGGGGGTGGAATTTATTCTTAATAAGTCAGAATCACTTCCAATTCACCTTGTTCCCATAAGCACTCTTTCTAAAGATAAATCTGGTAATGAGTTAAGCGATATGTACGAAATGAACCAACTTGGTGTGGGAATTTTTGGCGATTATAAACGCGGAGTCGACAATGCTAATCTATTAAAGCTGGGTTTGCTCTATGCGAAGCCCTTTGGTAAAATCATGGTGCATCCTGAAAACCACAGTTTGTCTTCAGGTGGAATGATGCATGAAGGAGCAATTTCCACTTATATAGGATTAAAAGGTGCTCCTGTGATAGCAGAAACAACGCAAATACAGCGTGATCTAGCCATCTTAGAGTATACAGAGGGTTCGCTACACATAGCATCTTTAAGTACGGTTGAAGGAGTCAATGCAGTTCGTGAAGCAAAGGCCAAAGGTCTCAATGTTTCTGCAAGTGTAAACGTTAGTCATCTTGTATTCACAGATGCGGACTTGACAAATTATGGAACTGAATTCAAAATGAACCCTCCCCTAAGGACTCCTGAGGACCGTGCGGCCTTAAGAGATGCTGTTCTTGATGGCACAATTGACTGCATTGCGGTTGACCATCTACCAAAGGATATTGAACAAAAACAATGCGAATTTGATAATGCTGAGTTTGGAATGGCAGGTTTTGAGGGTGCCTTAAGCGCTTTATTCGCAAACTTCCAAATGGAGGGTGAACTCATACAAGCAAGATTAAGTTTGGCTCCAAGAAAATTACTTGGCTTACCTGAAATATCCATAGTAGAAGGCCAAACTGCAGAGTTTACCATTCTTACTCAGAATACAAACCCTCTAATAGCAATGGCCTCAAAATCATTCAACAATCCATTTAAGTTAATGGAAGTAAATAACTGTATTAGAGGTGTTTTTGTAAAGGGATCTTACTTAAGCCTTGTATCTTAAGAAAAATCTATTTCCAATCCATCATAACCCAAGTTCATTCCTTCAGGTAGTTGACACGAAACTGTTTCATGGGTACCCATATGGTGACTCATATGTACGAAATATGTTTGTCGTGCACCTATTTTTTTAGCTTGAAGTATTGCTTGCTCTAGCGTGAAATGACTAAAATGTTCGCGGTGATGAAGCGCATCCAAAATCAATACATCTAAATTCTTGAGCAACTGATAGGATTTATCTGGTATAAAATTAGTGTCCGTCAAATAAGCCATATGACCTATTCTGTAACCAAGAATAGGCAATTGACCATGAATGATTGGAATGGGCACAACCTCTACCCCTTTTACAGCAAAGGGTTTGTCCTTAATGCTATTCGCAGTGATACGTGGAGCTCCGGGATAGGGCTGCTCTTCAAACGCATAATCGTATACCTTGCGTATTCTATTGATAACGCGCTCTTGAGCGAAAATAGGCATAGCCGAACCTGTCTTAAAAATAATTGGCCTAACATCATCTAAACCAGCGATATGGTCCTGATGTTCATGGGTAAAAAGAACACCATCTACATGAGTTATTTGATCGCGTAGCATTTGAGATCTAAAATCGGGGCCGGTATCAATTTGAAGATGAATACCATTGTAAATGACATGTATAGAACTCCTGAGTCGTTTGTCCTTTGAATCAAGGCTTGTACAAGTATCGCAATCACAACCTATAACGGGAATGCCCTGAGAGGTTCCTGTGCCTAAGAATCGAAGCCTTCCAGTCTTTTTACTCATTTTGGTCTACTTTTTGTTCATTTTCCTTTTGAAAACGAACTTTTCGAAGTTAGGAAGTTTTAAATTAGCACGAAGTACGAATCTAAGTCGGTTAAATGAATCAAAGAACCACTCTCACTACCGCTCAAAAAGCGTTACAAATCAACCTGAATTCTGATATTTATGGCACGTTCGCTGAGATAGGCGCAGGGCAAGAAACCGTTCGAGAATTCTTCAGAGCAGGTGCTGCATCTGGTACAATCGCAAAGGCAATGAGCGCATATGATAAAGCTTTCTCTGATGATATTTATGGTATTGAAGAAGACCAACGGTATGTGACTCAGAGTCGGCTTCAAAAAATGTTACACCACGAATATGGCTTGATTGAAAAACGTTTGGATCGTGAAGTACATCCTGATAAAACATATTTTGCCTATGCAAATACGGTAGCCACCATCAATTTTACCAAAACGTTCAAAGGACATGGATGGATGGGCATACGGTTTCAAACAGAAGCGCAAAAACAAACAAATGAAATCATTTTGCATTTTAGACTTCATGAGAATGAAGCTAAACATCAACAGGAAACAGTAGGTAGATTAGGAACGAATTTGATTTTTGGAGCATACAAGCTCTATGAAGATTCTAAAGAGTTTTTAAAAAGTCTGTATGATAATATTGATTCAGATGCTATTGAAATAGACTTAATTAATTTTACAGGTCCTGATTTCGAAGATGTTGACAATAGATTAATGTCTTTACAGTTGATAAAAAATGGTTATACGGATGCGGTGATTTTTGGGCCAGAAGGCAACAACTTACTCCCAGCTGAACTCCTGTATAAAAAGCATGTATTGGCTATGCGAGGTTCTTTCAGGCCTGTTACTAAAGTTAACATGGATATGATTAAACGTGGATACGATATGTTCACAGAGGATCGTAAAGTCAATGCTGAAAAAACTGTAGTGCTTTGGGAAATTACGCTTAACAACCTTTTATCTGACGGAGAACTAGATGAACAAGATTTTTTAGACCGTGCAGAGATATTGTGTTCATTGGGCCAGACAGTACTAATTTCCAATTACCAGGAATATTATAAACTCGTGGATTATTTTGGGCGCTTCTCTAAGAAAAGACAGGGCTTGGTTATGGGAGTTAATAACCTAACTGAATTGTTTAAAGACAAATACTATAGAGATTTACAAGGTGGTATTCTGGAGGCATTCGGACGCATTTTCTCCAAAGACTTAAAAATCATGGTCTACCCCTTTATTGACCATGAAAATGAAGGTAAATTAATGCGAAAGGAAGATGCCGAAATCCATCCAAGATTCCGTCCTATTATTGATTATTTGATTTTCCATAATAGAATCATAGATATAGATGAGTATGACCACAACATTACGAATATCTTTTCTAGGGAAGTTTTGAATCAAATACGTGGTGGTGAAGAAGGATGGGATGAATGTTTACCGGAATATGTGCATCATGTCATTCGTGATAAAAAGCTATTCGGATACAACGGTGAGCCTAAAGAAGCCTAACCATTTGACAGAGCAGTTTTAAATCTTTCTAGGCATCTTTCCCTTGCCCATTTATGGTCAACAATGGGATTCGGGTATTTTTCTGTGCCGTATTCGGGAATCCATTTTTTTACGTACTTGAGGTCTTTGTCAAACTTTTCAAGTTGAGAGGACGGATTAAAAATTCGAAAATAAGGTGCTGCATCTAGTCCTGAGCCGCTAGCCCATTGCCAACCGCCAATGTTACTTGCTAAATCAAAGTCTAATAATTTAGCGGCAAAGTACCTCTCTCCTAATCTCCAGTCAATTAACAAGTGCTTAGTCAAGAAACTGGCCACAATCATTCTGACTCTATTATGCATGTAGCCCGTAACATTTAATTCTCTCATACCAGCATCCACCATTGGATATCCTGTCTGCCCCAAACACCAAGCTTCGAAATGATTCATATTAGTTTCCCAGGGAATACGATCGTACTTTGGTTTAATGGCTTTTTCTCTACTTTCGGGAAAGTAGTGTAATGCCATTTGAAAAAAGTCTCTCCAAATAAGTTCGTTGATAAATGTATCATTGACAGAGATTGCTTTTTGCAAAAGATGCCTTACTGAAACAGAACCGAATCTAAGATGCATACCAAGACGCGTGGTACCATCTTCTATTCCTGGGAAATTTCTCGTTTTATCATAGGTACTTATGGTTTCCAATTTGATTTCTGCACTTGGTAGATCTATAGTTGTTGGTTTGAAGCCCATCTCAGACAAGGACGGAATATGACTGCCTTGTTCATTGGAGAAATGTATGCAGTATTTTTCCGATGCATACGATTCATAATGGTATGTACTTAATTTCTTTCTCCATGCCCTGCCATAAGGACTAAATACTAAATACGGTGTACCGTCTGCCTTTACGATTTCATCTTTTTCAAAGATTACGTGATCCTTAGCTCCAACAACATTTATATCTTTTGCCTTAAGCAACTCAAATATTACCTTATCTCTTGTGAACGCGTACGGTTCATAATCTCTATTGTAAAATAGAGCCTGAATGGAATATTCACTTGTTAAATGGGAGAATACTTCTAAAGGTGCACCATAAAAAACCTTTAAACATGCGTTATATGTTTTGAGCTGCTCATTCAGTGTATGAAGTCTTTGATGTAAAAAGGATACTCTAGGATCTGTTTTGTCTTCTAATTGATTCAATATGTTGGTATCGAAAATGAAAATGGGCACCACAGGATGCCCACTTTTTAATGCTTTCCAAAGACCCGCATTATCTTCCAGTCTAAGATCACGTCTGAACCAAAAAATACTTACCTCTTTCATCATTTAAATGACTCAAGAAATGCTTTTTTGTTCATGGATTCTTCAAATTTACCATGAAATGCCATGGTGATTGTAGAACTATCATTATCCTCAATACCACGTGTTTTAACACACATATGTTCTGCTTCTAAATAGACTGCCACATGTGAAGTATTCAAACCGCCCATTAAAGCTTCAGCTATTTGTCTTGTTAGACGTTCTTGAACTTGAGGACGCTTTGAATAATGACGAACAATACGATTTAATTTACTCAACCCAACGACCTTACCATTTGGAATATATGCAATATGACACTTACCTATAATTGGTACAAAGTGATGTTCACAATGAGAATGAACTTGAATATTTTTTTCAATAAGCATTTCGTTGTAAGCGTATTTATTGGAAAAAAGTTTCAACTCAGGCTTATTCTTTGGGCTTAGACCTGCAAATGCTTCATTTACATACATCTTTGCTACCCTTAATGGTGTACCAGATAGGCTATCGTCCGTGAGGTCTAAACCTAAGATTTCCATGATATCACGAAACTTAGTTTCGATCAACTTAACCTTTTCTTCATCACTCATTTTAAAAGCATCTGCTCGTAATGGAGTGTCAATAGAAGTTCCTAAATGTGCTTCAACTAATTGTTCTAATTCTTCAGCGGTATATCTGTTTTCGTGATGTGTCATATTTCTTTATTGTCCGTTATACTCAACATAATTGCGAGGAGTTTCATAAAGCGTTACTTTCAAATCAAGATTATTATTAATAACTCTTCGTAATCTATTCCATATTACATAAGCAATATGTTCTGCAGTAGGATTGAGTGTTTTGAACTCAGCTACCTGAATGTTCAAGTTTTTATGATCAAGATAATCCTCCACCTCTGTTTTGATGATGTCCTTAAGTACTTTCATATCCATTAAATAACCTGTTCTAGGATGTACTTCTCCGTGAACATGAACGATTAACTCATAGTTATGACCGTGAAAAAATTCATTGTTACACTTTCCAAATTCTGCAGCATTTTCCTCATTTGTTAATGCTGGATTATGCAGCCTGTGGGCTGCATTAAAATGTGCTTTTCTACAAACCGTGATCTTCATTGTGCCAATAGTTTAAGAATCTGTCATATATTATCTTGAACCACTCTGTATATTTAATCGGATTCTCCTTCATGTCGTTAGCTACCCAGTCCACAGATCTCCATTCATAACTATCTACCTCATCAGCATTTATATTTGGCTGCTCGTTGTAGCGCGCAATTAATACATGGTCTAATTCGTGTTCGGTAAGGTTGTTATCGAGTTCAGCTTTATAGATGAACGAAAAAATGCTCTTTACTTCGCATGTAAAACCCATCTCTTCCATTAAACGACGCTTTGCCGCCTGCTCAACGGTCTCCCCGTCTCTTGGATGAGAACAACAAGTATTTGTCCATAATCCACCGCTATGATACTTGTGTAACGCTCTGCGCTGAAGCATAATTTCATTTCTATCGTTCATAGCGAATACAGAAAAGGCACGATGAAGTTTCGCCTTGCGATGAGCTTCCATTTTCTCCATCAGCCCAACTGGATTATCTTCCGAATCTACAAGGATAACTTGTTCAAGCATTTGTGGTAGTTAAATCCAGTTAATAGTATGCCTCACGTAAGAGCTTAATAGCAAACCATATTTACGCTTATTCGAGATTCTAACCCGTTCATTCAAAATGATATCTGCATGTGTACTGCAGATTTTTTTAAATAAACTATAGTAGTATACATAGGCTATGTAAACACCAAAACGCGCTCCCTTGGGTAGCTGTTTGATTCCTTGATAACCTGCTCTAAAGTCTAACTCTATGTCTGCTTCGATTTCTGCTTTGACCTGTTCATTGAACTCATTTAAATCCACTCCTGGAAAATAAGTACGTCCTAAACTATGGTAATCTGCATTCAAATCACGAAGAAAATTTATTTTTTGAAATGCCGAACCAAGTTGCATAGCAGGTTTCTTAAGCTCTTGGTATCTTTTTTCGTCGCCATCAACAAAAACCTTTAAGCACATTAATCCCACAACTTCGGCACTACCAAGAATGTAGGCTTTGTAACCCGCCTCGTCGTAGTCATTTTTATAGAGATCCATTTCCATGGATTTTAAGAACGTCTCGATTAATTCTCGGTCAATATCAAATGCACTTACTACTTGTTGAAAGCTGTTCAAAATAGGATTCAAACTGATTTTTTCGTCCAATGCCAGATAAGTGTCCTTCCAAAATCGATCCAAGAGTTCTTTTTGCGAATACCCTTCAAAGCTATCAACTATTTCATCTGCAAAACGGACAAAACCATAGATTGCATAAATAGGATCACGGTATATTTTATCTAAACCTAAAATACCTAATGAAAAAGATGTACTATATGCTTTAGTAGTCATTCTGGACGCACGAATACTTACGCTGTCAAATAATGCTTTCATACTGCTTTCTTAAATTTTTGGTCTTTAACAATTTCCTTACTAACAACTTCTCCGCTGATCAAACAAGGAGGCACACCTGGACCAGGAGTAGTAAGTTGCCCTGCAAAGTATAAGTTAGAAACTTTTTTACTTTTTAATCTTGGCTTTAGGATGGCTGTTTGACTCAAGGTATTGGCCAATCCGTATGCATTTCCTTTAAAACTGTTGTATTCAGATTTAAAATCTTGATACGCAAAAGACCTCTTAACTACTACTCTATCCTTGATGCTACTCCCTGTGAATTTTTCGAGTCGATGCATCATCATATCGTAGTACTTCTCTCTAGTTTCTTCTGTATCTCCATCCATTCCCGGTGCTGTTGGCATGAGCAAGAACATATTTTCACAACCTTTGGGAGCAACGCTGTCATCTGTTTTAGATGGCGCACTTGCATAGAACAAGGGCTTCGTTGGCCATTTAGGGTCCGTATAGATTTCATGTGCATGCTGGTCTAACTCGTGATCAAAAAATAAGTTATGGTGCAATACATTTGGTACTTTGCCTTCAATCCCCAAATAGAATAGTAAGGACGAAGGTGCCATTTTTCTGTTATTCCAATATTTTGGGGTGTATTCCCTGAACTCAGGTGCACTTATGTGCTGATCTATATGATGGTAATCAGCTCCGCCAACAACAATATCAGTCAAAAATGAACCTGATTTAGTGAGTACACCAACAATAGTGTTTCCGGAATATTTAAACCCAGTAACCTCCGTAGATGTTCTGAACTTCACACCCAGTTCTTTAGCTACACTTACCATTCCCTTGATAATTTCGTTCATGCCTTTCATAGGATACCATGTACCTAAGGCCATGTCTGCATAATTCATGAGACTATATAAAGCAGGTGTGTTTTGAGGTAAAGCACCTAGAAACAATACAGGAAATTCCAGTATTGCTTTTAGTTTAGGATGAGCACTTACTTCATTGACATGTCTCCTCATGTCTTTGAGCATATCCAATTGAAAAAGTCCCTTCGCTATTCTTGTATCTAAAAATTCAGTTAATGACCTCCCTGGTTTAAATACCAAATCCTTAATCCCAACATTGTACTTGTATTCGGCTTGCTTGAGGAATTTTCTTAGTCTTAATCCCGAACCAGGATCTAACTTATCAAACATAGCCTCAAGCTCTGTCATTCTAGGGCTTTGGTCCTCATGTTCACTCTGACCAAATACAACCCGGTATGATGGGTCAAGCCGAACTAAATCATAATGCCTTTGAACACTCGAACCTAATTCAGAAAAATATCTTTCAAAAACATCTGGCATCCAGTACCAGCTGGGACCCATATCAAAGG
>TARA_Y100000385_G_scaffold249841_1_pt1 | contig 13813 bp, 9 predicted proteins | sample TARA_Y100000385 | Tara Oceans TARA_Y100000385 (sample SAMEA2620980) | marine metagenome | biome: marine biome (ENVO:00000447); feature: surface water layer (ENVO:00002042); material: "saline water (ENVO:00002010), including plankton (ENVO:xxxxxxxx)" | depth 5 m
AAGAGTACAAAGATTCTTATCACAACCTTTCCATGTTGCTGAACAGTTTACGGGGCTTAAAGGAGTACTTGTAGACATTCAAGATACTATTAAAGGATTCAATATGATTATGGATGGAAAAGTTGACCAATACCCTGAAGCTGCATTTAACCTTGTTGGTTCTATTGAAGAGGCAATTGAAAAAGGAGAAAAGATGTTAGCAGATGCTAAATAAGAAATTATGTTATTAGAAATAATTACACCCGAAAACAAACTATTTGAAGGAGAAGTAACTTCTGTTAAATTTCCTGGTACAGATGGTGAATTTGGAGTTCTAAATAATCACGCTCCTATCATCTCTACACTTACAAAGGGTTCTATTGTTGTGATTGATAATAATAATGAAAGTAAGAACTTTGACATTAACGGAGGTGTGATTGAAATGCAAAACAATAAAATTATTGTTTTAGCTGACTAAATGTTTTTAAATAAAATTATAGAAGAGGACCTTAATCAGTCCTCTTTTTTTATGTTTGAAGAATGAAAAATTTGTTTATATTATTTAGCTGCTTTTGTATTGCTTGCGGAAATAATACTAATAAAGAAGATACTACATTTCAACTTGAGGTAGGTGATATTCTTTTTCAAGATTTAGACTCTTCTCCTCTTTGTGATGCAATCGAATTGGTAACTCCAGGATATAATGGAGCAAAATTTTCGCATATCGGATTAATAGTTTCTGATAATGACACATTAAAAGTTCTGGAATCAATTCCTCCAAAAGTAATATTAACAAATATGGATGATTTCTTAAATCGTTCTTTTGATCAAAATGGAGATCCGAAAGTTATTGTTGGAAGATTAACTAAGGATTTTTCTTATTCTATTGCAAATGCTGTGTCATTTTCAAAATCCCAATTAGACAAAGAGTATGATGATGTGTTTTTAATAAATAATGACAAATATTACTGCTCGGAACTAATATATGAAGCTTTCTCAAAAGATTCTATTTTTCAATTACAACCTATGACCTTTCTGCATCCCGAGACCAAGGACACTTTAGAAACATGGAAAGAATATTACTCAGATTTAGGAGTTAAAATTCCTCAAAATAAACTAGGGATAAATCCTGGAATTATGTCGCTTTCTGAAAAGATAGAAATAATACATCTCTATGGAATTCCTGAAGGAATAAAAAAATAATTATTCTTTATTTTTTGTATCAATAATTATAGTGACAGGTCCATCATTGGTCAAAGAAACTTTCATATCCGCAGCAAACTCTCCAGACTGAACTTCTTTTCCTATTATATCAGACAACTCTTTTTTAAATTGTTCATACAAGGGTATAGCATGTTCTGGTCTGGAAGCTTTTATATATGATGGTCGGTTTCCTTTCTTTGTTTTTGCATGTAATGTAAACTGACTTACCACAATAACTTCTCCATTAACTTCTGTAACGGATCTATTCATTTTCCCATCTTTATCTGAGAAAATTCTCAATGAAGAAATTTTATTTGCAAGCCACTCCGAGTCTTCTTTTGTATCTTGAGTACCAATTCCTAAAAAAACTAAAAGTCCATCATGGATTGCAGCAACTTTCTTTTCATCAATACTAACTGACGCATTAATTACTCTCTGAACAACTACTCTCATTAGTAATCGTTTAATCTATAGTTCTCCTCCTCTTCCTCTATCATTCCTAAATAGCTAAAGTATCTACTTTCTGCTATTTCATTTTTCATAATCGCATCTTTCACTTTGCAGTTTGGTTCATTAAGATGAATGCAATTATGGAACTTGCATTTGCTTTTTAAAGCAAAAAATTCTGGGAATAAATTTGTAATTTCATTTTTATCAATCTCTACCAAACCAAAACCTTTTATTCCTGGTGTATCAATTATTGAGGCTCCAAAATCTAATTTATGAAGCTGCGAAAAAGTAGTAGTATGTTGACCTTGATTATAACTTTCAGAAACTTCTTTTGTATTAATATGAAGATTTGGTTGCAACTTATTTATCAAGGTAGATTTACCAACTCCGGAATGACCAGAAATCAGATTTACTTTTCCTTTCATCACATTTCTCACTTTACTTAGGTCGTCTTTCAGTGCCGAAAGAGAAATAGTCTTGTATCCTATTTTCTTATAAACCTTAATTAGTTCTTTATGATTATCTTTATTCTCGTTGTTATACAAATCTGTTTTATTAAAAAGTAATACAACCTCAACACCAAAGGCATTTGCAGAAACCAAAAACCGATCAATAAAAGTTGTGGTAGTTATAGGATTCAACAAAGTTACCATCAGTATTGCCTGATCTATATTAGAAGCAATAATATGAGTTTGTTTTGATAAATTTACTGATTTCCTGACAATAAAATTCTTTCTGTCCATCAACTTGTTAATCATGAAGGAGTCATCTAATTTTTCCAAAACAACCCTATCTCCTACCACAATAGGATTAGTGCTTTTAATTCCTTTTATTCGAAACTTTCCTTTTAGGCGGCATTCTAGCAAATCACCTTTCTCAGATTTTACTAAGTACCAACTTCCTGTTGTTTTTATTACAGTTCCTTTCACATGGCAAATATACAATAAGAATTTTCTTATCTTTGAGGAAATTTAAAACTAAGATTATGAAAAAACTATTTTATTTATTTTTACTACTACCATTTTTATCTTACTCACAGATAACTGTAACTAGTTCTAATCTTCCAAATATTGGTGATACTGTGATAACAGCATACGATTATGGAACGTATTTACCAGGATCTTCTGGGTCTAATCAAAATTGGAATTTCTCTAATGTGTCTGGAACTCCAGAAATGATTTTAGGATTTATTGATCCTGCAGCAACTCCATATTCATCTAGTTTTCCCTCAAGTAATATATGCGCAGAGGTAGATTCTGGAACATATTTCTATTTAAACAGATCTGTTAATGGACTTGATGCTGTTGGTTATGTAGATTCAGGAATGGTTTTTCCTTATAATAAGATGATGTTACCTGCATCTCTAAATTATTTAGACACAATTACTAATACTCAAGTTGTATATCAATGGGATACCTTACTAAATCCTCCATTACCTGCTTCTTTAGTAACAGGAATGATTGGACCTTATACTATTGATTCTATTAAATCAATTTATGGAAATACTGATAAATTTATTGTGGATGGATGGGGACAAGTTCAACTGCCAAATGGAACTTTTGATGCATTGAGAGTATTTGAAACAAGTTTTGAGTTTGACAATACCCTTTTTAGGATAACAAATACTACCACAGGTGTGTCTCAATGGATACAAGATAGTAGTTCTTTAGGTGTTTATTGGAATGAAAGTAAGTATTCGTGGAGAACTAATGATCCTACAATAAATTGGAGTTTAGCTGAGATGGAAACAGATTCTGCGGGAAATTCTTATGGAGATATTATTTACTACTTAGGTAATTCCGTAAATAGTATTGTTATATCTCCTCCAATGGTTGATCTGGATAAATTAGTAAATGTAAGTTGTAATGGAGATTCCGATGGATTTATTATGTTAGATGTTTTTGGTACATCTTATCCATTTACTTTTATGTGGTCTAATGGATTATCTACTCAGGATATATTTAATATTCCTGCTGGAACATATACAGTAACTGTCACGGATGCAAATGGGAATAATATAACAGAAACATATGTGGTTACAGAACCTCCATTGCTAACCTCCATGATAAATCAATCTATGCTTGATTTAATAGTTAATGTAAATGGAGGCACACCACCATACAGTTATACATGGAGTACAGGTGATACGTTATCAACTATTACTCCATTAATTAATGGTAATTATACCTGTGTGGTTACAGATAAACAAGGATGCATTGCTACACTATTCTTTACAGTCTCTAATATTCCTACAAGTATTTTAGATATAAATTCAGACAAGAGATTAATTAAGATTGTTGATGTTTTAGGAAGAGAAAGTAAAATAACTAAGAAAATACCATTATTTTACATCTATTCTGATGGAACAGTAGAGAAAAGAATAATTATTGAATAAATGAAGAAGATCTTTAAAATATTGGCAAAAATTAATAAGATATTACTTCCATCTATGATTAATAAAGATATAAGTCAATTAAAGACCTACCAAAAAATAATTATTGCTTACAGGTATTGGGTTACTAAAAATTGTTGTTAAGAATCTGCTTTCAAATACTTACCTTTTTAAACAAAATTTCCTACAATTTTCTGAACATTATCTGATTTTCCCATAGTGTAGAAATGAATACAAGGTGCTCCAAACTCAATTAATTCTTTTGTCTGATTTATAGCCCACTCTACTCCTACTTGTCGTACATCTTCATTTGATTTACATTTCAGTACTTCATCTACTAATTCGTTAGGAACATTCAAATGAAACCTTTGTGGTAATAATGTTAATTGCTTTTCAGTAGACATGGGTTTCAATCCTGGAATAATAGGAATATTTATGTCATTTTCTCTGCACAATTTTACAAAATCATAATACTTCTGATTATCAAAAAACATTTGAGTTACAATATAATCCGCACCTGCTTCTACCTTCTTTTTTAGGAAATGTATATCCGATCTCATATTAGCTGCCTCAAAATGCTTTTCAGGGTATCCAGCAACTCCAATACAGAAATCTGTTTTTGCAGAATTCTTTAATTCTTCATCCAAATAAACTCCATTATTCATTCCATCTACTTGTTTTAAAAGCCCAGAAGCAAATTTATGACCACCCTCTTCTGCGTTAAAATAGGTTTCTGATTTAATAGGGTCTCCTCTAAGCACTAAAACATTATCAATTCCTAAAAAATCCAAATCAATAAGTGCGTTTTCAGTTTCTTCTTTATTAAAACCGCCACAAATAATATGAGGGACAGTATCTACATTATACTTATTCATTATTGCGGCACAAATACCAACAGTTCCAGGTCTTTTTCTTACAGATATTCTCTCGAGAAGTCCATCTTTTCTGTTTTTATACACATATTCCTCTCTGTGATAAGTTACGTCAATAAATGGAGGATTATATTCCATTAACGGATCTAAAGAATTATAAATAGAATCAATACTCTTGCCCTTTAATGGAGGTAAAATCTCAAAAGAGAATAAAGTTTTTTTTGCGTTTTCTAGATGTTTTATTACTTTCATGATGTTATATGTTTGAACTTAACCATTTATTAGTTTCATTAATAGTCTGTTTTTTTCGTTTGGAATAATCTTCCATTTGGTCATTTTGTATTTTTCCAACACTAAAGTATTTACTTTCAGGATGAGAAAAATAATAACCACTTACTGTTGCATTTGGATACATTGCCATGCTTTCTGTTAAACTCACTCCTATTTGTTCTGCATTTAAGAGCTTAAAAAGCTTCAACTTCTCCGTATGATCTGGACATGCAGTATAACCAGGAGCAGGACGAATTCCATGATACTTTTCTTTTATCAACTCATCATTCTTGAATTTCTCATCAGAAGCATATCCCCAAATTTCTTTTCTTACTTTTTCATGCATGTATTCGGTAAGAGCCTCTGCTAATCTGTCCGCTAACGATTTTAGCAGGATACTATTATAGTCATCCAAATCCTTTTCAAATATCTCTAGTTGTTTTTCGATCTCCAAACCTGCCGTACAAACAAAAGCTCCCATATAATCTTTTATAGGAGAAATATAGTCTGATAAACAAAGGTTATTTTTTGACTTTTTGGATTGCTGACGGAGGAAATTAAAGGTTTCTAATTGTTCTCCTTTTACTGAAAGAAGAACAACATCATCTCCCTCTTGTTTTGCTTCCCAAATACCTACTACCGATTTTAAAGTTAACCATTTTTCTGAAACAATTTTTTTCAGCATTTCGATCGCATCATTGTGCAAACCTGTAGCTTCTTCTCCATACTTTTCATCTGAGAAAATTGCAGGAAACTTTCCTTTCATCTCCCAAGAAATAAAGAAAGGGGTCCAATCAATATATGCGATTACATCTTCAATATTTATATTTTCAAAAATGTTTACTCCCAAATTATTAGGTATAATAGAATTGTAATTACGCCAATCATAATCAAAACAATTCTTTCTTGCTTCTTCTAAAGAAATATACTCTTTTTGACTTCTTCTTTTTAAATAATGACCTTTAATCTCTAAGTACTTTTCCTTCATGTCTGATTTAAAGTTTTCAGAATCGGAACCTAATAACTTACTACTAACACTTACGGACTTGGAAGCATCTAACACATGTATTATAGAATTATTAGTGTATTTATCCATTAACTTTACAGCAGTATGTACCTTTGATGTTGTAGCTCCTCCAATCATTAGAGGAACATCAAAAGATTGTCGTTGCATCTCCTCCGCTACATGAATCATTTCATCTAAAGACGGAGTAATTAAACCACTTAAACCAATAATATCTACCTTATGTTTTTTTGCTTGTTCCAATATTTCTTCGGAAGAAACCATAACCCCTAAGTCAATAATTTCAAAATTATTACAAGATAGAACGACTCCAACAATATTCTTTCCAATATCATGTACATCTCCTTTTACCGTCGCCATTAATATTTTTCCAGCATTGGACCTTTCCGTTTTCTCATCCTCTATATAAGGAGTTAAAAGAGCAACCGATTTTTTCATTACCCTTGCTGATTTTACTACTTGAGGCAAAAACATTTTACCGCTTCCAAAAAGATCCCCAACAATATTCATTCCATCCATTAAAGCTCCTTCAATTACATCTATAGGTTTGTCGGATTTTAATCTTGCTTCTTCTGTATCTTCTTCAATATAAGTAACAATTCCTTTTACAAGTGAATGTTCCAATCTCTTTTCTACCGACTGATTTCTCCAATCCAGATTTTCTTCTCTTATCTTTCCTCCACCTTTGTATATTTCTGCAATATCCACTAATCTCTCGGTAGATCCATTATCTTTATTTAATAGAACATCTTCTACAGCAATAAGTAAATCTTTTGGAATATCAGAATAAACTTCAATCATACCCGCATTAACAATGCCCATATCCATTCCATTTTGTATAGCGTGATATAAAAAAGAGGAATGCATAGCCTCTCTCACTATATTATTTCCTCTAAAAGAAAAAGAGACGTTACTCACACCACCACTTACTTTTGCGTGAGGAAGATTTTCTTTTATCCATTTTGATGCCCTGAAAAAATCAACTGCATAATTATTATGTTCTTCAATTCCCGTCGCTACAGTTAAAATATTAGGATCAAAAATTATATCTTCAGCAGGAAAACCTACTTCCTTTGTAAGGATATTATATGCTCTTTCACAAATTCTAATTTTATCATTATAATCTACCGCTTGTCCTTTCTCATCAAAAGCCATAACAACCACTGCAGCACCATATTTTAATATTGTTTTTGCATATTTAACAAAAACGCTTTCACCTTCTTTTAAGGAGATAGAATTCACAATCCCTTTACCTTGTAAACATTTTAACCCTTCTTCAATTATTTCCCATTTTGATGAATCAATCATAACTGGAACTCTAGAAATATCAGGATCGGAAGCTGTTAAATTTAAGAAATGAACCATACTTTCTACTCCTTCAATCAATCCATCATCCATGTTAATATCAATAACCTGAGCGCCACTTTCTACTTGTTGAAGTGCAACTGAAAGTGCTTGTTCAAAATCATCTTCCTTAATTAATCTTCTAAATTTTATAGAACCCATTACATTTGTTCTCTCTCCAATATTCAAAAAATTACTTTCTTCAGTAACAGTAACAGCTTCTAAACCACTCAACTTCATTTGAGTTTTTAGAGTAGGGATTTCTCTTGCTTTACATTTTGCAGCAATTCTAGCAAATTCAGCAATATGATCTGGAGTAGTTCCACAACAACCACCTACAATATTTACCAATCCTGAATTCATAAAATCTTCTAATTTTTTCCCCATTATTTCTGCTGTTTCATCATATTCTCCCATTACATTTGGAAGACCAGCGTTTGGAAAGGCACTAATAAAGAACTCTGATTTATCAGAAAGTTCTTTAATATAAGGACGCATAGCATTTGTTCCGAGCGCACAATTAAAACCAATACTTAAAAGAGGAATGTGAGAAACAGAATTTAGAAAAGCTTCTGCTGTTTGACCAGAAAGAGTTCTTCCACTCTCATCAGTAATTGTTCCGGAAACCATAATTGGAACTTCTACTCCTTTTTCCTCAAAAACTTCAGATATTGCAAAAAGAGCTGCTTTACAATTCAGAGTATCAAAAACAGTTTCAACAAGCAGCAAATCAACATTACCATCTAATAATGCTTCTACCTGCTGTTTATACGCAATTCTCAAATCATCAAATGTAACATGACGAAAAGAAGGGTCTTCTACTTTTGGAGAGATAGATGCAGTTCTGTTTGTGGGTCCGATAGCTCCCGCTACAAATCTTGGTTTTTCAGGCGTTGAAAATTCTTTTGCCGCCTTTTTTGCAATTTTTGCAGACTGAAAATTAATATCGTAAACAGCAGACTCTAATTTATAATCTGCTTGAGCTATAATAGTTCCACTAAAAGTATTTGTTTCAATGATATCAGCACCTGCTTTTAAGTATTCTGCATGAATCTCTTTAATAATTTCTGGTCTAGTAATAGAAAGCAAATCGTTATTTCCCTTTAAATCATTTTCAGAATTTACAAATTGAGTTCCTCTAAAATCTTTTTCTTGTAATTTATATCTCTGAATCATAGTACCCATAGCACCATCGAGAATAAGGATTCTTTCTTTTAATATATCTTTTATTGTCTTGTTCATTTTTAATTTTTACAAGACTTAACAAAAAAGATTTCAGAAAATATATATTGATTTCGTCATCTACCTCCATAATTAGAGTGGGATTTGGCACCCTGCTTCCCAGGGTTGCCAAGACATCATAGGGCCCTTCCCTCCGTCTTTCTTGATAAGTTAGCTACAAATAAATAGCAAAAAAAGTTAAAAACCAAACATATTTATTTTTTTATTTTATATTTGTCATCCGAAATGTGGAAGGATTTGGCCTATTGCAACCACTAGAAAAAATGCTAAAATAGCAAACCTCATTTTCAGATACATAAGCCAAGTCCTAACATCTTTCAAATAATTAATTAATAACTTAAATTATTTAAGAAATGTCATATTATTTTACATCCGAATCCGTTTCAGAAGGACATCCAGACAAAGTATCAGATCAGATTTCTGATGCATTATTAGACAACTTCTTAGCACAAGACCCTAACTCGAAAGTTGCATGCGAAACACTAGTAACTACAGGGCTAACTGTTCTAAGTGGAGAAGTAAAAACTAACGGTTTTGTGGATGTTCAAAATGTTGCCAGAGAAGTCATCAGAAAAATAGGATATACTAAATCAGAATACCAATTTGATGCAGATAGTTGTGGAGTAATTTCCGCAATACATGAACAATCTGCAGATATCAGGCAAGGAGTTGTAGAAGGATCAGGATTACATACAGAACAAGGAGCTGGAGATCAGGGAATGATGTTTGGTTACGCAACAAACGAAACTAAAAATCTAATGCCTCTTGCATTAGACATCTCCCATAAAATACTTATTGAACTTGCTGATATAAGAAAAAAAGGTGTTGAAATGACTTACTTACGTCCGGATTCAAAATCGCAAGTTACCTTGGAGTATAATGATGACCATACACCAAAAAAAATCACAGATATTGTAGTTTCTACTCAGCATGATGATTTTGCAGATGAAAAACCAATGCAAGAACAAATTGAAAAAGATGTAAGAGAGATCTTAATTCCAAGAATTAAGAAACAACTTTCAGAAGAAAGTAGATTACTTTTTGGTAGCGAAAAATACCATGTAAATCCGACAGGAAAATTTGTAATTGGAGGTCCTCATGGAGACACAGGACTTACAGGTAGAAAAATTATTGTAGACACTTACGGAGGAAAAGGAGCTCATGGTGGTGGAGCTTTTTCTGGAAAAGACCCAAGTAAAGTAGATAGATCAGCTGCATATGCAACTCGTCATATTGCTAAAAACTTAGTTGCTGCTGGTGTCGCAGATAGAATCTTGGTGCAAGTAAGTTATGCAATTGGTGTTGCAGAACCAATGGGAATCTTTGTAGATACTTACAGGACTTCTAAGGTTAATATGACAGATGGAGAGATTGCTGACATAGTAAAAGAAATGCCCTGTTTTAATCTGAAACCTGCTTCTATTATTAGTAGACTAAAACTAAAACAGCCTATCTATTCGGAAACTGCAGCATACGGACATATGGGAAGAAAATCCGAAAATAAAACCGTAACATTTAATGTTGCTGGAACAAATAAAGAGTTTGAAGTTGAAACTTTTACTTGGGAAAAATTAGATTGCCAAGAAGAAATAAAAACTGCTTTTAATTTATAATCAGTAATTCTATGTTTTATTAGAAGGTCGCAAAAGCGACCTTTTTTTATACAAGAAACCTTAATTTAGCATAAAACAAACTAATGAAATATCTATTTTTCATATTCTTACTTTCAATTTCTGTAACTGTATATTCTCAAACAGAAATGAAATATAATGCTAAATCAGAGAATTTACCAAATTGGACAGAACTAATGTATTCTGAAAATCCAGATGAAGGAGAAGTAATAAAACTTTATAGAAAATATTATAAAACAAATGAATTTGTAAAAAACAAACACACGCAATATTACAAAAGATGGATAAGAAACATCAGTAGATATACTAATTCTAAATTAGAAAGTTCATCTTCTGAAAGTAGTAACCAGTGGCAATGCGTTGGTCCGTGGGATTTCGATCAGCATGCAGCAAGTAGAAGTTATGCCCCAGGAGCAGCTCATGTTTATACTATTGAACAATCTGTAAATAACAGTAATGTATTATATGCTGGAACTGCAACTGCAGGAGCTTGGAAGACTACTGACAAAGGAATGAATTGGAGCCTAATTACTAAAAATATAGAATTAAATGGTGTATACGCAATTGAAGTTGATTTTACTGATTTCAATACAATCTATATTAGTGGAAATGGAGGAATTTACAAATCTACAGATGGAGGAAACAACTGGGATGTTATAGGAGATTCGAACTTTGTTAGTTTAAATCATTCTGTAAAAGATATAAAACTAAGTCCTACAAATAATCAGATTTTATTTACAGCAACTGATGAAGGTATCTTTAAATCTATAGATGGAGGTAATAATTTCAATACAATAATGAGTGGTAATTTCCTAGAGATTGAATTTCATCCAAATACTGCTGATACTATTTATTTTGTCCGACAAATAGGAGATAGTACTGAGTTCTATCGTTCTGATGATGGAGGAAATACTTTAACACAATACACTAACGGATGGCCAAATCCTGGAAGTGGAGATGAGCAAAAAAGAACAGAAATTGCAGTAAGTCCTGCAGATCCTGATAAAATTGTTGCGTTATCAACAGGTTCCGCGAATGGAGGAAGTGGGTTATATGGAATATATATTAGTTATGATAAAGGAGAAAATTGGACTTTTCAGTGTTGTGGACCACAGCCTGCAGGAGCTCCTTCTGTTACAAATATTAATATGATGGGTTGGCAGCCAGATGGATCTGATGATGGAGGACAATATTATTACGATTTAGCTCTTGCGGTGAACCCAAATAATGCGGATAGTATTCATGTAGGAGGAGTGAATCATTGGGTGTCTGCAGATAATGGTATTACTTTTACTTGTCCAGCTAAATGGAGTCAACCTCACAAAAAAGGATACGTTCATGCTGACATTCATGATATCAATTATTTTGGAGATGACCTTTGGTTTGCTTGTGATGGAGGGGTATTTTATTCTGCAAATGCAGGAGATAGTGTTACAAAGCGAATGTTCGGAATTGCTGGTTCTGACTTCTGGGGATTTGGAGTTGGATTTAAAGATAAAGATGTAATGCTTGGAGGGACTTATCATAATGGAACATTACTAAAAGATGGAGACACTTACATAAATAATTGGTTATGCACCGATGGTGGTGATGGAATTAGAGGATTTGTCAATTTTGGAAATCCCAGAATGGCCTATAGTGATTATGGAGGTAAAATCTTATCAGGAGATAGAACAGTTGATATCTCAACATTTAGCATGAATTTAAAACCAAACGCATCTTATATTGTAGGAGAATCTTCTCAAATGGAATTTAATCCTAGATGCTTCAACTGGCATTATATTGGGAATGACACTACATTGTGGTTAAGTAAAAATAATGGGGTTTCTTTTGAAGCTATTCATCATTTTGATGAAAAAGTAACTTCTGTAGAAGTTGCATGGAGTAATCCTAATGTTATTTATGTTGCTACTTGGCCTGGTTGGTGGGACGACAAAAAAATATACCGAACAACGGATGGTGGAAAAACATGGATAGATATCACCATTCCTTCTTCTCAATTAAACGGATATTTATCTCGATCTTATGATATAACTGTCAGCAGTAACGATGAAAATACTTTGTGGGTAGCAAGATGTTCGCAAAGTGGAAATTACAATTTAATTGATGGATATAATGTATTTAAATCTATTGATGGCGGTCAGAATTGGATAAATTTAAGCACTCCTACTTTAGATGGTCAACATATGACAAATATTGAACATCAAAGGGGTAGTAATGGTGGAGTATATTTAGGGACCCGTAATACTGTTTATTATCGTAATAATACTATGAATGATTGGGAAATTTATAACAACAATCTTCCAAAAAGAACATTTTCAACACAATTAATCCCTTATTACAGAGAAGGACTTTTGATAAATGGAACCAACAGATCTGTTTACGAAATTGATCTTTATGAAAATTCTCCACCATCTGCACAAATAGCTGCTAACAAACTAGAGGTAAACTGCAGGAACGATACTGTTCATTTTGTAGACCATTCTGCAGTTAGGTTAAGTTCTGCAATCTGGGAATGGACTTTTCCTGGAGGAACGCCTTCATCTTCAACTTTAGAAAATCCAGTCGTAGTATACAATGCACCTGGAACGTATGATGTAACTCTTAAAGTACAAGATTCTTTTGGAAGTAATACACAAACTATTTTAGGATTAATAAAATATGCCGATAGTACATCTATAATTACAAATACACAAAACTATTCTGAAGAGTTTGAAACATCCATTTTCCCTCCTGAATCATGGGAAACTCCACCATCTTCTTTTTCTTGGCAATCAATTGTAGTAGATACAGGATACAATTGTTATCCTTCTACGGTATCATACGTTAATCATTATTGGATTAATCAAATTGGAGAAGAAGCCTATCTTATTACCAATAAAATTAGATTAGGTTCAGGCTCCTATCTTTCAGAAAATTTACTGACTTATGATTATGCGTATTCAGGATATTCTGGTTCTGATGATGGTTTCAGAATTGATATCTCTACAGATTGTGGTGACACATGGGACTCAATTTATGGAGCAAGTGGTTCAGATTTGCAAACTGTACCTTATGTGGGTAGCGCTTGGTATCCCACTTGTGGAAGTTGGGAGAAAGACACTTTAAACTTAACAAGTTTCGGACTAAATGGAGAAACCATAATGATTCGATTTGCAGCTATTAATGACTACGGAAATCGATTTTTTATGGATAACGTAAAAGTTAACGGAACAAATATTTTACTAATTCCATCAGTAAGTTCAGAAAATAAAAAACTTATTAAAATTGTAGATGTTTTAGGTAGAGTAGTAGATAAAAGTAGAAACACCTTATTGTTTTATATTTATGATGATGGATCTGTTGAAGAAAAAATATTTGCGGAATGATAGATTGGTTTTCGGAATGGTTTGATAGCAAATACTAT
>TARA_Y100000385_G_scaffold71704_1_pt1 | contig 13759 bp, 8 predicted proteins | sample TARA_Y100000385 | Tara Oceans TARA_Y100000385 (sample SAMEA2620980) | marine metagenome | biome: marine biome (ENVO:00000447); feature: surface water layer (ENVO:00002042); material: "saline water (ENVO:00002010), including plankton (ENVO:xxxxxxxx)" | depth 5 m
GATAATTACTATTAATTCTAAATAAACTAAGATTTAATCCCTTTTATACTATCAGAACTCAATCTTTCCTTCAGGTCGTTAATCATAGTTTTGGTAATTTTTGTTAAATCAAATTCTGCTTGCCACCCCCAATCTTTTTTAGCAATTGAGTCATCAATTGACCTTGGCCAAGAATCTGCAATTTCTTGACGAAAATCTGGTTTATATTCAATCTCAAAATTTGGATAATGTTTTTTAATCTCCTGAGCAACTTCCTTACAAGAAAAGCTAACAGCAGCAAAATTATAATTTGAATAATAGTTTAAATCTTCAAAATTAGCTTCAGCAAGTTCAATGGTGCCTTTAATTGCATCATCCATATACATCATTGGTAACACAGTATTTTCCTTTAAAAAACAAGTATATTTTTTTCTCTCAACCGCCTTATAAAAAATATCAACTGCATAATCAGTAGTGCCGCCACCAGGCAATGTTTTGCTACTTATTAAACCAGGATAGCGAACACCTCTGATATCCATACCAAATTTTTTAACATAATAATCGCAAAGTAATTCACCTGCAACTTTGGTTACGCCGTAAATGGTTTTTGGTAAAAGGATAGTTTCTTGTGGCACATTATCTTTTGGAGTTTCTGGGCCAAAAGCAGCAATAGAGCTTGGCGTAATAATCTGTTTTAATTTGTTAATTCTAGCAATTTCTAGAATATTAGCCAGACCGTTCATATTAATATCCCAACATAATTGTGGATTATTTTCCCCATTAGCAGAAAGAATGGCTGCTAAATGATAAATTTTGGTAATTTGATATTTTTTAACTATATTTTCAATACTTTGATAATTTAAAACATCTAACTTTTCAAAAGGTAAAAATGATTGATCTTCTAAATCTCTAACATCTGAAGCTATTATGTTTTCTTTACCATGTTTTTCTCTTAATTTTAAAACTAATTCTGATCCTATTTGTCCTAGCGAGCCTGTAACTAAAATTTTATCCATTATGATTAACTTAATTCTTCCCCCCCCTAACTAATTTTTAGTCAAAATAATCTTTGATTATTTTTGTGAGGTAGTTATATTTATATAAGGGAGAAAATATAAAATATTGAAAAACAAATGACAATTAAAAAAAATCCAAAAATTACAATCATTGGTGCAGGTGCTTGGGGATCTTCAATTGCATCTGTTTTGGCAAATAATGATCATGATGTCTTACTTTATTGTAATGATAGTATTTTTATTGATAATATCAATCAAAGCAATACTTCTCCAAGACTTCCCAATGTTAAATTATCAACAAAAATTACTGCCAGTAAGAATTTTAAAGAATCAATTTTTGGTGCAGATTATCTTTTCTTCGTTGTTCCTTCTAATGTAATAAATTTGATTTTGGATGATATTAATAAAATTGATCCAAATTTTTCTAAAAAAATAATTATTTGTACCAAAGGTGTTGATGAAGAAAATTTACAATTATTTAGTGATATTTTTGATCAAAAATTACCTAAATCTTCCTATTGTTTTTTATCAGGACCAAATTTTGCAGTAGAAGTTGTCATAGGTGCTAACACAGTTACTAATATTGCTTCTAATGATCAAAATTTAGCTGAAGAATTTAAAAATTTACTACAAAATGAATATTTTAAAATAACAATTCTAGATGATATTATTATGACTCAAATTGCTGGTTCAATGAAAAATATTCTTGCAATTGGTTGTGGAATAATTTCTGGGCTAGAATTGGGTGAAAATGCCAAGGCTGACTTCATAACTTCTGGTATCTTAGAGATTGCTACTATGATTGAACATTTTGGTGGCAATAGTAAAAATCTTATTTCTGCTGCAGGATTTGGAGATATATTTTTAACTTGCTCTAGTAAAAAATCTCGTAATTTTTCTTTAGGGTTTGAAATTGCTTCTGGCAAAGATCCTAAAATTTTATTATCTGATCCAAATAAAACCTATGAAGGTGCAAAATCAGTTAAAATATTTCATCAATTAGCAAAGGAAAGGGGAGTGAAATTATCTAAATGTCAAAAGATATATGATATTTTATTTTTAGGGTTGGATGTAAATATTATAAAGTAATCTAAATTAATATATTAATTTCAATAATCATAACTTTTACATAAGGAGATAATTTTATTATAATAATTAAGTTATACCAAGTATCTTCAATTCTTTTAATGTAAAACCGTTTACTATTCTTGTTTTTTTACATTCTATTAAAAAGATAATAAAATAAAAGTGACTAAAAATAATTTCCAACTCAATATGACATGCAAAACGAGATAAGTATAATTGTCAAAGACCTTGTTAATTATTAAATTATAAAATTACTAGTAGATTTATTATAAATGGTGATAAGAAAATAGTAAAAATGTTATTTGTGAAATAATTTAATTTATTATTGTCATTTTATCATCAATCAGTAATAATTAGGTACTTTTACATGACTCTTTAATAAATAAATTATTATCTTAGTTATGAAGTACCTTAAATATTGTATAAAAACTTAATTTTTTAATGAGTAAAAACTTCTATGTAACAACGCCAATTTATTATGTTAATGACAAGCCGCATATAGGTCACGCATATACTTCGCTGGCAGCTGATATTTTGGCGCGCTTTAAAAGACTGGATAACTATAATGTGTTTTTTCTAACTGGTACTGATGAGCATGGTCAAAAAGTTGAGAAATCTGCCATTAAACAAAATAAGTCGCCCCAAGAATTTTGTAATGAAATTTCAATAAAATTTAAAGAGTTAGCTGATTTTATGGGCTATTCATATGATCATTTTATTAGAACTACCGATGATAATCATAAAAAAACTGCTCAAAAATTTTGGCAGATCCTAGAAGATAGAGGGTTTGTTTATAAAGATATTTATGAAGGATGGTATGCAATTCGTGATGAAGCATTTTATAGTGAAGATGAGATTGTTGACGGCAAAGCTCCAAGCGGTGCTGAGGTTGTGTGGGAAAAGCAAGAAAGTTATTTTTTTAAATTATCATCTTTTGAAAAACCTCTTTTGGATTATATTGAAAAAAATCCCGATTTTATCTCGCTAGAATCAAAGAAAAATGAGGTTACTTCCTTTATTAAAACTGGTCTGAAGGATTTGTCAATTTCTCGTACTTCTTTTAATTGGGGTATAAAAGTTCCTAATAATGAAAATCATGTGATTTATGTTTGGATTGATGCGCTGACTAATTATCTTTCTGCTCTTGATTTTTGTAGTAATGATCAAAAATATCAGGATTTTTGGCAAAATGGCATAAATTGCCCAATTCATATTGTTGGTAAGGATATTTTACGTTTTCATGCTGTTTATTGGCCAGCTCTTTTGATGGCGGCAGAAATTCCATTACCCAAGAAAATCTATGCTCATGGTTGGTGGACTAATGAAGGTCAAAAAATTTCAAAATCTACTGGTAATATTATAGATCCCTTTGAAGAGGTTGAGTGGTTAAAATCTAAAGAAATCAACGAAAAAACCGCTATTGACTATCTAAGATATTTTTTAATTAAGGAAATTCCTTTTGGTGCTGACGGTAACTATGCCCAAGAGCAGCTTATTAGTAGAGTTAATAGTGAATTGGCCAATAATATTGGTAATTTGACGCAAAGATGCTTAACTATGATTCACAAAAATTGTGATAGTCAGATTAAAAAAGAACCAGATTGTGATGATAATTTTGAGATTTTAGAAAATATTCGTCAAAAAATTGAAAAATTAGAGTTTGACAAGGCTTTGGATGAAATTATTAATTTTGCTAATCAAATTAATAAAGAATTTAATGATTACGCACCTTGGAATCTAAAAAAAGAGGGCAAAATTAATCAAATGCAACAAATTTTAAGTAATACAGCAGAAAATATCCGCAAAATTGCCATTTTATTATTACCTTTTATTGAAAATTCGGTACAAATAATACTAGGTTTTTTAAATGTTAATCAGGATAAACAAAATTTTGATAATTTTGGTAAAAAATTAGAAAAAGGAGCTAAAATTAATGAAATTAAAGTTGTCTTTCCAAGAATTAAGTAATTTCCTATATAATAACAGCTTCTTCTTGTATAATTAATTTCTTTCCTTCAAAATAGTTACAACAAACCAAATAAATTTAAAAAATAATGACGAATAAAATTACAATAGCCTATGGTGATGGTATTGGACCTGAAATTATGACATCATGTCTTAAGATAATAGAAAAAGCTGGTGCAAACTTGTTATATGATGAAATTAAAATTGGGGAAAAACTTTATTTAAATGGCAATACATCTGGAATTTCCAATGATGATTGGCAAAAATTAATGGATAATAAGATTTTCTTTAAAGCTCCAATTACAACTCCCCAAGGTGGAGGATATAAAAGCCTTAATGTAACTATTCGCAAAACTCTGGGTCTTTATTCTAATGTTAGGCCAGTTAGGTCACTATATCCTTACGTTAAGACAAAGCATCCTAAAATGGACTTAGTTATTGTTCGTGAAAATGAAGAAGATTTGTATGGTGGAATTGAGCATCGCCAAACTGAGGAAGTTTATCAATGTTTGAAATTAATCAGCCGACCTGGTACTGAGAAAATTATCCGTTTTGCTTTTGAATATACAAAAAATTCAGGTAGAAAGAGGCTAACTTGCATGACTAAAGATAATATTATGAAACTAACAGACGGTTTATTTCATAAAATATTTAATGAAGTTGCAAAAGAATATCCAAAAATTGAATCTGATCATTGGATTATTGATATCGGTACAGCAAAATTAGCTGACACTCCTGAAGAGTTTGATGTTATTGTTTTACCAAATTTATATGGAGATATTTTAAGTGATGTTGCAGCTCAAATTGCAGGTTCTGTAGGTCTTGCTGGTTCTGCTAATATTGGTAGCCATTGTGCTATGTTTGAAGCAATTCATGGATCAGCTCCAACAATTAGTGGTCAAAATATTGCAAATCCTAGTGGATTATTAATGGGTGGGGTGCAAATGTTAAATTATATTGGTCAAAATCAAATTGCAGAAAAAATTGAAAATGCATGGTTAAGGACAATAGAAGATGGTATTCATACAGCCGATATTTTTGAAGAAGGCATATCTAAACAAAAAGTTTCAACTTCTGATTTTGCTAATGCGGTTATTGATCATTTAGGATCAAAACCAGAAAAATTTAAAGAAGTAAAATATCCTGCTCAAAGAAAAAAAACGGACATTATAATTTCTCGTGAATCAAAGGTTAAGCAAAAAAAATTAGAAGGAGTTGATATTTTCCTACATCATGATGATCTTGATCCTAATAAATTAGGTAATGCAGTTAAGGATAAAATTCAAAATGATAATCTGGAATTAATCATCATTACTAATCGTGGCGTGAAGGTTTATCCTGATGGTAATCCATTAACTTTTTGTACTGATCATTGGAGATGTAGGTTTATGGTAAAAAATGCAGCTAAAGTTGACTCTGGAGATGTTATAAATTTATTATTATCATTTAAAGATGCGGGTTTTGATGTCATAAAAACAGAAAACCTATATAATTTTGATGGTGAAAAGGGTTATTCACTAGGACAGGGTCAGTAATATTAATCAAATGACAAATTAAAAATTACCATTAAAAATTTAGTTCCGGTCAAGAAAATTAATGATTTTAAAATAAAAAATACACTTAATTTAATTAAAATTGATTGTAATTGAATAATTCTTACAGATATTTTAAAGAAAATTTATAATTTTTGCAGAAAATCTTAAGAAAGCCAAGATTTTTAAATATAAAAAAATAAAATAGGTAATATTATATAAGTCAAAACTAAAAATGAACAATTTGATTTAATAATTTTAAAAAATATCTTTTAGATGAGTCTTAATATAATTAATTCTAGTGATAAATCACAAATTCAAAAATTAATTTCTAATAATATTGAAATTGATGAAGATATTAAAAGAAAAGTACAAGAAATTATTTCTAATGTTAAAAATAAAGGGGATAATTTTTTGATTAAAATTTGTAATCAATTTGACGGTGCTGATTTTCAAAAAGCAGATGATCTACTGGTAACAAAAAAAGAAATTGATTTAGCTTTTGATAAAGCGCCAAAAGATATTAAGGGTGCAATGCAAAATGCTTTTGACCGTATAAAAAATTATCATCAAAAGCAATTACCTGATGATTTTGAATTTACTGATGAACAAGGAAATATCTTAGGTAATAGATGGCAAATTATCCAAAAAATTGCTCTTTATGTACCTTCTGGCACTGCGCCTTATCCCAGCTCAGTTTTAATGTCAGCTGTTCCAGCAATTGCATCTGGATCAAAAGAAATTGCAATTTTTACCCCTTCTATAAAAGGAAAAGTTGATAGCAATATCCTTACCGCTGCTAGAATTTGCGGCATAGATAAAATCTATAAAATTGGTGGTGCTGGTGCAGTTGCTGCTGCTGCTTTTGGTACAAATATTATTAATAAATACGACAAGATTGTTGGCCCTGGTAATAATTATGTAGCAATTGCAAAAAAGGAATTATTTGGCCAAATTGGCATTGATATGATTGCTGGACCAACTGATATTACTATAATTACAGATGGTTTAGATATTAATGAAGAGTGGATAATTGTTGATCTGTTATCGCAATTAGAACATGGAATTGACTCCAAAGCATTTTTAATTACAAATAATATTGATTTTGCCAAGAAAATTAATGATCGAATTGGAAAATTTATAGAAAAATTATCACGAAAAGATATTATTTTACAGTCAATTAAGAATTCTGCCATTATTTTAACTCAAAATATGGAAGAAGCGATAAAAATTTCTAATAAAATTGCACCAGAACACTTAGAAATTATAACCCAAGATTCAAAAGAATTATCACAAAAGATTACTAATGCTGGTGCAATATTTTTAGGAAAATATTCTCCAGAAGCTATTGGAGATTATATTGCCGGTCCAAGTCACTGCTTACCAACATCAGCTAACGCTAGATTTTCTAGCGGTTTGTCTGTTTTTGATTTTTTGAAAAGAATTTCCATCATTAATTGCTCAGAAAATGGTTTTGCAAAAATTGCTGATGATGCCAGCTTGCTTGCAAAAATAGAAGGGTTTGATGCTCATAAATTAAGTTTGAATATTAGAAAGAGTTAATTTGATATATTATTTATTTTTTGGCTAAAAGTAAAAATTATAAGATAAAAAATTTCTTCTATTATACAATTAATATTAAATCTGATTAGTTAGCAGTAACTAATTCTATAAAATTAGATAAAAAGTGATTAACATTTTTCTTTAGTATCTATATCTTTTAAACTTTATCAATAATGCTTAAAAACTAATAGGATTTGGTTTTATACATATATACTAATTATTATTTTTGTTTTAATTTAATTTAAATATCTTATATTATAAAAATATGATTAATATAGATGAGTTAAAAACAATTACAATAAAAGCAGGTAAAATTGCAATGAAATATTATAATATTTCATATAATATTACTACCAAGAATGATAATTCTCCTGTTACTGAAGCTGATTTAGCTGTTAATAAGTTTATAGTTAGTTCTTTAGAGAATCTATACCCCAATATTGCAATTTTGTCAGAAGAAAATAATTTTGAAGATAATCTAAAGGCAATTAAACAAAAGGAAATATTTATTATTGACCCTATTGATGGAACTAAAGCTTTTATTAATAAAAAATCACAATTTACAATTAATATTGGCTACGTCAAGAATGGTAAGTTTATTTTAGGATTTATTTATGCCCCAATTTTAGATATTTTATATTTTAGTGATTACAAAAATTCATATAAATTACATAATAATAAACAAACAACTCTACTAAAGAAAGAAAACAATATTGAATTTGGTATTATTCAAACATCTTCTCTAGGTAAAGATGAAAATAATAAAATTAAATCAGAATTTAAAAAATTCAATATTAAGCAAGTAATTAAGATATCCAGCTCATATAAATTTTGTCTTATAGTAGAAGGTAAGGCAGATTTTTATCCTAGAAGAGGTAAGATGATGATATGGGATATAGCAGCTGCTTTTGGAATTTTAAAATTTCTTGATTATCAATTTTTAGATTTAGGAGGTCAAAAAATTACTTTTGATAGGATGATTGATGATTTTTCATTACCTGATTTTAATTTATTTAGATCAATAAAGGTTAAAGATTATATTAAACAATAATTTTATTGAATTATTGTAACTTTTTGTCAAAATTATTTTTTTGTTATATAATAATTAAGATATGTGTGGAATAATTGGAGTAATATCAAATAAAAACTCAGAAGATAAAATATTAAAAGGTCTTAAAAAAATGGAATATAGGGGTTATGATTCCTCTGGAATTTCAGTTATGAGCAATAATATTATCAAAACTCATAAGGAAGAAGGAAAAATTGTAAATTTAGAAAATTCAATTAAAAACGACAATAATTTTAAAGGTAATATTGTTATTGGTCATACAAGATGGGCTACACATGGTATTGCATCTCGTGAAAATTCTCACCCTCATTATACCAAAAGAGTTAGCATCGTTCATAATGGTATTATTGAAAATTATCAGGAAATTAAAAATAATCTGATTAAAAAAGGTTATAAATTTAAAAGCCAAACTGACACAGAAGTTATCACTAATCTTATTGAATCATATTTAGAAAAAAACCTTGATAAAAAAACTATTATTTTAAAAATTTTATCAATTATTGAAGGTAGTTATGCTCTTGCTATTATATTTCATGATGAGGATGATTTGCTAATTGCTGCTAAAAAAGGATCTCCTCTTTTAATTGGGTATGGAGATGGTGAAAATTACATATCTTCTGATTATTTTGCCATTAATGATTATATAAAAAATATTTGTTATTTAGAAGATGGTGATATTGCCTTTCTTACAAGAGATAAAGTTGATATTTTTGATATAAATCAAAATAAAATTATTAGAGAAATTGAAAAAATAGATAAAAATAGTGAAAAAATTAGTAAAAATGGCTTTGATCACTTTATGCTTAAGGAAATTTACGAACAACCAGATGTAATACAAAAAACATTAGCAAAATATTTAGATAAAAAAAGTCATGAAATATCATTACCAAAATTTTCTTTTGATTTAGATAAAATTGAAAAAATTACAATAGTAGCGTGTGGCACTTCTTTTTATGCTGGTATGATTGGTAAATATCTGATTGAATCTTTGGCCAGAATTAATGTAGAAGTTGATATAGCTTCAGAATTTAGATATCGTAATCCACCACAAAGTAAAAATTCTTTAACTATCTTTATTTCTCAATCGGGAGAGACAGCAGATACCATTGCAGCTTTAAAATATATTAAATATTTAAACCAAAAATCACTAGCAATTGTCAATGCACCAAAAAGTACTATGTCCCATTTGGCTGATGATGTAATTTTGACTACTGCTGGTGTAGAAATTGGGGTTGCTTCAACCAAAGCTTATACAGCCCAAGTAGCTATTTTAATTCTACTTGCCCTTAGTTTGGGTCAAAAAAGAGGTTTTTTAAAAGAGGAGAAGGTTAATGAGTTAATTGTATCATTAAATTTAATTCCAAATTTAATGCAAAAAATTCTTTCTAAAGAATATATTGAAAAAATAAAAAAAATAGCTCATCAAATTAAGGATACAAAAAATATTTTATATATTGGTCGTGGTATTTCTTACGCTACTTCAATGGAAGCTGCCTTAAAGCTCAAAGAGCTTTCTTACATTAATTCATCTGCTATTGCAGCAGGAGAGTTAAAGCATGGGACAATTGCTTTAATTGATAAAGATAGCTATATTATTGCTATTGCTCCAGAAAATGAATTATTTGATAAAATATCTTCTAATATTGCCGAAATTTCTGCTCGAAATGGCAATGTTATCCTTATCTCTAGTAAGGGAGGAGTAGATAATATTAAAAATATTATTTCAAATTCCTTGCATATAGCTAAAAATTCTGATATAATAGCCGAATCACTACTATATGTGATACCAGTTCAGCTTATTGCTTATTATGTTGCTCTTTTTAAAGGAAATGATGTTGATCAGCCAAGAAATTTGGCCAAATCAGTCACAGTAGAATAGCGTTAAGAACTTAATAATTTATTTTTTGTTATAGTAAATATTGATGAAATTATATATAAAAATTATTTTAATTATCTTTATTTTTTATGCTAAAAATATATTAGCTGCTAATTTTACTATTGGTTCTGGAGACAAAACTATCGCAGATTATGATATTTATGTTAATGAAAATACTGATGTAGATACTATTATTTTTGATACCAATGGCTCTTTAACTATCACTGATAATGGAAATACGCAAAAAATATCATCAATTGAAGCCAATGGAGATAATAATGGTTCAATTAGTTTCAATGGCGATGATACAACATTAAATGTTGAGGGCAATATAGCTGATCAGGATCAAAGACTCTCTCAAATTATTTCAAACACTAATGATTTTATTATTAATGCATCTAATTTATATGCTAATAAATTAGTGATTAATACAAATTCAGAAATATCAGGAACTGCAATTTTAAATTTTAATGATATTATCTTCGATTCAACTGGTAATATTCTTACATTATCAAATAATATTAATATTTCTGGTAATATAGGTACTGATAATAAAGGTGGAATAATTGAAGGATTTATTACTAATTTAACTTTTAACGGTACTAATAGTCAGGAAGTTTATTCTGTTATTGGTGGCGATCAGGGTAGAATTGGTGATATTAATATTTCTAGCTCTTTATTAAATGAGGTTAATTTTAATAAAGATGTTACTGCTGATAATATCAATTTTAATAATTCTTCAAAAGCAATTTTTGATTTATCTGGAAGTTTAAAAACATTAGATTTATCAGGTAATGTTGAAAATAGCAACTCTAGTGACGCCTCTATTATTAATTCAGCTGGCGATGGATCTTTTTTACTTTCTGGCTCTTCTGATCAAAATATTAATGCTAAAATTGGAACTTCTACTGATAGATTTAATATAGTTAAGATTAGTAATAATGAACAAATTAACTTTTCTCAGGATTCTTACATTAAAACTTTAAATATTAATGGTGCGGCAACTATTAGAAATAGTGCGATAATGGATATTGAAACTGTTAATATTGTTGAAGATGCAATATTTTTAGGATCAGTTGGTAAAATAATAAAAGATTTAAATATATCAACTGGTAAAAAATTAACTTTACAAGATACAATTAATATTACTGGAGATATTCGGGGTCAAAATAACTCTTCAGAAACTATTATAAGTAATTTAGGAAATATTAATTTTACTGGATCTGTCGTACAATCTGTAACTGATGTAATATTAGGTGGTAGTGCGGCTCCTGATAACAGGTTAGCATCTATTACCAATTCAAATTCAAATAATATTACTTTAAATGATAATATTTATGTTAGTAATGTTATTTTAAATTCTGATGGAAATCTTGATTTACAATCTAATGCAATAATTGATATTGAAGGTGATATTACTAGATCTGCTGCTGGCGGTATTATCTCTGGTTCTGGTGATGTTGTATTATCTGGATCTGCTGCTCAAAATATTAATGTTAATATTGGTCAATCTAGTCAAAGAATTAATAAGATAACAATTTCTAATTCTATTGGGGCAATATTAAATAGTGATATTTATGCTACTAGCTTTCAATATAGTGGTAATAATTTAACTATGATGAGTAATAGTAATTTGGATATTACTGGTAATATGGATTTACGTAGCAAGAATGTTAATTTTAGATTATCTTCTGCAAATACAGGGGGTAATCCATTTGGTAAAATTGAATTAAATTCTAATAATTTAACACTTAATAATAGTACTATATTTTTTGATTATGCTAGTTTGACGAATAGCGCTCTAAACTTTGATTATAATGGTGGAATTTATAATATTATAAATACAAATAATATTGAAACTCTCGATAATATTTCTGTTTCTGATAATTCTTATTTATTTAATCATACTCTAAATTTAGATGGTAATAATATTCAAACTATTATTTCTAACGATCGGTTAGTTTTTAATGAAAGCAATTTAGGAAATAGTAATTTCCAAATATTATCTAATGCTTTACAGAGTTCAAATATTGCCGCTGATATAACGTCTATTAGTGATCAAAGTGAATTAAAAAATGCAATGGAATCCATTAGGTTACCAAATAATTCCGCCTTGTTAAAACATAATATTGTTTTTAATAATAATATTAATAATTTGATATCGCAAAGGGTTAGAAATATAACATTATTTCCCAAAAGAAACCGTCAAGCCTTTTGGGGAGATTTTTTTGCTTCTAATATCATACAATCTGGAGATATAAATAAAGGCTATGATGGGTTTACATCAGCTGGTACAGGTTTTTTAGTAGGTTATGATTATGTTAATGGAGGTAATCTGTTGGGATTTAGCGGTTTTTATTCTGAATCAGAAGTTGCAAATGAAAATGAAGGTGATTTTAAATCTACTATAATATCTAATGGAATTTCTATATATAATAAATTTGGGTCAAGATTAACAAGAGGATTTTATAATTTAAATAGCTTTAATTATGTGGTAAATGACTATCAGAATAAAAGAAAGGTTAAGTTACCTAATATAGAAGAAAATATTAATTCTAATATTTCTGGTTCTTCTATGAATCTTAGATCTGAAATTGGTTATCATTTTCCTTTGATTAAAAGTTCTATATTTTCTCCTAAAATATCTTTAGAATATTTTTCTGATAATAGTGATGCCTATGAAGAAACCGGTTCAGCATTTTCTGCTTTAAAAGTAAGGGATAAAGAGTTTAGTAGTTTAGTTTTTGCTGTTGGTTTTGATGTTGGTGGTAAATTTTATACTGATAAAAAAACTCTATTTTCCCCAATGTTAGATATTTCTTATCGCAAATATATGGGCAACAGTGAACAATCTAATACTTTATCTTTTATTGATAATGATCAATATTTTACTATAAAGTCACATGACTTAGAATCTGATTACATTAATTTTGCCATAAATGTTGAATATTCTAAGTCTATTGAAGCATTACATGTTAATCCTGTTTTTAATTTAAAATATAACACTATGATTGCTTCTGGATTTTTATCCCATTCTTTTGCTGCCGAGGTGAGTTATAATTTTAATTCTAGATTAATAACATCTAGGGATAATTAGCTTTTTTAAGTAAAATTATGTATTACACTAAACACAATATATCGCATATATAAAGATTATAATTGGTATTAGATATCTCTTGATCATATAATGGCTATAGTTAAACTATTTTTAACTTTTATCATTTTTTATGTCTGACAATATTACTCTTCAAATTAATCGATTAAGGCAAGAAATTCACAAACATAATATTGCTTATCATAAAGATGACAATCCTATCATTTTAGATGCTGATTTTGACAAAATACGAAAGAAATTAACCAATTTAGAAGAAAAATATCCAGATTTATTAGAAAAATGTCAAAAATATGATGAAGTTGGCGCAAAGCCGTTAGAAAAATTTAACAAAATAAAACATTCTAAACCAATGTTATCACTTTCTAATGCTTTTTCTAAGGGTGATATAGAGGATTTTATTGCTAAATGTCAGAGGTTTTTAGGAATCTTACCTAAAGGGGAGGTGGATTTGTTAAATTTTGACCAAAAATCTTCTGAATTAGAGCTTTTTTGTGAATTAAAAATTGATGGTTTGTCATTCTCAGCTAGGTTTGAGGATGGAAAATTTATTAGTGCTGC
>TARA_Y100000385_G_C13109078_1_pt1 | contig 13730 bp, 7 predicted proteins | sample TARA_Y100000385 | Tara Oceans TARA_Y100000385 (sample SAMEA2620980) | marine metagenome | biome: marine biome (ENVO:00000447); feature: surface water layer (ENVO:00002042); material: "saline water (ENVO:00002010), including plankton (ENVO:xxxxxxxx)" | depth 5 m
ACTATATTATACGAGAAGATTTTTATTATTTTTTCGTATAATAGGATCTTATTCTATTTTAATTCATATTTTAATTTGCTTCTAAAATATTACAATTCAAATCCCAAGCTATACTATTCCAAGTATATACTTTAATATAATTTTGTACTCCGGATGGATTATATCCGATTACAACACGATCACCATTTCTTTTCAATGATACTACTCCTGAATAATATTCATCAGATGCATTAAATAAATTTCCTTTTAAAACCCAAAATTTTTCAGTTGCATTCCATACAGTAGAACCTTTTACAACTTTAGTAATTACTAAACCAGGTGAATTATCTATAATAGCAGTCATATTATATTCTTCTTGAGTCACAATTCTATATTCATATACAGATGTCCATCCTTTTTGAGATTCAGATACTCCACATGAACCGAATGCGATTGTATTTCCATCAGCTGAAATTGAAATAGTTTTGCCTAATTTATCGATGTCATTAATTCCAGGTATTTGATTACCCTTTTTAATCCAACTTCCATTATCATAATTATAAACAACAATCGAACATGTCCTCTGAGAATTAGTTGTTATTGTTGAAGTTCCGACAGCTAAATGATTTCCATCTGATGAAATAGATACAGCTCTGCCAAAATAATCATAATTAAATACATCATCATATACTATATCTTCTGAAGACGTAGTAGTCCAATTATCAGAAGTTCTATAAATAATTACTTTTCCAATAAATAAATCACTTCCATTTGTAAAATAAGGAACACCAATTGCTAAAACATTACCATTTGAAGATATAGATAATGATCTGCCAAAAGATGCAATATTTTGTGTTAATGTTTTTTCTAAATAATATTTCCATCCATCATCACCATTTTTATAAATATATATAAACACTTGTTTATTATAATTTCCAACAACAAAAATATTACCATCTTCCGAAAAAGATGTACTTACACCTAATCGATCATTGTCATTAATACCATCTATTGTTTGAATTAATTCTAAATTACTATTATTATATTTATATAGCTTTACATAACCTTTTGATGTATCATTAAAAGAAGTTATTGCTACACGAGTATTATTATCCGAAATTGCTGTATATCTGCCAAAATAATCTCCAGATGATGTACCTGATATATTGACATCTAATTTCTTTTTATTATAATTTTCAAGTACTTCATCGATTACACCTATTTGTATTTCAAATTCGGAATATTCACCTTCATAATCATTTCTTATTATATATTTATTGTATTGTGTAGTTATTTCAGTTGGTATTCCAGATAGTATACCTGTAGATGTATTTAAACTTAAACCAGCAATTTCTAAAGCAGGTGTTATTGAAAAGACACCTTTTGGTTTTGTATCTCTATCAAATGTTGGTTCATTTACTGTAATCGCTTGATCTTTATAATATATTGAAATTGATTCTGTATAAGATAAAATTCTAGCAATTGCAGATTCAATTGTAATTTGAATAGATACAGTACTACTTCCTGTTTCATTTGTTGCTGTAATGTCATATGATTTAGTTTCTTGATATTGTGTTGGTATTCCTTCAATTACACCAGTTAAAGTATTAAATGATAATCCACTTGATAAAGGTTCTGATATAGAAAAAGATGTTGGAATTTTATCTATAATTGGATGAATAGATACTGTATTAATTTTATTTGGACTATATGATATTCCAATATCTGTATTTTCATATGTTATAGTAGGTATCTCTTGAGATGCAATATCATATATTGTAATACAACCTCGGCTATCATATGAATAGGAATTCATAGATCTAACATATGGGCTATTCCAATATGGACTACCTGCAATTATTTGATTACCATTTAAATTCATAGAAATTCCACCGGCTGCCATATAATATTTCCATTTTGAATATTTACTATATGGTGGACTTAAACTATTAAAAGACCAATTTGTTCCATTCCATTTACCAACATAAAATTTACTTGTACTACCATAACCTGAACTAATTGCAATTATATTACCATCATAAGATAATTGAATAACTGGTCGTCCATAGGAACCATAACTAACTTCAAAAGTTACTTTTTCATTATTAATTCCAATAAAATCATTTCCTTTAGATTCCCATATTTTATTACTTTCATTAAAACTAAACATTCTTACTAAACCAGGATCAGTCAAAGTATCTGTATCTGTAGAAAAATATCTTGGAGCTATAGCTATTGTATTTCCATCTTTTGCTAAAGTAGCAAATGCTCCATAATGCGACGAGTCTTTATCTCCCCATAAATTATTTCCTCTTTGAACCCAATAATGTTTTGTTGAATTAGAATCATATGCACCTGATTTTCCAACAATTGAAATTTCATTATTATCTGAATCTGAAAAATATGTTTCATTAGTATAACTTACATCATCTATACCATTATTCCATTCAGTTTGACTGGGTATTTTATAATCATATACACGAACTAATCCTCGAGAAGAACCATAATTTTTATTGCTATTTTTTGCAGTACTAAGAGGTATTAAAACTGTTTTTCCAGTTTCTGATAAATATATATGACCATATAAATGAGTATCTTTATGTTTAGAAGAATATACCCATTTACCAATCTGTACCCAAAAATATTTAGTTGAATTATATGTACCTGATTTATCTAAAATTATTAATTTACTAAAATCAAAATAATTTGCCGTGCCTTCATTCCATTCATTTTGTGTTGGTATTTTATATTCAAATATAATATTAAATCCACTTGTATTAAATGTTAATCCAATAGCTTGATATATGTATATCATACTATTTGGAAATACAGGTATAGCTAATATAGATCCTGTTTTATTTAAAGAAGATTTCCCTCCAAATTTATTAAATCCATATGATTGATTTGTATCTGGATCAGTATAAATACCTTCTAATGCAGAACCCTTTTGTATCCAATACAATTTATTAGCATCATAAGAATCAGATTTATTTATAATAATATTTTTATTTACTGATTTATCTATTGCTAATACTCCATTATTCCATTCATCTAATGTTAATTGTTTATTTTCAAATATCATAATTCTTCCATTATCAATATCAAGATTACTAATTACAAAATGACTACCATCGCCAGATAAAGTTATAAAAATATTTTCTGCATCTCCTGTTGTTTCTGAGAATAATATTAATTCTCCTTCTAATTTCCAATATTTTTTTGTTGCATTATAATTACCAATTTTATTAATAATATAATTTTTATTATTTGGGTTACATGTGCCATTATTCCATTCTGATTCAGATAAAACGTCATATTTGAATATTTTTATTTTTGATAAATAATTACCACCTGCACTAATATTTCCATAATGCCTTTGGTAATTAAATTGTCCTTCATTACTAATTATACATGTACCATCGTCTGACATTGCATGTGAATTTCCAAAAAAATAGTCAGCTTCTCCTCCTTCTAGTACTGTACTTTTTTGTAAAATTGATATATCAGAGTTTCTTGTATCTAAATCAAAATATTTGTATATATCTGTATTATCTGTTAAACAAACTTTGGTAACCAATGAATTTTTTTGAGAATCTGATAATTGAAGATTATGTTCAAAACTAGCAGTATTTCCTGTTGTTGCATTTAATGATTTAATATTTGTTGAATTATTATTTTCTATACCTAATGATACAAAATTATTATCAGATAAATTATCATCTAATGTAAAAGAATTTAGATTACTAATATTATTATAATATGTTTCATTTGGTAAAACACCTTGAATAAGTTCTAATTTATTTTTAATAATTGGTTTGTTAATTCTAAATATAGCTTGATCATAATCTGATTGAATTAAACGTGTATATAATTGTGAATTTTTAAATACATTCTCTTCACTTATAGTCATATTAACATTTCCACAATCTAAATTTATTAATGATGAATTTTCAAATGCACTTTTTTCTATTATACAGTTATTATAATAAGATGGAACTTTAAAATCATATAGTAATTTACTTCCTTTGAATGCTTCTTCTTGAATTGTTAAGGTATCTATTTGATTACTATTTGTTTGCTGTATTTCAAATGTACCTTTAAGATGTAAATTTTTAAATGCTTGTTTACCTATATTTTTAATATTTTTACTTAATTTTAAATTAATTATTGACGCGCTTTCAAATGCATTATCACCTATTATTTCGATAGAATCTGGTAATATTATATCAAATGTATTATTCAAATAACTATCAAAACGATAATATTTTGGAAAATTTTTTAATGCATTTTTACCAATATGAGTTAATTGACAACCATCTTCAAATTCTATAGAATAAAAAGAATTACTAAATGGTGAATTATATGATCCTAAACCCGAAATTGAATCTGGCCAACTGTTTACATCCTTCCCAATAATTATATAGTACCGTTCATATGTATGTTGCCTTTCTATATTTAAATTTGTTATAAAATCACAGACTTCATTAATTATTTTTATATATTTTATACGATATTTATTTTGTATATTATATAATATGTCTCCTTCAGAAAAATAATAAGAAATTCTTCGAAAATCATCACTTGTTAAAGTTAAATAATGTGCTTGATCTTGTATTTCAGCAACACCTATATTCAATAATATTTCTTCAGTTTCTTTAACTTCACCATTAATATTTTTGCATATAATTTTTATTATATTTTCCATTTCAGACCATACTTTTATATTTTCTTGTATATCTAAACCAGTTAATCCTGGTGATAATATTTGTATATCTTTATTCATTTCCGGAATTAAGCAAGTAAATTCTATATGTGTATTCTGATCATCTTCTATAATATTATGTGAAGCAAACTGTGTTCTACTTGTAAATGGTATTATATCATTATTTCCTATTTTTATATGAGTTATTATTAATCCTTCTATAAATTCATCCGTAGTATAGCTATTTAAATAACTTATACTATTAAGAGTATTTGAGGAATCTGTTTCTAAACCAATACTCAAATAATTTCTAGCACTATTATTTGTTATAGTATATATTTTTTTTCTATATACCTCAATAGTTGTAATACCAGTATAAAATATTTTAAAACTTATATTAAATGTTGGCCATTTTGGAGATATTGTATTTATATTTTCTATTGCATTAGTTGGCATAGAACCATTTGTTATAATTTCTATTGATATAGTAAAATTATTTCCATTATGTGTTGATATAATATAATTTATTGGTGAAATTGGTATTGTACTTTTAGGAGTACCACTTATAACACCAGTTATTGGATCAAGTATTAAACCATCTGGTAAAGCAGGTTGAATTGAATAATTACCAATATAAAATGCATCTGAATTTACCGATGGAATATTATTTGCAATTGTTAAAGTTGATTGATATGATACAGGAGTTGTCCATGAAATAATAGGTGCTACACCAGTTACTTGTGTTGTATTATTATAATCTATTAAACCAGTTGTAGCATCAATATTTATATAATTATTAACAATACCTGTTGTAGCATCAACTGCAATATCTAAATCAAATGATAAAGAACCATAATTAACTGTTACTACAGATGATACACGAGTTTCTGTTGGAATCCCTGTAATATTACCAGTATTTGAATCAATACTTAAACCAGATGGTAAATTAGTTGCAGTGAATGTATTATTTGTATTTTTTAATAAAAAACATTTATTGACAGGAATATTTTGATCTTTTATATATTGACATACTTTGCTAGTATAACCTACAATTTTATTTTCATTTATATCTATTTTAAAATTAGCAGCTTGATATTCTTTTTCAACTGAAATATCAAGATAAACTAAATTATTTGTACATTCTGTTGTTGTTAAATTGCCACTATTATCTGTATAATATATTTTATAATCTTCTTTTTTAAATTTAACTTCTTTATTTATACTATTATCAGATGTAAAATATGTTTTAATTTTATAATCACCTATTTCATTTCCATCTGCATCTAATTGTTTAATTGTATCAGCAATATTAAATAAAAATATTTTTAAATCTTCCGGTATTCTTGATAAATTAAAAACCCATAAATCATTAATATTTGAAGTTCCCATATTATTTAAATAGTTTGGATTATCGTTTACATCTCTATCAATATATGCACGTTCGTAAGCTCTTTGCAAAAGTAATTGTATAGATTGACCTTGAGTATATTGATTATAAAATTCGACATAATCATCAGTAAATTCCCATGTATCTTGATAACCTGCATAACTTCTAGAATAATCTAAGCTCGTTACTGTATTTGAAGTATCTCTAACTATAGTACGATATCCATCTTTAATTGGTACACTGTTACTTAAATTCTGAGAAGTAATTGTTAATGTTAAGCCGTTAAATGTAATAACATCTCCAGTTTTAAATCCAGCATATTCATAGTATGTTCCAGAAGTCCATCCTTCTGAATCATAAGCAGGATTAATTGTATATATTAATTGACCTTTATATGGTGTATCTTTATTACAATAATAAGCATGTACTTTAGGAAGTTTAGTAACTGTTCCGCTAACTAATGTGATATCAAATTCTAAAGAATTTGTTAAAGAATCATAAGTAGTTGGAACTGTTGTTGTGGGTGTTCCAGTATAACCATATACATTAAGTAACAGACTTGAAGTTAATAAATAATAACTATCTTCATGCTCATATGATCCAAAAAAACCAGCTCGATTATAATCTTGCAAATAACCTAAATTAAAACTAACCATATTATTAGACATAAAATGTGATTGATTTGGTTTATCATGTATTATATCTCTCTGTGAAAATAAATAAAAACTATCATAATATTGATTATTATGTTGTTTAAATATAACTATACTATCTTCTAACGAACCATAATACTGATCTGCAAAAAAACTTCTTCTTTCATCTCTATATCCACCAATTTGACATTTCGGTAAATATATTATACAATATTTATGCCGATGACTCATATATTGCGATATTGAATAGCTTGCTGTACCAATAATTGTAAAATTATCTGAATAATTATGAAAAATGTCTTCATGAGGACTTTTAACAACAATATTTTTAAATTCCATATTATAAAAATCTGGGTTTGTATGTATATTGTAATTGTACCTACCAGTTAAAACACCACCTTGTGTCCAATAACCCCCAAAAAGTTCTTCTATTTGAAGATCAACAATAACATTTTTGATATTAAGAAAAGGGCTATAGAATAGCCCTTCATCTTGTTCACTTGTATATGTTAAAGTTGATAATTTAAAATCAATACTATGATAGTATTTATTAGAAACACCAAGATCATAAAAATTAAATTGATGATGTTCATTTAATGTATAATCTCCTTTATTCCATGTTAAATTCATAATATCTGTTAGACTATCGCCACCACCACCTGATATATCAAAATAATCTGCTACATTTGAACTATTAATAATTATTAAAATTTCAGTAAAATCATCTGTATTTGAAAAATATATATCTTTAATATTTACTCCATGACTTTCTAATACCCAATTAGTTGATTCTCCATCATCATTACCTGTCTGATCTAATGAATACCGGATTTCTAAACCCGATATAATAGGCATATTATCTATATTGCATGACAGTAAATCAATGCGCTTTATTTTATAATTATTTATTAAATACATTAAATCTTTGGAAAAGTTTTCATATTCTACAATATCTTTATATTCTTTATATTTATTTACTATTTCGTCTGATAAATGTGATTTTGAACGCATAATTTCTAATTGAGTATTAAAATCATCTAAATAACCTGAATTTTCTAATTCAGCTTTATATATTGAGTTCGTTTCAATCATTTCTTTATATTTATTATATTGTATTGTATTGTAATCCAAATCATTTTTAGATGTATTTAGAGGTATGGATTTTGAATTAAATGGTATAGCATCAGTATCATTATTATGATACATTAATGCTAAATTATATTCTGTATCTTTATCTAAATTAAAGTCTTCTATTTTAAAAAAATGTGTGGGTAATTCAGTAATATTATCTTGTAAAATTAAATTATTTCTTTGTTCAACATTTTCATGGAACCAAATTAAAGTTGTCATTTAATAATACTATATATAATGTATATCAGATATAAATGAAAGAAAATTGAAATTGTTTTATTTTAATTAATACTAATTAAAATCATATAATAATAAATGACTAGTAGTGGTAAAATATGTACAAAATCTTTATTAAAAAAATTAGAAAGTGTTAATTCTGAATATGTGAAAGATAATTATACAGATTTATATAATTTAATATATGATTTAATCCCATTACGTAATAATTTAGATGATTTGTTACCTATTTTAATTGCTATATATCCTTTATTTTCCAAACCCGAAATGGAATGTATTTTTCAACTTTTATCGGAAAAAAAAAAATTAGAATATTGCACCAGATTAATTTTAGGATTTAAAGAATCATTGCAAACAATTGAACTTATGTGTATTCTTCTGAAAACTATTAGTCTTCCAGAAAGAAGTAATATTTTACCAAATTATCGTGTTGAAGATATTTTATTGAAATATAACTGTTCTTTTCTTATAGCACAAACTCTATTACATAATGTTACAGAACCTATACAAAATAAGAAGGTATTCATTAAACATTTTCAATTATCTTGGGATCAAAAACATTATAATGAATGTCATGAATTGATTTCTTTAAATCCTGATTTACCTCGACAGTTATTACAAATTAATATTCCTGTAGAAGTAAAAATATGGTTAGTTAAATTATCTGATGATTTAATGTCTGAGTTTTTACCAAAAATTTTCCAAGGCTTTGTAATGCCAATTAATAAAAACAATCAGAATAATTATTATCAAATATTCTATCAATTATTTCAAGATCCTTCTGTACCTCAATATATAAAAGATAAAGCATGTGAAAATAATCGAGAAGTTAGAAAATACTTTCATCAATTTTGGAATAAATTATAATTATTATTTTTCACTTGATTATTGTGGGAAAATTGCTGTAACAGCTGTAACATTATCACTTCCTTTTTTATCATTTATAACATAATTTGTAATAACATTGGCAAATTCTTTAGCTGTAATAGGTCTTTTTGTATTATCAAATAAATGTATAATATCTTCAGGTGACATAAAATCCCAAACACCATCAGAAGCTGCTAACATAAATGCTGCATTATCAAGCGACCATTCATATATATCTGGTTTTGGTATAACTATATCTTTAAAATCTATATCTCCAAATCCACGTGAAACACTTAATCCTCCTCCATTACTTCCTTTCACACGTACAGAATCATGAGGACGATACATTAATTCTGCTCCTATATTTTTTAACCGTTCCCGTTCGACTGGTGTATCAGGTCGATGTTCATCTGTAATACGATAAGTATTGTCATGATAAACAAGCATAATCCTAGAATCCCCACTATTTATGCATTCCATTGTATTTTTTGGTAACCCAAATCGTGCTATAGTAGATGTAGATCCAGAAGATATTCCCGAATCATATATACTTCTGTTTATCGTAGAATATAATTTGTTATATTCTTCTTTGCGTGTATCTAAATCATCCGATAATTTTGGTAAATTTAATTTAAATTGTTCAAAAGATTCTTGTAAATGATTTGAACATTCAGATCCACCATGTCCATCAAATACAGCTATTATTCCAGCATCTTTATCAATAATATATCTATCTTCCATATATGATCTTTTTCCTACATGTTCAGCTACATCTATATCAAATTTAGTATGAAATACATTTTCAGTCCATTTAATTGGTGTATTTTTTATTATATATTCAGTATCTGCCGTAAATATAGATCGATGAATATCTTTCTGATTTGTTTCAATAACTATTATATTATTTGGTTCCGCCCAAACTGTATATTCTAGATCTCCGATAGTTATATTATGTTTGACATTTACTGTACTATCAACTGAAATATTACCTTGTTTTATTAAAACATTATTAACTACAGTTCCATTTTTAGAAAAATCCGTAAATAATAATTCATTTTCAAATGGTTTAATAGAACAATGTTTACGTGTAGCTTTCACATTTGGCATAATGATATCACAAGTATTTAATCTCCCTAAAGTTATCTCTTCTTTATTTTGAAAACGTTGTAATATAGGGGCTTCAGATACTAACCATATACTATCATTTTGTTTGGCAAATTGAACAGCACTACCTTCTAACTGTATAGCTTCGGGAAAAGAAATAAATTGCGGTTTGTTATTTATACAAAGTTGCATTCTTAAAATTTAATTTATATAATTTAAATAAATATTTTCCGCAATTTAATTAAATAGGTTGACCTAAACGCTCACTAATATCACTCGGTAATTCTTGAACTTGAGTATTATAATATTGTTCAATATCTTTCATATATTCATAATCACTTTTCACTAGAAAATTAATTGATGTACCTTTACGCCCAAAACGTCCCGAACGTCCAATACGATGAATGTAATTTTCTTTCTTTTTTGGTAAATCATAATTTAACACTAGACTTACTTGCTGGACATCAATACCTCGAGCTAGTAAATCTGTCGTAATTAAAATTCTTGTATTTCCACCACGGAAATTTCGCATAATATTTTCACGATCATTTTGAGAAATATCACCATGAATCATTGATACCGTATGATTTTGTTTACTTAATTCTTCCGTTAACCATTCTACACGACGGCGAGTATTTACATAAATAATTGCTTGAGTTACAGATAATGATTCATACAAATCACATAACGTATCTAATTTCCATTGCTCTTCGCCAACATCTACATAAAATTGACTAATACCCTCAAGAGTTAATTCTTCTTTTTCTACTAGTATTTTTTTGGGATTATCCATAAATTGATCAGTCACATCTAGTACTTCTGGTGGCATCGTAGCCGAAAATACAGCGATTTGTACTTGATTGGGCATAAATTTAAATACATCATAAATCTGATCTTTAAAACCAGCACTTAACATTTCATCTGCCTCATCAATACAAAAGAAACGAATATGGCGAGTATTTAAACTACCACGTGTAATCATATCTTTAACACGTCCCGGAGTTCCTACAATAATATGCGCACCTCGAGATAATGCTTCCATATCATTTTGTACAGATACACCACCAATACATTTATGAACTTTAACATCCATACGACTTCCTAGTTGCTGAACAACATTGGAAATTTGTGAGGCTAATTCACGAGTATGTGCCAAAATAATACCTTGTGTTTTATCTAATGTTTCATCAATTAATTGTAAACATGAAATTGTAAACGTTGCCGTTTTTCCTGTACCTGATTGAGCTTGCCCAATCAAATCACCGCCTTTAGTTAAGGGAACAATAGCTTTTTTCTGAATTTCAGAAGGGTGTTCAAAGCCATACGCAAAAATCCCCCGTAATAAATTATCTTTCAGATTCATATCATCAAAAGATTCTATTACTTGTACTTTTTTTTTTAAATCCATAATATCTCTTATTTATAATCTATCTTTCCGTTTAAAACAGAAAAAAGATATAGTTATTTATTAATGTCAGTTAATATAAATTCTTCAACTCCCCAACAAACTAGTTTAGTTATCGGTCAAATTATATTTAGAAACACTTATAAAGCAATTGTTTCATTAAAACCACTTTTTTATATATCAATTCTTTCTGGAAAAGAACTATTATGGCTGGTAACACAACAAGAAACAGCTAAACCATCACAATTGCTTCTTGATATTCAAAAACACCTAGAAGAAATAAATACTATTCTTAATAAAAAGAAAACTACAGAAACATCTACAGACAATAAAAAACGTACTGATCCAGTTACAACTGTCACAGAAACAGATGTAACAAACACTTTAGAACAACAATTAAAAAATACTCTTTCAAAATATTCAAATCAAGCTATAAATATGATAAAGGTTTTAAGAGATATATCATCACCTGTTGGTAAAATCGCACTAGTTGTTTCTAGACGTTATTTAACATATACTAGTTTTAAATATGCTTTTGATGTCACATCACAAACAATTGAAGTAGTTATTAAAAATTAAAAAAAATTATTCATTTTATTTCGCACACGCAGCTTCATGAGAATGCGTGTTCGTAATCCTTTTCCATAAAATATTTCCATTATTCGCTGTGATTTTAAAGACAGAACCAAGTGTAGCTAAATGACCAAAATATCTACTTACTGGATCATCTATTGGTTTTTCAGGCATTTGTAGAAGTGGTTTAAATACTTGTTCAGGATTATTTTTTATATACAAATTCCCATCTTTTATTTCATATTCAGAATGTTTACATTTTCCTTCTGCTGAAATTATTTCAAATTTAGGCTGATACCAAATTTTCATTAAATTACATTTCCAATATTCAAAATCAAATACTTCTATATTTTCCGGATTTTTTGGATGTTTTTTTCTACCATCTAATATTGGTTTTAAAAATCGCATTTCACCAACAATATTTACACGATCATCTGTACCTATTTTACTATATAAATTAGATACTTCTTGGGAATTTAATTTGGTTTTGCATAGAATTATTATTATTTTCTCTTTATCCAAAGTTAATTCCCAATATGTAAATGGAGAATCTAACATTGGTTTTTCTTTCCAATTAACCTTTGGTACATTATCATTTTGATATTTATATAATTCAATCTCTCTTTCTTCAATAGCATTTAGAATTAATTGCTCACTTTCAGACATTTTTAATTTATATTCTAACTTAATTTATTATTATATGGTTCTTTTCAATTTTTCTTTTTGAATAAAGCTATTATTAGTTATTTATATAAGAAGTATGCAATTCAAAACAATAGCAGAAGAGAATGGAGAACTATCATTTATTGGATATTTTCCTAATTTTTTAACTGAGACTGAAGTTTTTGACTTAGAAGCATATTTACATTCTACTAAAGATTGGCGTGGAGGTACTCTTGGATTTGGACATCAAATCCCTAGATTACAAAAATGGTTTCATGAAGATAGCATGCCTTTTGCTAAATCATGGCATAAACAATATCCTAGATGGCAATCATTTGATTATACACAGTTTTGGTATTCGTTGCAAAATAAAGTTATATCACGCTATGAAGATATATGTATTCCACATATGCCTAAAGATGATTCAATAAATCACCATCCTAAATTTAATAGTATTTTAGTGAATTATTATAGAAATGGTAATGATTCAATAAAAGCACATCGTGATTCTCAACCAGAATTTGGCGATAACCCTACTATTCTTTGTATCAGTCTTGGTCAACCTAGGAAACTAGTATTTAAAAGAGTATTATACCAAAAAGAAAAACCGATTTCTTTAAAAACAGATAAATCAACTAAAGAATTAAATTGTGAATATCTGATGGAACCTGGATCTTTGATTGTCATGGCAGGATCTACACAAAAATATTTTTGTCATGAAATACCAAAAGATCAAACCTTAAGTTCAACTAATTCTAGTAGATTTAGTTTAACATTTCGAGAACATCGATAAATATGGAAAAAAAAATGATAAACAATTGTTATGTATAATAATAAAGTAACTAAAATGACTTCTTTATCATCTACTCGTATTCCAAGTAAAGTAACTAAAATGACTTCTTTATCATCTACTCGTATTCCAAGCAAAGTAATTGGTATGGTTCATACCAAAATTAATAAAGATCAACCTTGTCTTCAACAACTTTGTAGCAAAGGGAGTTGTAGCAAAGGGAGTTGTAGCAAAGGGAG
>TARA_Y100000385_G_C13109076_1_pt1 | contig 13727 bp, 11 predicted proteins | sample TARA_Y100000385 | Tara Oceans TARA_Y100000385 (sample SAMEA2620980) | marine metagenome | biome: marine biome (ENVO:00000447); feature: surface water layer (ENVO:00002042); material: "saline water (ENVO:00002010), including plankton (ENVO:xxxxxxxx)" | depth 5 m
TATCATTATCTCCTTCAGATCTTTTTTCTAATTCAAGCCCTTTTTTCCAAGGAGGTATAGTTCCGCTTACTTCATCTGCTGGATAAAACTGCCTGTCTGAATTAAACCCTGCTGAAAAAGTCCGTAACGGGACATTTTCACCATGACCATTAGAGCCAACAGTGCCGCTTCCAGAAATGACAGGTGTACCGCTGTTTTCTAAAACACTTTGAAATTCATTTGCACCTACTTGTGCAGAGTTATTTGAAGTGCCGTCGTGGTATCCTTGACCGCGTTTTAAACGGTGTCTTTTTTTTCTATGATATGTGTCTTGCAAAACAGGCAAAGCTGCCCATTCCATAGAAAGTCTATTGCCAAATTCTTCTGTAGATATACGGCCTGATTTCCAAGCAGGATAACCTCGTCTATTTAACAAATGTAAATTTGCTTTGTCTTGAGTTTCCTCATTATACAAATCGTCTAAATTAATTACGCCATTACGCACTAAACCAGACAACGTCGTATAAACAATTTGTCCCGCGCCAGCAGCGCTAAATTGTCTTTCTAATGGCAATTCGGTGCGATTTCTTTGTTGCCAATGCAAAACTTCTTTAACTGTCAATTCAGTCAAAGGTTTGTCGGGACGAATTTCCGTCCCATGGTTCCACATATTATAATCGCTTTCACCTTCGATGCTGTAGATAAAATCTAAAAGATTGCGTTGTTGGGCATCCATTATTTAAACCATTCTGGGTTTTCTAGCTTATAAGTATCAAGCATTTTCTGGGCTTCTTGTGGCGAAATTATCCAACCGGCTTTTTGCATTGCCTTCATTAAAAGTATTCTGTGTCCTCGCGGACGTTGCCGTTGATCTTCTGAGAAATTTGAAATCATTTTATTTCGTAAATATTTACCTTGAGCGTGATTTTTATCCCAAAGTGTTGAAATTTTAATTTTTGTATCATTACTTTCAAGCGTATTTGTTAAAACAGTATTAGCTCTTTCTTCTGAAACTTGCGTTCCCGATTGATCTGATAATGACGCTCTGTTTGCACCAGTTTTGTCTTTACCAACGTATTTTGTAGCTAAAGAATTTGCGCCTTCTAAACCGTCTGCTGCTGCGTCAACAAGTGCCTCCGCACCTTCACCAACAGCATTAACAGTTGCGGTTGCACCAGCCGTAAAATCAGCATCTGCTTTTTTAATCATAGTGCTGTCGCTGTCTGCTGAACCGTCTTGATCGCTTGCACCGCTTACAGGAACAGCCATACCGCCGCCCATGAGTTTAAAGAAATTAAAGTCGCTATCAAAAATTGAACCGTCATTTATGTCGTCTGCCAAATCCTTAAATTGCTCGCTTGTAAATCGCTCTACTGCGGCTGTGTGATCTGCTAATGGCTGATATGGTTCTTCTGGGTTTATAACATTCCACAACCCTGCTTCGTCGCGCATTAAAATTCTGTAAGCTGGATTATCGCCGCTGCTCGGCACATATTCCATCATGTAATGAACGCCAGCTACATAAAGTTCATTATCTTCAAAATCATCATACTTTGCACTAAAAGTACCAGATTTTAGAATTTCCTTAATTTTATGATCAATAACTCCGTCAAGGATTGTAAATCCCATTTTTCTTGAGCCGTAATCTTTTCTGTAAATTTCCGCTTCTTCATGCGTCATAAACAAATCAAAAGTTGCCATATCTTCAACACCCGCAACAACAGGCTGTTTAATATTTTGTCTTGCCCATTTGCCCAAAGCTTTCCAAGTTGTCGCTTCGGCAGGGTCTTTCATATACATATCAGGCGCGTGCATAGTTCTGCGCGTTGTGTATTTGCTGCTTTCAAAACGACCAGCAAAAGCATTGCGGGTCATTTGCAAAGCTTCTTCTACTGGATTTCCATGCTTGCTTTGTGCTTGCAATAAAAATGCACTTTTAAAGTAAATTGCGGCTTGCTGCATTTCAGACGGGTCTATAATTTCACCGTCTTGATGAAACGCTTTGTCAGGGAATATATGCTCAAGCAAACCTTTTGGCTGAGAAAGCCACGCAGCTACCGCGTTATCAATTTCATTTCCTTCAATACCAATTAACGTGCCAGCTTGGTTAGGGTTCCAAAAGTTTCGCCAAGTTTGATCTGCTTCTTTCATAATAAACTTATCAAGCATTTGACCGTAAACAGCGTCGCCATTTCCCTCTTTGTCGATTTCGCTTATTCTTTGAACATAACCAGTTGCTTGCTCTAGCGCATAATCAAAGCCAGAACCTTGATCGTGCATAATTTCAAGCATTTGCATAAAGGCGTGGCCTTCTTCGCCAAACGCATCAACAGTTACATCTCTAACACTGCCTGTTAATCCAGAATTACCTTGTTCTTTGTAATCTTTGTAAAGCGTAAATAAATTAAAAGCTTGGTCATGATCTAAGCTATGCTCCCAAGAGCGCAATGCTTGTTTAATTGCAGTCGGCACATTGCCATTACGTTTTGAAATTTCAACTATTTCATGACGCTGTTCTTCTGTCATAGGAACAAGTTTGCCTTCTGCATTAGGCACCATTCCTGTTTTAAACATTTCCGCTGTAATTGGCATTTGTTTGCCATTAACAATTGGCAATCCAATTTCTGCGCCAAACCAAGTGTTGTAAAGAGGCGCAATTTTTTTATCTAACGGTATATCACCTTGAATTACTTGTTCTAATAACCCTCTGTTTTCAATATTAGTTTGAACTTGTGTTTCTCTTGCTTTGGCTTGTGAAATGTAAGTTCCAAGTAATGCCGCAAATCTATCGCCAGCCGCTTTGTTGTAAGTTTTGCCTAAAGCAAAATCGCCCGGAATTGTAGCGACACCTTCGTTCATTGGAAAAATAGCCGTCCAGTTTTCTTGGAAACCTTCTTCTATATCTGGATGGCCCATAATTACGTTATAATCTGGGAAAAAATTAGCTAACGCCTCTGCTTCCTTTTGACTTCTAGGAAGTTCTAATGCGTTTCTAAGATTAATTAAATCTTTTACTTTAGCTGTTCTTGGATTAAGTTTTGCGTCTGCAAAAATACGAGCATGTGCTGTTGCATCTAACAGCGTTTGAATGTGTTTTTGCTTTTGGTCTCTAGCTAAAATATCTTCCTGTTCATTCATTATTCTAGTCATATAGCCAATCATATTGGCTCTAGCTAAATCTGGCTGTCCGCTAGTAATAAGACCAATTAAATTCATTCTTGCAGATTTAATATAAGGAGGATAACTGGCGCGGCGAATATTTTTGTCCAACAGCATTTGCGCTCGACCAACATTAAAAGACGCATCAGCCAATTCTTTTTGTGCAATTGTTTGAAACGCACCTCTAAATTCTGGCGGCAATCCGTCTTCTAATTCACCTAGACTTGTAACGACAGCTTTTTCAAATCCTTCTAAATCGTTTTCATATTCAATCCGCGCTTCATCAATACGCATTCTTGAAGCTGTGCCGATTTCATCAATCATGCGGTCACTAATACCCGCGTCATATGTTTGACGGGCAATGCGCCCCATTTCTGCCGCTCTGTTTTCGGGAATTTGAGGCGCACCAGTTTTAGGGTCTTTATTAAAGATTGCCTCCCTGACCATTGCCTTACCTTTAAGTTCAGCTTCCTCGGCAAGAAAACGTCCCATTTGGCGAGAGGTTTCAATAATGCCTCCAGCAACATTACTAAGCACTTCGCCCATTGGGTTGTCAGGCATTCTAACTGGCTGGATAGAACGTGTGTCGTTAATTTGTATTGGCTTACGAACTACGGGCATTAGCTATACCACCCTTGGAAAAAACTTTTAGCATTACCCCAACTTTCTTTAGCGTCAGCTATTTTTTCTTTGCGCCATTTTTTTCTTTGTGCGCTTGGATCGTTAAAACTTTCGCCATATTTTGTGTTAGAGTAGGTTTGTGCGCCTTCAACCAATGTATTAGCTGCCGCTAAATTGCCAGAAAGCCGCGCTGCTGCTGCATTCATTTGACCGCCAAGCATCGCCATAGCCGATTGGTTTTTGTAGTTTAATTTTTCAACGCGATAATTAGCATCAAGATCACTTAATGCGCCCGTCATGTCTTTTTTCATGCCTTTATCAATCGAGTCAAAAGACGCTATATCCAAACCAGAAAACATTGCTGCTGCTATGTTATCTTGAATTGCGCTTGCCGCACCTTTGCGAAGTTCGCTTTCTGCTCTAAACTTTTTAGCACTTGCCAAAACGCCCATAGCTTCCAGTTGAGCAACTTCAAAATTAGCTTTGGTCATTGCGTTTTGAGCGTTTATTTTGCCAGCTTGATATTGACCGTAGGCACCCATAGCGGCGTTGCCCATCATCATGCTGCTGTTTGCGTGTGCATCACTTTGACACATTATCTGTCCTCACACATATACATTGAGAACAGCCCCACGCATGACTAATCGCCCTGCTGTGTTGCCCTCTATTTTTAAAGTCGGATCGCGGCCCCAAAGACCAATATAATACTCCCGCCAATCATCTACGGGAATAACTGCCAAATCATCGGCTATGTCCAATCCGGTCAGAACATCGACGCCTTGTATTGTTCCCGTCGCTGCTTTTTCCCAACTTATAGTTGACGAAACTAAGCGCTGCTGTTGACCAATGCGCGTACCTGTTTGAATGCCAGCAACAGGAGCATGAAACTCTACGTTCCAACTCATAGGATCACCAATAGTCACGCTAGTTACGCTGGTATCATTGGTAAATGCTTTTGTGGACGCGGCCACAGACACATCTGCGTATGTGTAATAGCCAGAATATGCTTGCTGCACCCTGCCATTAATGTTGCTTGCAGTCCAAGAAGTTGTTACTGAACTATTTGTTAAAACCTCGGAAAAGTCTGTTGTAATGTAATTCTCGCTTTCAGTATCAAACCTAAGAATTACATATTCATCAGCACCCGACGATGTTCCGTTTGCGTCTAAATTGACTTGCCTTTTGCCGACTGCAAATAGGCGCGTTCCTAACGTAGCGACAGAAGTAAAGCTGCCGTGATCCAAAGTCCAACGCATCCAGCCAAAGCTATCATCAGCACGACTAGAGTGTAAAACCAACATTGCACCGTCAGTTTGGTTTGCAAAGAGCATGTACGGAGTGGTGATAAGCGCGGAAGCTCCGTCAAAAACTGCTGCATCTTTTGGTGCCTTTACCCAATCTGGAATAACAATTGAGGCTGGTAATGACGAATACTCTGTAATTCTTGAGTCACTGGTAAATTCACGAATAACCAACCCGTTAAAATCAACGTAGAATACACCGCCATCAAATTTGTGTGGCTGAGTGTAAGACGCGCCGTGTTCTGTTGCGGACACAATGCGAACCGAGCCTTGAGATATGGCTTCGGTTGTAGAACCAGGAACATAAATTTCGTCGCTGTCTGTAAAAAACATCAGGTCATATGCTGCAACAACGTGCCTAATCCGCGATTGTTGCCCAATGCCATATAAAGCTATTGCTTCTGCTGGCTGACCTGTGCCGAGATCAAAGTTTCTAAATTGACCGAATTGCGATCCCCAAGCTGCATTTGCCAAAGAGTTTGTACCCGCCATCCAAAGTCTTCGTTCATGCACCGCGCATGTTGTAGGCCAGCCTCTTGCTGTAGAAAACGCTGGTTCTTTTATGCCTTTGGTTCCTGATAGGACAAAACACATCACGCCTGTGCCGCCAGCCAGCACATCGTTAGTTGCGTTTGATCCTGACGCTTGAATTTCAAACGTGTCCAGATTTAACACTCGCGTAATTGTGTAAAACCCGTTGCCGCCCGATCCAGACGTAGAGGATGATGTTGTTCCCGCTGCTAACGGCGAAGTATTTAAAGTGTCTTTGGCAACATCAGACGCAGACAATCCTGCAAAAAACACTTTATCGCCCACACTAAGCCCGTGATTAAAGAACGAAACCTCGACGAGTGTTGAGTCTTTCTTAAGATAAAAAGGGTCTGTATCCATCCTTTTTACCACGTCAGTCTTAACTGTAACCCGCGCTTCTCTAGGGCCAATTACCGACGTTATTTCATACTCGCCATCCAACAACTTCATGCGCGTATTTACGTGATCTGCTGTAAACAAATCTTCGTTAGATACTATTGTTCCTGTGCCATTCGCTAAATCTGCCGCTTGAACGCTAGATGTAATTTGTTGCACAGAAGAAAGATAAGTTTGATACCCTGTAGAGGCTCCTGCTGCCGTCCAAATGTTTGCCGTAATTTCTAGCGTATCACTGGCAAACTGATAAAACGGGGCTTGCTGCCCACCAGTTTGCAAATCTGTACCAAAGGCAAAATCAGTTAGCGTAAATGATCCAGCCGCAACGCGCTTGAGTATCTTGGTGTTAAATGTCGCGTCAGCAAATATCATGCTGTCGCCTTCAGACGCCATAGATATGTAATTTACGTTTGTCGTTGTTAGCCAAGACTGAGAAGTAAATTGCGCTGTGCTGTTATTTATTGTTAGCGCGTCAGTGCTTGGCGTGTAAGTATGTATTTCAACTGTCGTTGCTAAGGGATTAAACACAATAAGGTATTGTTCAGTGTCCGAATAGTACCAAGGCTCAATTCGTATCCCAGACGAAAAACCTTTTATATATTTAGTTCCCCATCTGCGCCCCAACCGACCATCGCCCAAAACCATCATGTTATTAGCTTCGCGCACAGAAGATGTGTACGCTTGCGCGTCTTGTCTTATTCTAAGACCTGATCCTGTTCTGCCTTTGCGAAAATCTGCACGGAAATCTGTTAATGTCGGCATCAGATATTCCTGTTAGTGCGGCGATTTCTTATAAACATTTTAGTGTCTAGTCGCGGCGAGGTTCTGCCCTGCGCGTCACGCGATCTAGCTTTAATCATCATAGCTTCGCCCTGCTGTGCTAAAAACGCGGCAGTTTCTTTATCTTGGGTAATTGGCATACAAATAGCGGCTGCAAGAGAAAGAACGTATGCTCTGCGGAAATATCCGGGCCAACTTTCTGCGCCGACTGTGTTTGTGTATTCAACAGTAACATTATCAGTAGAATTAGCGTCAACATTAACCGCAATTTTAGGCCCAAATCTGTCAAAATCAGCAATGTAATCGCCCACATAAACAGTGTGAATAGCAATCGCGCTGGTAGGCAATTGATATAATCCCGTCCACGGAACAGGTGGTGTTTCTACTAATCTGGCAAGAATGGCTCTGTCTCGCGCAAATCGCCAAGGATAAGCCGACAATTCATCCTCAAGTATGTCAGAATACAACCTGTTAATAGTTTTTGCGGGAAGTGTTTGCTCTGTAAAAGAACCAATAGACGGAACGCCCAATTGCGCTAATGCCGCGTTTGCTACTTTCAAAGATGAATTTGAAACAGATAATGGCGTAACGGTCATTTCAAATCCTTTAATTAGGTTGGGGAAGCGGTAGGAAGGAAACCCGCTCCCCCAGTGTTTAGCCAGCCCAGTCTGCCACCAGAACTGGCTGAACCATTTAGGAAGGCGCTGGCGACAAAGTAGAAACTTTATACATGCCACTGTCTTCGATAATGGTTGCACCAAGCGACATTGAAGAAACGCACGACCAAGCAGAACGAGTGTTCTCGTAATCCCAGATTGTGCTGATTTCTTTGTTTACGCCGTGTCCGACTGCTGTGCGGTGCCACGCAAGGTTAGTCGCAACATTGGTTGCTGCAACGCCGTGTGCGATATTCGGGAGAGGCATCCAAAGAGTACCCATCCAGAATTTTGCAGTAAGCGATCCCTTAAAGGGCAAGTTTTCCGCGCTAACATAATCAGCGTTTGCAAACTCGTTTACTTGCAGGAATTGCGCCCAAGCGTAGGGGTGCAGCGCACAAAAACGGTTGCCATCATCAGGCACTTCGTTGACTGAGAATTTAGTCACAACAGACATTGCTGTGTTAAAATCCCATGCGCCTGTAGCATCACCAGCGTCAGTAGAGTTTGCGCCAGCTTCCATTGCTGTAATCAGAACTTCGTCTGTTTTCTTGCCAAGAGCAGCAGCGTGAGCACGCGCATGTGCGCCTTTTTCATCGATGTTCTCTTTGAGCATATCCAGATCATCGATCAGCGTTGGCACGTAGTAGTCTGCCATAGTTGCAGATACTTTGCTGTGCGCTGGATCAAGAAAAGTATGTTCAGCGTTCCGAGTTTTAGCTTGCGCTGCCAGTGTTCCAAATTTTTGGAAATGCACAGTCGAGCCTTGCACAGTACCTTTGCGGGTAGTGTTAGCTAGGCGAGAACCATACTGGCGATACAGTAGGTGTACGTCCGCGTTATATTCTTCAATAAACGCATTGGAGATTGTAGATGCCATTTTTTTAGCCTCAGTTGAATTACAGGAACAAAGCGGGTGTTCCTCTAATCAACATCGCGGGTATTCCTTGCGGAGCCGTTTGCGATCTTCGGGGCCGACAAAAAAACCGCTGCGCTAAAAGTATTTCAAAGTCAACTTCTACGCCGATAAAACTTTCCTACGTCATTAAAACCCATACGTTCGTAAAATTTTCCCGTTCTTTCTGCGGTAATTCCGGTAGAAACGCCAAGGCTAATAACTTTAGCGCCTTTTGCTTTTGCCCATTTCTCATAAGCTTTCAGTAGTCTCATTGCTGCGCTAGTCCCTCTGTAAAAGGGCGTAACGTACAATGTTAAATCAGACGCCAGCAAATCCTTGCCAAACCAATGCTCACAAACCAAGCCGACAAAAAGGCCAGCAATGTCGCCGTTTTTATCTACTGCAACAAAGCCGCAGAAATTGTCCCGCTCAATTTGCTGCCAAACAGCAAGCATTTTGTTTTCGTCAAAATCCAAGTCACTAAAATACCCTTCTTGGTGCAATTGCATTCCAAGAACAGTACAAGCGCCCACATCTTCGGGGCGCATTTCTCTTACAATCAAAGTCCTTGCTGCTTAGAATACATTTCCCAATTACGGCGCACCATAGCCGTATATTCAGCATTTTCGCCAAATCTGGGATCAGCTTGCATTTCCCTAATGCCATCGCGGGTTAAAGGCTTGTTAGCTTGAGTTGTTTGAATATCGTCAGGCGCAAATCCACGATCTGCGTTTTTATTCATTATATATTCAAAAAATTCGACGCCGCTTGCGTCCGTCATAATATTGGACACTTTTTCAAAGTGCTTTTCGTCAACATTGGCAGATACCCATTTGTTGACCTTTTCAATTCTGCTTTCTGCGTTTTTTCCTAGCTTTTCAACTTCTGCGTCAAAACTGGTTTGTGTTTTTGCGTAAACGTCAGAAATCAGGCTTTTAAAAGCATCTTCTCCAACATTGTTGGTTTTGGCCCATTCTCGTAGAGTTTGATCTACTTCTTCCGCTGGCGCTTGAAATCCTTCGGGGTACGCATAGTCATCAATGCTTTCTGGTACGCCCAAAGATTTTGCGTAATCTGCCGCAGCTTCCGCTTTGACTTCTTCACGCAAATCATCTGTTTTCTTTGAATATGCCCCGTATAATTCGTTATACGCTTTGGCTTGATCTTCGGGCGAATTGAATTTCTCCAACAACCAATCTGGACGTCCTTCTGCTTCCGACGCGGGTGTTTCCGTATCGGGCTGGAACATCGACCCAGTATCTTGTGATGTTTCTTCTGATGTAGTGGCAGCTTCGTCAGTCATTTAGTTTCCTTTAGGGTTTGTTCTTAATCTGCGAATAATAGCCTGTGCTTTGGGCGAAATGTGGTTCATTGCGTTTACATGCCTAGTAACGCTTGTGGGTCGAATAGGATTAGTTGCTGGCACTGGCGGTAAATGAGAACCAAGGCTATGAAGATTGCCTTTAGCTTTTCGTCCTTTGGGCGTTTTGTCTTGCATTTTATCTGCCTTTTGGTTTTGTTTTTCGTCTGTAATCAAGAATACCAGCTAGACGCCTCATGCCTTCTTGTTGTCGCAATGCTGCATCCGTACAGGATGGGTGCATAACGGCATTAATGGATATGGATTTGATGTAATCCATAAGAGCATCGCCATCGTCGGTATTCAGTACATTTCGGCAGAGAATGTTTATTTGTTCTTCAGCTTTTTGAGGACGCCCGTAACCGTCAATAGAGTTTTCAGCCAGTGACCGAACTTCCTCGATTTTTCGTTTAACAGCGTGGTTATTCAATAACCTGTACCGCCGCCTTTACCGCCCTTTTTAGTTGGCTTTTTTTTCATTGCATTAATCCTTGTTGCTGTGGCGCTGCTGCTTGCGCTTGTTCCATTTGCGCTTGCTGCATCATTTCAGCTTGCGCTTGCATAGACTGCATTATCTCTGGCGCAGACTTATAAAGCTTGGTTTCCAAACCCATGCGTTCCTGCATCCAAGTGTGCAATTCTTCCAGATTATACATTTGGGTTGCAGCTTGCGGCCCAAACATTTGAGCGCGGATTTGAAAGTCCTGCATTAGCTTTTGTACGTCCTGTCCGTGTTGAGCTTGCGCTAGCGGAGAAATAGCCCTAATTTGAATAGCGCGACCATTTACGACAGGTAACTGAATGTCGCCGCGTTTTTCCAAGATATACAAGGCTCGACGCATGTAAGGCTGGATAAATTCATAGAACACCCGCGCAAACCCCGCAGAGGTGCGGTGCGCTAAATCAGCCATACGCTCTGATACTTCATAAGCTGTGGCTGGCGTTTTGTTGGGATCAGACAGCATATCATTATACATGGCACGTTTGATGTTTAGACGCTGATCGCCCAACACTACGTCCTGCATGTTAAAATTGCCTGTGCTTCCTGTAATTGGCTCAAGCCCACGGCTTCCAATTTCCTTGGTAACAATAGTCCCTGGCAAAAGAGAAATATTGTCAGCGTTTACAGTGCCTTCGTTGTCTGTTTGATACATTCCAACAATCGACATTGCCGCGTTTTCCAAAATCATTTCCACCATTAAGTTAGTGGTTCTGATTGCGCCCATAGCGTTAAGCAGGGGGCCGCGCCCCCAAGTTTCTCCCGCTGCCGTAGACCAGCGAAATGCTATAAAAGGATTAGACCCTGCGCCTTTGGTTTTACGCATTTGCAGGATTTCACTGTGATTTTCGCACACAACTACGCTGTAATGGCATTCTTCATCGGCATTATAGTCGCGGTACGTGTATTCAATAATATCCAGTTCTTTATCTGCGCTGTCCGTAATGTCCGAATAGGTTTTCATCATTTGTTCGGGTTTCATGTCGGGATAGCGAATAGGCAAATGTTGGGCTTTGACTTTCTGGCAACGATACACGCCGCCAATCATATCATCGGCTCCACGCTCAATATAAACGTCTGTTATTGGAATTGCGCGATGGTGAAACGCACTATCGCCTTTGCCTTCTTCAAACAAAAGAACGCCCGTAGAAATAGCCATATCGTGTAGGCTTTCGGCGGTTTCTTGGGCAAAATTAGAGTTCCAGATTTCTTCAAACACAAACTTGTTAATTTCGTCTAAATCACGATCTACGGCCTTTTTATCTCTGGGGTCGATCATTGAAGACGCATCAAGCTTAACAAATTCGGTAAACGGCGGCATTAGGCCAGCTTGCATTCTGGATACAAATTCTGACACGGCATTTGCGCCAGTTTCGTCAAATATGTCTTCTGCTTTATCTATAGGATTAAGCATGTGAAAACGCTTACGGGCTGGCATAGTTAGACGCAAAGCATCGTCGTAAAGACCTTCCAGCCTTTGCCGTTCCGCTTTTGCGTGATTACGGCGTTCTGTAATTGTCTTGGCGTCCATCATGTTTTGCTATCCAGTTGCAAAGAAAGAACGGTTGGAAAACAAACCGCCACTGCCTTTAAATTTACTGCTTGTTGCCATTGCTCCGCGACGAGATGCGTATTCTTCGTTTCTTGCCGATACTGCTGCTGAACTAGATTTAGCTGCTTCACCCGCTGCAACTTTTTTAGTTTCTGCTGACGCTTTTTCCGCTGCTGCTGCTTGGCGATTAGCTGTTTTTTTAGCTTGTTTTGTTGAATGAATTGTGGCCGCACCAGTAAATGCGGTTGCCATAGCCATCATTGTCATTGGTTCACACATAGCGCCCTCAAAATTAACCAATTTATCGGGACGCTTTGCTTATCAGGGCTTTAAGTCAAGCCTATCTGCCTCTGGAAAGAATAGATTGCCTGTTTTGCTGTCTAGCGGTCATAGAACTACCGCGATTAAACAGGTTTTGCTTGCGATTTGCCTGTATTGACGGTTTGGCGTGTGGATTGCGCCCAATTATCTTTTTGCCGTAGCCCATTCTAAGAAACATATATTGTTCTGCATCGCTGACGTGGCTGTAAATTGATTTTTTATCAATTTCCTCACGATCTTTGAGGTAAGAGTACCCGCCTTTTTTGGCATTAACCGAATATGTGCAGTTTGGAGACAGGAAATAAGCGGGTCTACCGTCTATAAGTGTGTTTAGCTGAGTTTCCACAGCCCCTACGCGAATAATAGGATCATTTGACCAAGCTGGCTGCACATCTAGTCCCGCTGCTTTAAAAATCTGGTATGGCGTAACGCTATCTGTAGTAGCGCGGTCTTCGCCACGCGGATCGCCCGTTAAAACTATATTATATCCGTAATAGTGCTCTTTGATGTGGTTGCTGAGAAGGGTAGCAAATTGTTTGGCGTTTGTATCTCTCGTTACCAGTTCGTCAAAAACCCGCACTTGGCCCCTTACATCCTGACCGAATGACGCCGCTGGAGTTAATCCAAAGTCTACACCGATATGTATTGGCAAGCCTTCTGTTGCGCCAAATTCCTCGTCGGCAACGTGCATTTTCTCGGAAAAGCCGCGATATACAGGACGCCCCGCAAATATGCGCCCAATATTGTTTTGCAGCATGTTTCTAATCCAATCGCGGGTTTGCCCATGCAGCAAGTCAGTATAATACGTTTGATCTGTAAATTTAGCGTTTTCGCGCTCGGGATTTAGTTCATACCCAACCAGTTCGCCGCTAGGCCCGAATTTATCCATCACAGCAGGGGGCTGCGTCATAAATGTCCAATTGTCGGGCTTAATTAATGTAAGGCGGTCATCTTCTGTCATCCAATCTGGCGCTTCGGCCTGACCAGACATAATGGCCCACCAATGTTCTTCGTGAGGCGCGTTTGTGTCCATAATCACACAAGAACGTGTCGGCCCCCCTTCAATCATGCGGGGGTATCGCTTTACTCTAGAAATTGCGGCAGTTACGATTTCACGGCTAAGTTCACGCGCCTCATTTAACCATATAGCAGTAAACTCAAACGACAGCAATTTACGAACGTCCTCGTCGCGGTCTAAAGCCAAAAACCAAACTTCGGCTTCAAGATCAATTTCTGGAATACGAATATCCTGACGAAACGGCGCTCTCCACCTTACTTTCCCAAAATCATTCTCAGGAAGCCAATCCAGCCACGTTTTCATGGTGGTTGTTTCCAATTGTGGCGTTGTATTGCGAATTACGCCTAATCTAAACTTTCTAGGGCCAGTTTGCTTGCCTGTTTTGAGGTCAATGCTGCGTTCCTGACCCAACATTAACCTCAAACACTCAATTACACAGCACACGGACTTGCCAGAGCCAATTGGCCCCTGCAATCCGCGCACAAATGACGGATCAGACATGAATTTAACAATAGTCTGCCCGTCTGGTGTGTAATTTACGTCAACCAAGCCATTACTCCTATTATTGCAGCTACAGCATTTACGGCCAGAACGCCTTGAAGGATGTTCAGCCTTACTTTGTGCTTTTCTTGCAGATTTTGCAGCTTTTTTTTGTA
>TARA_Y100000385_G_scaffold225795_1_pt1 | contig 13710 bp, 17 predicted proteins | sample TARA_Y100000385 | Tara Oceans TARA_Y100000385 (sample SAMEA2620980) | marine metagenome | biome: marine biome (ENVO:00000447); feature: surface water layer (ENVO:00002042); material: "saline water (ENVO:00002010), including plankton (ENVO:xxxxxxxx)" | depth 5 m
CCTCACTACATGTCAACTCTTTCAGAATCATACTGGAGTGCATAAAGGAATGTATAGAACTATGCGTAGAAATCAAATCGAATATTCAGCCAACGATGTTTGGGCCGCTTCTGCAAAAGCATACTTGATGAATGGTAAGAAATACATCAAGGCAAATGTAACTGTCAAATATGACTCAGATGGAGAGGCATATGATGTCACTCCCAACCGAGACATTATGAAGCAGTTGTTGGAAAACAACCTCAAAGGTGTCGATGCAACTACCAAAACTCTTGGAGTTCAAGTTCGTCAACATTATAAGGCCCTGACATTTAAGATGTTGACAGGTGGTTGGATGTCTGACTTTGAAAAATCTGCTATGGCTTTAGCAGACAAAGATATAATTACCGATATGAAAGATTTCGGTATGATTGCAAGTCTTCCAAAAGCATATGACCGTGCTATTATCAAAAAAGGTCAAGAGGACCGAATCGTACAGGAGTCAAAAACTTCTACTGCTATCGGTAAAATCAAAGACAGATTAGAGTTGGATATTACTATCCTTAGAACTATCCTGTCGCAAAGGTACGGTTGTTACTTTATCACTGCTAAGACTAGCACTGGTTCAGTAGTATTCTTTGCCTCTTCTACTTTGCATCCAGCAATAGATACCGAACTTAGAATTAAGGGCACAGTCAAAGGTCATCGCACTGACGATGATGGGCTAGTGACCACCCAGTTGAATCGTGTTAAAGTAATGGAGGAAAAATGAAAAATATAGCAATAGGCTTTGTCGTAGGATATCTAGTTTGTACATTTATGTACGGCGGAGCAGGAGCCGTAGGAGACGTTGTAAGTGCATCAGTCACTCAACTATCTGTATGGTGGGACCAAGCAGTTGCCGCTTTTAATCAACCTAGGGGTTGACATTAGAACTGGCTGGCTGTATAATAGTAGTATATTTAGGAGAAGCATATGAGTGCAAGTTGGATACATAAACTGAATGAATCAAATTCAAAACTTCATAAACAAGATGTTTTGACCCAAGCATTAGAGGCTGCCACACTAGGAAGTGAGAATGCTGATACGTTTTTAAAACTTGCTGGCATGTGTTACAATCCTTACGTAACATTTGGCGTCAGAAAAATTTCTGATAATCAGGAATCAGATAGAGAATATGCTAATCCTTGGCAAGACTTTATTGAATTACTAGAGCAACTTAAAGAACGCAAGTTAACTGGTAATGATGCCATTGATGCAGTAGCAAAGATGTCTTTACAATTCTCTAGTGATGAATGGAACAACTTTTGTGCTCCAGTCATTCGTAGAGATTTACGTGCAGGCTTCTCAGTTGCTACAATCAACAAAGTTTGTAAGAAGACTGACTACGAAGTACCAGTCTTTAAATGTCAACTTGCTACTAACTCAGAGGGTCGTCCTGAAATGGCAGGCACTAAGAGACTTGAGCCCAAGTTAGATGGTGTAAGAGTTCTAATGGTAGTATCGTTTGAGCCAGGTATGTATGATCATCCTGAGCCAGTCGCAACATGTTACAGTCGTAACGGAAAAATCTTTGAGAACTTCACACATATTGAAGATCAAGTAACCACTAATGTAAGAAAAATAATTACGTTGTTAGGCAACGATATCGGCAATTGCACTAAGGGTTTTGTATTCGATGGTGAAGTTGTCGGAGCATCATTTAATGAATTAATGAAACAAGCACGTAGAAAAACTGATGCTAAGGCAGATGATACAGTGTTTCATGTATTCGATGTTATGCCATTAGCAGACTTTCAACGTGGACATTGCAATGCACAATTCAGAAAACGTGTATCAGCAATGAACAACTTAGTACCACTCTTTACTGATCTCAGTTCACTAGAAACTATGTCTCACATTATAGTAGACTTGGATACTGATGAAGGTAAACAAGAAATGAAAACATACTCTAACGATATGGTCAATGCAGGATTTGAGGGCATTATGATCAAAGATTTAGAGGCACCTTACGAGTGTAAACGTAATCTCTTCTGGATGAAATGGAAGCCTACTATTACTGTAGACTTAGAAGTCATCGATATCGAAGAGGGTACAGGTCGTAACGAAGGTAGATTGGGTGCATTAGTTTGTCAAGGGACAGACGATGGAAAACTAATCAAAGTTAATGTTGGCTCTGGATTTTCAGATGATCAACGAGCCGAGTTCTACTCAGCATCTGACGATGTGATTGGAGAGACCGCTGAAGTATTATGTGATGCAGTATCTCAGAATCAGGACGGCTCATATAGTTTAAGATTCCCTAGATTTGTCAGATTTAGGGACGACAAATAGGAGAATAATATGGCACAAATAAAAGATACGTTCAAAGACGAACAAGGAACCTTACACACATTAGCAGACATGCTTCCAGCACAACCAGGTGATGATGACTATGTAGATGTTGACGGTGGTCAATGTTGCTGTGGTGAATATCAATGTAAAGAAGAATATGCACACTGGAGTTCAGGACACTAATATGGCAAAAGTAATTGTTGCAACGATGTCTGAATGGCATCAAGTTCAAAGAAAATATGCACTAGAAATTGATCTTGCATATCTCAAAGATATATTTCCAAATAAGTCTGATGAAGAAGTTCAACAAATTTTTGATGATCTTGCATCAGGAGACTTACTTGTTGATAACCTAGAAGAAATGGGTTATGAGGAAAATGGTCATGACACGTTTTTCGGAATCGATTGGGACTACCAAGACGATGATGATTGGTGGACTATGAGAAAGGGTGGATATGATGTCACCTATGATCAAGAGGTCATAGAAAAGGATGACTGATATTAATTATGATCCTAATCAATGGCCAGAAGAAATTAAAAAGTTAAGACTAGATAAACTAGTTGGCGCAAAATATACTTTTCCAGACGGTGACTATTTACTGGTCACTGAAGTTAAACTTAGAGATAGAGGCATTGAAGGCAAAGGAGTAGATGGTATTGCTCCTTGTGTCAAATACCATATCCAACAAGGTCCTGGCATTCCTAGACAGTTGACTATGTTTTACCAAGAATTTATTGACACATACGGTCATTTATTCGCAGATGAACTGGGTAGAGGAAATAATACTTAATACAATGCTAAATCGCACTAAATACTATGTACGATAACGCAAAGGGAACCACATATATGAAGACAAGTATCTTTATAGCCTGGCTGACTTTATTGACTGCACTCACTATCAGTGGTGTTGCGATTTATTATTCAGTATCAGGTCTTGCCGCTATTTTCTCAGCGGCAGTTATACCCATTATTATTATGGGCGGTGTATTAGAAGTAAGTAAACTTGTAACAGCAGTTTGGTTACATAGATATTGGGGAATAGCCACATGGTGGTTAAAGACTTACCTCAGTGTTGCCGTACTGGTCTTAATGTTGATCACATCAATCGGTATCTTTGGATTCTTATCTAAAGCACATGATACTGCATCTGGTAATGCAACAGAAGCCATTGCAACTGTACAACGTATTGATGGGCAGATTGCTAGAGAAGAAAATAGAATCGAAATCCTAGAAGATCGTATTGCAGGACTGCAATCTGGTGATGGATTTGATGTATCTGGTTCTATTGAGCAACAACAAGAAATTATAAGTGGTGCTAGAGGCGCAGTACAAGCCGATATCGATTACAACCAAACACAGATTACTGCTATCAATGAAAGGTTAGACAGAGATTTAGAAGCATTAGAGACTTCTTTAACAGCAGACATCCAAGTACAAACAGATAAACTTGTACCCTTAGATGAACTTGTAGCAAGTTATAGAGACGAAGAAGATTCTGGATTTATTAACAGAACAGACAACAGAGGTGAGGCTGAACGAGTCTTACAAGAACAAAAACCAGAACGTGATGCTATTGCCGCAGAAATCACTAGACTTAGAGATAGTGCAAGAGACAGAGAAGCAGAGTTACGTAGAGAAGCCTCAGTCGCAGTTAGAGAAGCACAAGGCAACATTAATGACTATCGTGCCCAAACACAATCAACAGTCGATGCCGCTACCGCAGAAATCAATCGTCTAAGAGAACAATCTAATTCATCACAAGATGATGACCTTGCTCAGATTGATGAATGGAATCTTACAATCGATGGTATCTATAATACAATTGACGGACTCAGAGACGAAAAGTTTGAATCAGAACAAGCAGTTAGATTAGTTGAAAGTGAAGTAGGACCAATTAGGTATATTGCTGAATTCTTTACTGGCACAGAAGATGCAGATGCAAGTCTATTAGAAACAGCAGTATCATGGTTAATCATGGTTATCATCTTTGTATTTGATCCTTTAGCAGTTCTATTGTTGATTGCATCGCAATATACATTTGAGCATCGTAGAAAGGAAAAACAAAGCCTGGAAAAGCCTGAACCCCCTGAAGATCCAGATCCTCAACCCTTAGGAGAGGGTTTTGATATGGAACCTTTTGGTTCCGAACATGGGCGCCAACATATGCTAAAAAGCAAAAATGATTTTCCAGAAGATGCCCTAGAAGACTATGACAAAATGCAAGAAGACATCAAAACTAGTCCACCTAGTGCTGTAGACGATGCCGCAAATGTCATGTCAGGGTTTGATTTAGATTTTACAAAACTAGAACCTAGTATAGCAGAAGCAAAAGAGGCTTTTGAAAACTGGGAACTAAGTAAGTTTCACAAAAAGTTAGAAGAAGAAGTCTCGGTTGAAAACGATCAGGTGAGTGAGCCTGTACCCGAGCCTGTCTTAGAAGAACCTGAAGTGATAACAGAAGACCCAGGGTTACAAGCAAAAATAGATGAAACAAAACAAGCATTTGCAGAGTATGAAGGTAACAAGGTAGTAGAAACACCGACTGAAGACGATGGTCCTAGAGTTTCACAAGGCGTCACATATGAAAAAGTAAGAGATAGTGATTATTATATTGACCCAACCGGAAAACAAATACATGAAAATGCTATTAAAGAAATGCACCCTGAATTGTTCTTACAAGAAGACAGCGGTGCTAGACAAGCAGGAACAAGTTTTGGAACCACATTCCCACTTATCGCAGTCAAAGGTGATATCTTTGTAAGAGTTGATCAGATGCCAAATCGTGTCTTTAAATTTGAGGGCAAAGATTGGATGGAGATCGATAAAGAATCGACAGACTCATATACGTTTGATGAGGAATACATCAAATACATAATTGCTCAGATTAAGACAGGCGAGTATGACATTGATTTATTATCAGAAGCCGAACGTTATCAAGTAGAAGTTTATCTCACTAAGACGGGCGGATAAGTTACCCAAAAGTATTGCATAAACCTTCGCAATTTCATATAATACTAAGTAAGTTAAATTAATAATGCCCAAGTTAGGAGGGTAAGTATGAAAAATATATCAAATGTATTACTGTTATCAGCATTGATTGTAACCACAACGGGTTGTTCAATGTTCGGCGGTAAAAAAGCGGACAACGTTGAAGTCCCTAAGACTACAGCAGTCACTCAACAAAAACTTAGTACATACTTTGAAGACGATGGTATCAGAGTCAACTGGGAATGTATTGACAGAAACGGTTGGACTCTTAATCTTACATGTAAAGAAAATGAGATCAAATCTATTGAAGCAACTATTACTATCCCATCAAACGGCGGTACTAACTTCAATGGTCAATCTGCAAATCAAATAGGTCAACTTGAATCAATGGCAATGATTGCTAGATTCATTAACGAAGATATTACTACTGAAAGAGTGGTAACTCTTATGGCTCAGAATGTTGAAAAAGCAGATGACACTTATCGTAATCCAATCAAAGGTACAGGTCAAAACAATGTGAATGCTCCAAGACTACCAGCAGTCGTTGGCATCACAAGTACTGAGCCGAGGGCCCCTAGAGATACTAGCAAACCTAATATGAACTTTGCTGTTCGTTCTAATATTAATGACACTGTGCGAGAACTCAATACAGTTGTCAAAGGGAACTCACAAGCAATCATGCGAGGTACAGTATTTGAAGTTGATCAGAAAGACGACCAACTTATTCAAATTACTGCTACATGGAATAGAGAAAGAGCAGAAACAATTCAAAACGATATCGCACCTTACTTTAACTAGGAGTTGTCTATGCGACTGGTTCTCGCGGTCTTATTCATACTTACTTCTCCCGCGGCATATGCAATGCAAGTCGAGGGAGAAGGCCCTACATTAGAAATAGCACTTAATAACGCATTTAAAGTAGCAATTGATAACGAAGTAGGTGTCATATTAGATACTGAACGTCACTTGCAGAACGGTGAGATAGTACATAATCAAATCTTATCATACAGTGCAGGATACATTAACACATATCAAATTCAACATCATATTTACATAAGAGATTTAAACTTACATAAAATTGTAGTAAATGTTTCTGTAGCCAGTTCTAAATTAAAAAACTTTTTATTAAGTAGTAATCATAACCCACTAAGTTTTAATGTCGATAACATCAAAGCACAAATACGATTTTACAAAGAAGGTTATGTAGACGGACAAAAGTTACTTGACAACACCCTTAAGTATTTCCCTGGCGAGGCTATCAATATAACTCCACATGATTTCAATGTGGTTGCTGATTATCATAACCCTAACAAACATTATTTACATGTTCCCTTCACTGTATCATGGAACCAAAAATATTTGGTAGCATTGCAAGAACTCTTAACTTTATTTGAAGGTGATAGGGGAGGCCGCATATACATTACGTTCGGTGATGAAAGAGTTTACATCACTGATCAAATGTTGTACAGAAAACTACGCAAAGTATTTGGACGAAAAGATTTTGTGTCATTAAGTATTAGTTCATTACTTAAAGATCCTTCTATAAATACATGTGTACAGAGTATAAGGTATAGCCCTGGTAAATCTTGGGATAGTAGCAGAGCATTATATACGTACACGGGCGGGGGATTGACATTTCACACTGATAAAGAAACTAGCAGTTTTATAATGCACCCTATAAATGAACAAGATTTACAAGAATTTCAGGGAACAACTGAACTTACTCTAAGGGTGTCTTCAGCAAATAATTGTCCAGAAAATTCAACAAGATAAGTAGAATATATGACTGATAAAGCAGAGTTTCATTGTTCTTTTTGTGGCACTCATAAGGACAATGTACAAAAATTAATCGTAGGAGAAAGTGTGGCAATCTGTTCGGATTGTGTTGTACTGTGCCAAACGTTAATTGAAGAAGAAAAGGTCGACAACAAAGATGATCGGTCTGATGTTATTGAAAAAGTTGAACCATATGCTATTTTAAGACACTTGAATAAATGGGTAGTCGGTCAACAATCTGCTAAAGAAGTATTAGCAGTAGCAATTACAAATCATTATAAACGTGTATTCAATCCTCCACCAAAAGGCTTACAAATCTCCAAAGGTAATGTTTTATTATTAGGACCAACAGGGTGCGGTAAAACTTTACTTGCACAAACTGTTGCAAAGTATCTTAACGTTCCATTTATTGTTGCCGATGCAACTAACTTGACAGAAGCAGGATATGTTGGCGAAGATGTAGACAGCATGATAAGTGTGTTGTTAGCCAGAGCCGATGGAGACGTAGAAAAAGCAGAACGCGGTATTATCTTTATTGATGAGATAGATAAAATAGCACGTAAGAGTGAGAATGTCTCTATAACACGTGACGTAAGCGGAGAGGGCGTTCAACAAGCACTTTTAAAGATAGTAGAGGGTACAATATGTCGTGTTGCTCAACACGGCAAACGTAAGCACCCACAGGAGCCCCTCATTGAAGTTAATACTAAAGACATACTTTTTATCGCAGGCGGCGCCTTCGATGGACTACTAGACGTTGTGAAGGCTAGAACGACTGGTACAAATATAGGTTTCGGTAGTGAATTAAAAGAAGAAAGAAAGTCTGGGTATTTTAAAGATGTTAAGGCAGATGACTTAATGAAGTTTGGAATGATCCCAGAGTTTATAGGAAGATTCCCTACAACAATTAATGTAGAAGAATTATCTAAACATGAATTAATTAAAGTACTTACAACAGTTAAAAATAACTTTATTGATCAATACACCTATCTTTTTTCAATCGATGATATTTCTTTGTCATTTACTGACGATGCGATTGAAGAAATAGTAATTAATTGTATGCAACAAAAGACAGGCGCACGTGGCTTACAGACAGAAATAGAAAGAGTTTTAAGACCCCATATGTTTAATTCAGGAAAATATAAAAAGAAAGGTATAACCGAACTAAATATAGACAAGGAATTAATAATTAACCCGCAACCAATTAAATGACATATAATAGAAATAATAAACATAACGGAAAAAGATTTAACGACAAGAAAAAATTCGTTCAGCAACCTTTAGGCAATAAAGTTATTGTTATAGACGGTAATGTAGATCAAGCATTACGTAAATTTAAAAAGAAGGTTTCAAACTCTGGCTTAATAGATGACATAAAGAAGAATGAGTTTTATGAAAAACCAACAAACAAAAGAAAAATTAAAAAGGCAATGGCTATTAAACGTGAAAAGAAAAGACGTGCCCTTGAGTTAGGACAACGTGGTCCTAAAAACAGAAGATTTTAATCACCCAAAATTACTTGAAAAATACTTTTTTATCATTATATAATGATAAATACATGTGTGAAAAAGATAGGTTTCTTATTCACATGGATGCCGAAAGGGTCCAAACTTTAATCTTGCTTTAAAAAGGAGAATATTATGACAAGCAATATACCAACCGCCCTACATCTAAAATCTTTAGATATACCCTCAATACATAAATTTGGAATCGGTTTCGATTCGATCTTTAATGACCTTAATAGACTAGCCGCAGTTGCTGGGAAGGATAACTATCCACCCTACAATGTAGTTAAGCATGATGATGACAATTATGTCATTGAACTTGCAGTCGCCGGGTTTAGTAAAGACAGTATTTCTATCGAAGTAGATCAAAACCAGTTAAAGATCGCATCTAAAGTAAAAGAAGATGTCGATGAAGAACTGGAGTATTTGCACAGAGGAATCAGTGCAAGACACTTTGAGAGATCATTTACATTAGCAGATCACGTTTACGTGAAAGATGCTAAGATGACAGATGGAATCTTAAAAGTTATCTTAGAACGTCAATTACCTGAAGAACTCAAACCCAGAACTATTGACATTTCCTCTGATAAATAATATAATAGAGGTATGTTGTGCGTAGTCTCGGCTACGCACACTTTACTCACTCTAAGACCAAGGAACGATTATGACACAAGAATTTGAAACAACGACAGAAAGCAAAATCAAGCCAAATCATGCTTTGCAGGAACCACCTTTGTTTAAAGTTATCTACATCAATGATGAAGTAACTACAATGGAGTTTGTTGTAGATACATTATGTGAGTATTTTTCTTATAATCCAGACACCGCATCTAATATCACAGCAGATATACATAAAGATGGAGCGGCAACAGTTGCAGTTTTACCATATGAAATTGCCGAACAAAAAGGCATTGAGGTAACACTTGAAGCACGATCTAAGGGATTCCCCCTACAAATTAAAGTAGAAGCAGAGGCTTAAACTAAAACAGAAATTCTTTTAGGGTTGAATTGTTTGACATTCTTCCCTTCTAAGGGATTGCTCACGCATTGAATATCACATTTACGGGGAAGTATTAAAGTTGCTTCAACAGGTTTATCATAAGATCCATATACCCAATGAGTAACTTTACTTTCACTATCTGCATTTAAGACAGTATCTAGTGGTGTTTGTGTTGCAACGTATTCAGGTACTAGACCAAAGTAACAGTTTTCATTAGGAACACCGTTCGTTACAATTACAATCTTTTTAACATCTAAATGACGTTGAAGTTTTTCTATAGTTTTATGTAAAAAGCCCATATCATCTAAACGATATTGGTTGTACTTTAAATCATCGATTGATATAGATTTACCGGGCTCATGTGCAGTTTCCCAACAGTTACTACCAATAATAGCAACGCCATCTATAATCACTATGTTGTGATGTAAGATAACAATGTTGGGGACCTTTTGTGCGATTGTTACTAGTTGAGAAGTTCTATGATTAATATCACCTTCGCAATCATCATATTCAAGTATACCGGGGGTATAAAAGACACCCTGATATTGCTGGCTGAGGTGTACGAGGGTTTGTGTCACTGTTCTCATGTCAGAACTAATGTTTCCTGTTAATATGCAATATAAACTTGTGGGCTTATCATTCCAATTAAAAGAGTCATTAGGTTCCAAATTCAGATCACTGAGTACATCAAACCCGATATCGATCATGTACTATGCCTTACTTTACTTGCAAGTTAGGCTTTGCTTTTGCAGAACCTCTTTTCGGGCCGGACCTCTTAGGTGCCGCCTTCTTAGGTGCCGCTTTCTTAGCAGTAGTCTTCTTAGGTGCCGCTTTTTTAGGAGCAGGAGCCTTTCTTCTAGGACCTCCTTTTGCTTTTGGTCTGACCGGAGTCGGCTTAGCAGTTCCTATATATGGTGTAGTGCCAGATTTTTTATCTCTTTTACTGTTAACATAAAAGACTACAGCAACTACAGCCACGCCTATTAAGACTAGAATTTCATTTTCCATTTTTAATCTCCTTTTGGATTATATTCTACATTGTATTTATGAATAAGTCAACACCGGTTGTTTTTTATTTGGTCCGAATAAATTTATAAATAATTATTACACAGAGGAGTAACTCATCAATGAAAAAAGAACGGGCTGAAAAGATCCTAAACTTTTGGATGGACGAAAAATTACCTACAATATCTCAGCAAAAACGACAACCATATAGACCTAATATCTATATAGTGCGTAAGACATGGCGAGTATTAAATGCTACCTGTTTCAACAACGAACTTAACATGCCGTCATTTACATTTCATTCTCGCAAATCTTGGTGGGCAATGTGTTGCAGTGATGATAGTATGCCTAGAGAATTAAAAACAACATCTTGTTGTGAAATACAACTAAGTGATAAATGGTATTGCAGACAATGGTTTGTTGATACATTAGCACATGAAATGGCACATCAATATCAATGGGACATTGACGGTGTTAAACGAATTAAGAAAGGTTGGGATCCTATTATGTCTCATGGTCCTTCTTTTTTTAAACATAGAAATAATATCGACAAATACGGAATGTCTTTAAAAGTGTGTCATAAAAATGCTAACTGGTTTAAGTATCAGTGTTTAAAGAAATGCTGATAAATACTAACATGCATGATTCATTACTTAACACATTAGAATTAATTAACGAAGACGTTACTCTCAGTGCCAGTCAAATTAATAAGTATCAGGCAAGATTTGACAAATTTATTGAGATGATACGTACGGGTATGGCCTTTTATACTGTAGATAGAGAAGCAGTAATTGCAGAACCTAGTGAGGCAGATAGATTCCAAGAATTAAAAGACGAAGATCAGTTTAAAGGTACGATTAAAATCAAACTAGAAACTGGTGAAGAGTTGCCTATTAGCAAGTTATTAAAGACACCAGACTTAGGTGGACAAGCAATAGTAGGACAAGACGAAGGTGAATCTACAGAAGAAGTAGGTAAAGAAACAGCAGTACTCAAACCATCTCAAATTGGTATTACAGACAAAGACATTCCAGCAAGTAACCTAGGTCAAGAAATTATTGCTAATGACTCACTAAACTCTACTGAGTATGGTAAAGTTGTAGTTCAAATGGCCATTGATATTATGGAAGGTAAGAATCCAATTATCCCTGATGACATTCCTCCTAAGATTAGAGCATCTATACATGATTATGCAGGAGAGTATTTGGGAGTACTAGCATTAATTGAAGGCACATCACGTTTCCCAAGACGTAGAAGTTTTGAAGAATGGTTAGGTGGTAGTATTAGTGATCTAATTATTAATTTCCCAAGTTCTGCAAACACAAACATAGCAGATAGTTTTGCGGCTATTAAGAACACAACTACAAATCACACAATTAATATTTCTAGCAAGGGCAAAGGGGGAGGCGCACCACCTAGTATTAGTGGACTAAAGATACCCGATAGTATCAAAGAAAACCCTGACTTTGAAGCATCAATGAAGTTCATTGAAATATGTCAATCAGATGCCCCTATACCAACGCCTAAGACAGTTTCTTCAGTATTCTATGCTATGAACGTACTAGCAAGATATAAACCTGACGCAATACCAGATAAATTCAAACCTTTCTTGCCTTTTAATGATCAAACAATTGATGAAGCATCAGAAAGTGTTAAAGCATTTAAGACACAGAATCCAATTGAAATGGAAGAATATGCAAGTCTATGGGCAGATACAGATTTTAAAAAGCCTTCCTCAGATGGAGGCAAACTTACTTATGTAATTAAGAAAGCAGTTATGGAAGCAGTCAATGAGGGAGGAGCATTCCCAGAGTTTCAACAAGTGATACTTGAGATTTTAGACATGAACTTTATTCAGCAATATGCTGATGTTAGTACTAAAAAGGGTCCTAAAGTTATGACATTTGCTACTCAGTGGCCTGCAAAACTAGAAGGTAAAGTATCATTAGAATCTAAGTCAGGAGCAACTGATCCTACTAAAGGTGGATTCTCATTTAAACTAGCAAACACGCCACCCAAGACAGTCATAGACGAACCAAGTGAAGGTGACGGTGAAGAAGTTAAGATGAATGACACACCAAAAACTTTTGACAAAGATACTAAAGCACTAGCAAAAGGTGGTAGCAAAGATGTTACTGACATATTTAAGAAACGACAACCAACTAAAGGTGTCGGAAGGAACAAAAGATAATGGCGAAGAAGAAATCAAAAACACCAATCAACGTACAGAATAAACAAGTAGAACCTTTTATCTACCAGGCTACATTAGTTAAAGTAGTGGACGGAGACACAATTGATGTAACACTAGACTTAGGATTTAATGTCTTGTTACACAATCAAAGAGTTAGACTTGCTGGAATCGATACGCCAGAAAGCAGAACTAGAAATTTAGAAGAAAAGAAATTAGGATTAGCCGCTAAAGAAAGACTTAAAGAGATATTAGCAGAACATAAGTTTAAGATACAATCATTAGGTAAAGGCAAGTACGGTAGAATTTTAGGTATCCCTCACACAGATGATGGACAAAATATTTGTAACATGTTAATAGAAGAAGGACACGCCAGAGAATACGACGGCGGCAAAAAGAAATCTTGGACCTAAGATGAGAGCATTTGAGTTTTTAACTGAATACGGAATCCGCAAAGGAATTAGGTATATAAAATACCGAGATGGCGGCAAACCACCTTGGTATGAAAAAGCAGTAAAACTAAAAACAGATAATCCTCATATGTCTGCCACAGAAATAAGTAGACAAGTAGGCGTCGCCCGCACTTCCATTATGCTTTGGCTCACAGGTAGACCGACCAACAAGGGTTATATATACAACGACAATCCACCATTTACTCAGAAAGATTTCCCTAACTTAAGTAAAACGAAATATTTCGACGGAGAAAAACCCAAGTGGTATGAAGAAGCAGTAGCAATGCGTAAACAAGGCATGTCATATTTAGCCATAGCCAATAAACTTTCAACACCTGAGGAAAAGATTTACAGAGATACAATGACCCGTTGGTTAGTTAAAGGGAAAAAACAGCCTAGTGGCAACCTCATCAATCCAGATGCTCAATTTGAGCCGAGACTAAAAGCAAAAAAGATAAACACAGATTTAATAAAAGAATTAA
>TARA_Y100000385_G_scaffold291824_1_pt1 | contig 13705 bp, 9 predicted proteins | sample TARA_Y100000385 | Tara Oceans TARA_Y100000385 (sample SAMEA2620980) | marine metagenome | biome: marine biome (ENVO:00000447); feature: surface water layer (ENVO:00002042); material: "saline water (ENVO:00002010), including plankton (ENVO:xxxxxxxx)" | depth 5 m
GGACGTGGTGGCGCAACAGGTAATGCAAGAGGTAGCCATTTACATTACACAATGAGTTACAAAGGAGTTGCTATAAATCCAGAATATTTGTTTGTAATTGATGATTCAAATAAAATTAGAGCCTCCGAAATCTGGGTTACTAAGAAATGGACAAAGCCCTATTTGCACAGTCCTAGACAAACAACGAAGCTCGAACTTTTATTAAGTGAATCTGAAGCTTTGGCTAGTTTGAAAAAAGAAAAAACACTCTACATTGTCCAATCTGGAGATACACTTTCTCATATTTCTCGACGAAATAATATTTCTATTCGATCAATTTGTATTACCAACAATATAAAAAGTTCATCTGTTTTAAAAGTTGGTCAAATGCTTTACCTCGAGTAATCATTTAAATTTAAACGTAAATAATAAATTTCAGTGAGTTTTATTTGTCTGCGACGACTTTGTTAGTTACAAAATTCACAATTGGAATAACGACTATAACGACGGGAACGACCGTCAACCACATTGTTGTAAAACGATCAAGCCATAGGCTTAAAAAGTTATGTGCAATACCAACTTCTCTAAAGAGTAAAAGACCGGATAATGCAAGACCAATAAAAATTGTCATGAAAAAGACAAAGACAACCATTCTAAATTTATGAGGAATTTTTTTCATGATACGAATATAGATACTTATTATTTATTTTTTAAATCGTTTAAAAACGGTTAATGTTTTTTTTGTGTTAATAAAATAAACACCTGTTAGCAATATCATTGCTGCAATACATGATTGCATCGTAATACGTTCATTTAAAATGAACCATCCTAAAATAAGCGCCACTATAGGATTGACATAGGTTGAGGTGGCTACTTTTTCAGGAGAGACTATTTTTAACAAGTAGTTAAAGGACGTAAAAGCCACAATACTGCCAAATACAACAAGCAAAAGCATTGATATTTTGACATCGGTACTCCAAACACCCGGAAACGTCCAAGACTCACCAAAAGCAACACTAGCAATGCAAAGAAAACATCCACCGATAAACATTTGGTAACCCGTATTAATGAAAAAATTTGATGGTAAATCTGCTTTTGCTACAAATAAGCTGCCATAAGCCCAACTAAGCATACAAAGAAATATCATAAAGGCGCCTAACAGTGAATTTTCTTGATCCATGACTTGTTTTTGACTAATTAGCAAATAGATGCCTATGATACCCAAAAGAACTCCAATCATGGACATCAATTTTATTGATTTTTTTTGATGTATTCGCATTAAAAGTAAAATTACAAGAGGCTGTGCTGAGATTTCTAGAGCAGCAAAACCACTATCGACATATCGAAGAGCCCAAACAATGACTCCGTTACCAAATGTTAAAAACAAAAAACCAGCGATTGCAGTATTTAGTATTTGTTTTTTATTAATTGCTAAAGGTATTTTGAGTGCTTTTGCAATTAAAAATATGAGTAGTCCTGCAGATAAAAAGCGTACTGAGGCAAGCATAAAAGGGGGTAATTCCCCAACAGCAATTTTATTGAGTAAATACGTAGAGCCCCAAATCACATAAATTGAAAAAAAGGCTAATACAATCAATAACTTTGAAGAGGATTGAGACATTTATTTTGAATATGATGAATAAATATTTTTCCATTCATTCTCAAGTTCTACAAGCCTATCAGTCGCGTCTTTACCCGGCAGTTGGTCTGCTCTACTCACCATATTTAGCAAATATGAAATTTGTGATATAAGCATTTGTTGAGGGTAAGCTCCTTTTTCGTTATTCAGTTGTTTCAGTAATACTTGTATGTCATTAAATTTTGCAATTTTATTTTTAGATTTTTTCCCCTTTAATTTGTCTTGTTCTTTTGAAAGTTTTGATTCAAATAATCGAACTTCCGATAATAATGCTATTACTTTATTTTGAAATTCTAGCTGCTCTATTACATCGTCCTTCGTGATGCCTTCATCTAAAATTCTTGGATCCATGATAATTTCAAAAGACTGTTCAAGAACTTGATCATGAGCCGTTAATCGCGCTGTGTAATTTCCTGGAGGAACCAACGGACCATTTTTAAAACGTCTTTTCACATTACTTGCCCAAGCACCTTTTTGTCTAAGATTCCATGAAAAACGATGAAAACCAGGTGTATTCTCTAATTTAGGATCAACATAACGGAATGTTTGACTTAAATTCATGTCCTCTACTTCTTCTACATGAGAGGAGAGCATCGTTGTATCGCTTACTACAGTCGCGATCAATTTATTTTCCGAGTTAAAAATATCTAATTGTATTCCTTCTTTTTTTCCATTGGGAATAAAATAATCCATTATGACACTGGTTCTTGGATATTTTGGAAATGAGTTGCGAACATTGGGAAATCTATAACGAATGGTGTTATCAGGCTTAAATAAATGTGGTTTTTTGTCAAGATTATTTATGTCCTTTTGTCTCAATGAAGTTATGTTATCTAGTATCCAAAATCCTCTTCCCATCGTGCTAAGAATGAGATCTCCTCTAAATATTTTGAGATCGGTGATTGGTGTAATTGGTAAATTTTGTTGAAACTTTTTCCAAGATTCGCCATCATCAAAAGAGATAAAAACACCATATTCAGTTCCTGCATACAATAAACCTTTTCTAACAGGATCTTCTCTTAATACTCTTGTGAAATGATCATTTGGAATACCATTTTCGACTTTGGAAATAAACTCCCAAGATTTACCAAAATCTGTTGTTTTATAGAGATAAGGCTTCGAATCCCCTAAAAAATGCCTCTCAACTGCTATATAGGCCTTTGCTGGATTATATTTTGAAGGTTCAATAGATTCTACACGCCCACCTTTAGGAAGTGCAGATGGTGTCACATTGTTCCAAGTCTTGCCTCCATCTTTAGTGAGTGAAATGACACCATCATTGGATCCCGTCCATATGAGCCCCTTTTGAAGCGTAGATTCCTTAATAGCATAAAGCGTACTGTAATATTCTTCACCAGTAATATCCCGTGTGATTGGACTTCCTGAATTCACTTGTTTGTCTTCTTCAAAAGCAGTTAAATCTGGAGAAATTGTTTCCCAAGAAAAACCATCTGTTTCTGTCTTGTGAAGGTATTGTGAACCATGGTATATAACGTTTGGATCATGCGGTGAGACGTGAATAGGTGCGACACGCTGAAATCGATATTTTAAATCTTTGGGATTATGACCGTATATGTTAGAAGCACCTACGTAATATCCTTTTTCAATTCCAGTAAGCTTATTAAATACACCAAACCGACCTTTGCAATTGGCATAAACGATGTTGTGATTTCCTGGTTTTGGAACCGCTGGTCCAGTTTCACAACCACCCGTATTTATAACCCAACCAATACCCGCTTTTTGAATTGAAGTTGGCGGATAACTTGGTACGGCGATGGTTGAAGAATTATCTTGTTGTCCCGAATATAGCCAATACGGATATTGATCATCTATTTCTAGAGTATACAACTCTGCTGTTGGTTGATTAAATTGTGAAGACCATGTTTCACCTCCATTGTGGCTAACATTTGCACCGCCATCATTAGCTTGAATTAATAAATTTGGATTATTTGGATTGACCCATATGTCATGATTATCACCGTGTGGAACACTCATTCGTTTGAAGGATTTTCCACCATCAATTGATTTTAATAGTGGATTAGCATTTGAATAAACAATATCAGGATTGGTAGGGTCTAGCTCAATATTTGTGTAATAAAATGGTCTATTAACCAAACCTTTATTGTCAGATACTTGTTTAAATGATTTACCTTGATTTATGGATTTATAAAGCCCTCCTTCTTGATTAGGAGCTTCAATTACTGCATATAAAATACTAGAATCAACCGCTGAAACAGCTAAATCAATTTTACCAATTAATCCATTGGGCAAGCCCTCTTTTAATTTGGTCCAATCTTTTCCGCCATTAATGGATTTGTATAATCCACCTTCTTCGTTTGTACCTCCTGAAATAATGGTCCAAGGTTTTCGTTCAGCCTTCCAAGCTGCTGCATAAACAACATTTGGATTTCCAGGTAATAATTCTAAATCCGAAAAACCTACTACCTCTGAAACGTACAATACCTTTTCCCAACTTTTACCACCATCTATTGTTTTGTAAATACCTCTTTCAGAATTGGCTTTAAAAGCATTTCCTATGGCAGCTACCCAAACGATATTATGATTTGTAGGATCAATTTCTACCGCACCAATTTGCCCTACTTCTTTTAATCCAATCTGTTCCCAAGTTTTTCCCGCGTCGATGGACTTATACATCCCTTTACCGCTAATCACATTGCTTCTTAAACCATCTGAACCCGTTCCAACATATATAATATTAGGGTCGTTAGAAGCTACTTCAATTGCTCCAATTGACGGTGTTTTAAAATAACCATCTGAAATATTATTCCAAGTTGTTCCATAATCTTTAGTTTTCCATACACCTCCACCTGAGGCTCCTAAATAAAAAGTACCAGGCTCTTCGGCAGTTCCAGTAACGGTCGTTACACGTCCTCCTCTTTCAGGTCCCACACTTCTATATGTTAAGGACTTAAAGTCTTGGCCGAGCAACGTTAAGGTGGAACAGATAATAATCAGGAATTGAATTTTTACAAAGATGTGTTTCATAATAAGACTTATAAATAAGTTTAAAGTTAACCATCTAAGAATTATCATTGACATTTTATTAATTAGTTTTATTTATACTTAAATTAGTGTTTCTACATCAACGCTAAGTATGTTACAAATTATGAGAATAAACCTTTTACTAATTTCACTATTGATAGTGGTTTCTTGCAAAAAAGATAAAAGTAATTCTTTCGAAGAATTAGAGATTTCAATCCATCATCAGTTATCAACTATTGAAGGTGACATAGCTCTAGCCTTTACTGATTTATCACTTGAAACACCACCATTATTCATTAATGTTAATGACGTTTTTCATGCTGCAAGTACCATGAAAGTACCTGTAATGATTGAGCTTTATAAGCAACAACGTGCCGGAGATTTAAGTCTACAAGATTCTATTAAAATATCTAATCAATTCACAAGTATTGTCGATGGCAGTTCCTATCAATTAAATATTCATGATGATAGTGATGATATTGTTTATAAGTACATTGACAATACATTGACAATTCATGAATTGATAATAGCCATGATTACTGTGAGTAGTAATCTGGCTACAAACATTCTTATAGAATTAGTATCTGCAAAAAAAGTAAATGAGACTATGAGAAGTTTTGGAACAACAAATATGACTATTTTACGTGGTGTTGAGGATCAAAAAGCTTTTGATCAAGGATTAAGCAATACGACAACAGCCAAAGATCTCAATGTTATAATGAAAGGTCTTGCTTTGCAATCTTTTTTAGGATCAAAGGAATGTGATGCTATGATTTCAATATTGAAGCAACAAAAATGGAATGATATGATACCTAAATATTTACCACATCATGTCGATATTGCTCATAAAACTGGTGCCATAACTGGGGTTCATCATGATGCCGCAATTATTTATCTTCCTAACGGTGGTGCTTATACTCTTATCCTATTATCAAAAAATTTGAAGAATTTTGAAAAAGGGACAGAACAATTAGCAAAAATATCTAAAACTATCTATGATTTTATGGCCTCCAAAGGTCAATAAAGACTTACAAGATGACTTTTTATCTGATTAAAGGCAGTGCGTTTATCTAATGTGACTTCCTGCATTAATGTCAATTGTCGCTCCTGTGGCATGATCCATCAGACCACTAGAAATAAAGGCAATTAGTGGTGCTATATCAGATGGTTTAGTTAATTCTTTTAACGAAATTTCACTAAGAATTCTTTCTTTGCCATATTTTTCAATGAATGCGTCTGCCATTTGTGTTTTGGTAAATCCGGGAGCAATTACAAAAGATTTGATATTCTCTTTTCCAAAAGATCGTGCAACACTTCTCGCCAATGAGGTTAATCCTCCTTTGGACGCTGCATATGCTAAATAGTCTTCAGTTTCACCTCTAAATGCTGCTCTACTCCCAATATAAATAAAACGACCTCCTTGCTGTACTTTAAAATGCTCAATTCCAAGTTTTGTAAGTAATCCAGCTGCATCTAAATTTACAGCCATAGTTTTTTTCCATATTTCAAACCAATTCTCAGAAGTTTTCTCAATTGGATGAGAAATTGCGATACCAGCATTTAAAATGATTACATTAATAACACCAAATTCTTTTTTTACCTCTTTAAATAGTGCAGTGACCTCAGATATATTGTTTAAATCTGCTTTAAATATTTTTGAGTTTGTTGTTTTATGCTTTTTTGCTAACTCTTCCGCAGCTGTTTTATTGTGATTATAATGAATAGCAACTCTAGCACCCATCGTCATTAAATAATTGGCTGTAGTCTTTCCAATACCTTGCGAAGCTCCTGTAAGGAGTATGTTTAAGCCTGATAAGTCAATAGACATTGTTATAATATATTTTTTATCCAACCACCGTCAACTGCCAAAGATGTTCCGGTAATGTAACTTGCTCTTTCGCTTGCTAAAAAGGTAACGGCAGCAGCAAATTCATCAGGGTTTCCAAACCGTTTTAAAGGAATTTCATCAATTGCAGATGCAAAGGAAGGTGTTTTTTTTATTAGTGATAACAACCGATTTGTTTTTGTGTAGCCAGGCATGACATTGTTCACTGTTATATCATATTCACCCAATTCACTTGCTAAGGTCTTTATTAAACCAGCTACTGAAGCTCGAACAGAGTTAGATAATATTAAATTAGCAACAGGTTGTTTCACTGCTTGAGATGTAATGGCAATAATCCTTCCCCAACGTTGATGTTTCATGCCAGGAAGTGCTGATTTAATTAATGAGACTGTACTTGCAAGTAATAAATTGTATGTGTTATCCCAATCTGTCATTGACAAACTTTCAAAGGTTCCCGAAGGCGGTCCACCCGTATTAGTTACGAGAATATCGAGCGCGTCATAACTATTAAAAATCGTGGTTAGTAGTCCTGCTCTTTCTTTTTCATTAGCGAGATCACCACATATGGCCATCACGGGAGTACTTGCAACAATTTCAATATCCCTTTTTGTTTGTTCTAATTTACCTCGATCTCTACCATTAATTATAACACTTGCTCCCTCCTTAGCCAATTCTAATGCGACAGCTTTACCTAGGCCGTCACTCGATGCTGCTACAAATGCTCTCTTATCTTTTAAACCTAAATCCATTTAATTATTTTCTTAGGTAATCATCGGTTCCATCTAACCAATCTTCTCTAATTGGAGACCAGGTATCTACCTCTTCCACATCACCAATCATTAATGCTTCATGCGGAACATGTGCTGGTATAACCACAGAATCTCCCGGTCCTAAGTCCATAGTTTGTTCTTTATTCGCGCCAAACCAAAACCGCATTGTTCCCGATATTACTTGTGTCACTTGTTCGTTTACATGATCATGAAGCGGTACTAAAAAACCATCTTTAAATTTCATTCGAGCAACCATTACTTTTTCACCATAAATCATCTTGCGCTGCATTTTGTCTGTAACTTGTTCTACGGGAACGTCATCCCAATTTATTTTTTTTACCATAATTTTATTCATTGTTGATTAATTCATATCCTTGATTAATTCCTTTTTCTATCGCTGGAACTCCACGATCCATCCATACAGGTTTGGGAGCATTTTGTAAATAGTAATCAAAAAATTGTTGCATTCTTATATTAAAATCTTTTCGATTTTGCATCTTTAATGGCCAATGTCTTGCACCATTATAATTGAGTAACCATGAAGGTTTACCAAGGCGCCTTAAATTTACAAAAAACTCAATACCTTGGTACCAAGGTACATGTCCATCTGCGTCGTTATGCATAATTAGTAATGGTGTATTTACTTTATCTAAATTGTAGATTGGTGAATTTTCAAAATAACGTTGAGGGTATTCCCAAGGTGTCCCTCCTATTCTACTTTGTGTATGTTCATATTGAAATTGTCTACTTAATCCCGTATCCCATCTAATTCCTCCAAAAGCACTTATCATGTTCACAACAGGAGCACCCGATTCTGCAGCTTTAAAAATGTCTGTCTTAGTCACAAGGTATGCTATTTGGTACCCTCCCCAACTATGTCCTTGAGTTCCAATATTGTCTGCATCCACAAAGCCTTTTTCTATCAATGAGGTAATTCCAGGAATTACACAATTAAAAGCGCTTTCTCCGGGATACCCAATTCGGTAATAAACATCAGGATTAAAAATTAAGTACCCTCGACTTGCATAAAAGCTGTAATTAATTGTTGAACGTCCTGGATTTGGTGCTTTGTGGGCGTATAAGTTATTAGAACTTTTTTCGTAAAAATTAACGATCATTGGATATTTTTTATTGGCATCAAAGTTTTCAGGCTTAATGAGCATTCCTGTTAAAGGTAAGCCATCCAAAGAAGTCCAATGAACCAATTCTGCAGTCCCCCAGTTATAATCTTTTTGTTGTGGATTGGCATTACTTAACATTACTTGTGATTTAAACCTTAAATCCGACACTCTAATATTTGGAAATTCTTCAAATGATTGCCGCGTAAACATAATATCATCACTCAGTCTTGCCTTTCTGAAAGAAGCATATCGGTAAGGACCTTTTAACATAGATTTTCCTGATTTCCTCTTGTAGTTATAAGTATAAAAACCTGAATATTTAGTGTTCTCATTAAAAGTTGTGAATACTAATTTGCTGGAAGTATCAATGTACCTTTTATTTCTATCTAATTTAACATGGCGGTATGTAATTTTATTTTGGCGACCATCTGTAAGTTTGGTACCTGTGCCATTGTCTGGATTAAATTCCCAAATATCATAGCGATCATACAAGATAAGCGAACTGTCATCTTTTGTCCAACCAGCTGATCCATAAGATCTTGGATGATTTGGCGAATCATTTAATTCATTATAAAAATTCTTTTCTTTGGTTAGCTCCATATATTTTCCAGAACCAATATTGTACGTAAACCATGTACTATCTACTTGATTGTAACCATAAGCATACTTCCCTTTAGGACTAAATCTGACAGAGCTAGGCGCTTTGGTTATGGCCACTTTTAAAGAACCATCATTAATATTGACAATTGCCAAGTCATTTGCTGAAAATTGCCCAGTCCACTGCGCTTCTAAAGCATAGGGCTCGGTTGTATTTACTAAAGCATAATCTGCATTTCCTTGATCCCCTAAACTGGCATTTGGATATTCTTTTGTGGCAATTTGTATGAGCTTTTTATTTTTTAAGTGATAGACTGTCTGAAATGATTTTTTCTTATCGTTTTTTACTTGTTTTTCCTGAACAGTATAGAGACGTGGTTCATCATAAGTCCAAACCTCTACATTGACAATTTCTTCCTCTAATAAAAGAGTATCTTTTGTGATTGGAGGTAATGCCAGACCGAAATATAATTTAGTGTCATCTTTTGAAAAGGTAATGTTTCCATCAGAAGACACTCTGTAACCTATGGGTGTTGTTGTGTTATCAACTACCAATTCAGCCGCTGGGAGTGTAGTATTCCATGTGTAAAGACGGTTGGGTCTTATATAGGCTTTAGTTGTGTCAGCATCGGTTACAAACCCAAGATTTTTTCCCGAATCACTAAAATTTAGCTGATAATATTTAGTTTTATCGTGAGAAGAAAAAATATGTTTCTTCTCCATGGTTTCTAAATTTAGAATATAAACACCTGGTTTAGAATTAATATCACTGCCTGTTGTTGTATACGCTATTTTTTTACTTTCTTTTGAAAACACATAATTAGTCACAAAATATATCGTGTCTGCACTTGCAGTAATTAAATTTTTTACAACCAATGGAAACCCTGTTTTAGAACTTGCCTTTTTTATTCCTTTTTTCTTTGTTTTGCTCGTGTCTGATAACATCGAATCTTTTTCTTTTCTAAGGTTTTTTGGTGCGTTTTTTTTTGCTAAATCGTAAGTATATGCCACAAAACCAGACCATTTTTGAGGTATTTTATAAGATTTTATGTGTGCAAATTTTTCTAACGCAGAATTTTTTAAATTATAAATACCTAATGTGTCCATAGGCATTTTATTTTTTTTGACTTTTCGACGCTTCATTTCTAGGATACTATCTTTCCATTCTTTGATAGTAAAAACAGCAAACTTTGAGTCATAGGTAAATTGACCTCTTTCGGAACGTTCATGCTCGAAGATAAGATTAGCATTCTTGTCCTTAATTTTTAATTGGCTATCCTTTTCTCCTTTTTGGAGAGAATACATAATGAAATTCCCATCAGAAGTCATAGTTTGTCTTTGAATCCTATTCCATATATCAAAATCTGAATGATTTAATATTTTTTTTTGTGCCACAGCACTACTTACGATGCATAGAAGAACGAGGGATAAAACGTGTTTCATAGTATTATATTAATTTTTTACAATTGGAATTTGTATTTGAGATGGGTGTATTGAAGAATGATGTACTTTATTGTGAGCAACAATGCCAATTTTTTCATCATAATTATTTCCGCCAGTATTTAAATTTCTTGCAAAACGCGGAAAGTTACTACTTGAAATTTCAACTCTGATGCGATGTCCTTTTTTAAATAAATTACTTGTTGACATCGGTGTTAAGTTTACTTCGTAAACATTCCCTTGTTTCATGAAAACCTCTTTATCGTAACCTTCGCGATAACGAACTCGTTGTATGGTTTCATCTAAATTATAAGCAGTGCCGTCAGGATATACATCAATAAATTTAATAGTAAAATCTGTGTCTTTAACATCGGATGACACAAATAATTTAGACTTAATAAATCCACTGACCTCAGTATCTTGGGTTAATATGTCCGTTGTGTAAACTAAGATGTCATTTCTTGCCTCCATATCTTGTTGGTCCCATGAGCCTCCTTTTACTGCATTACCTGTGCAACATACATTACCTCCATAAGATGGAACAGGGGCCATAGGGTCGTATGTAAAGTTATCAGGAATGTCTTTTTTAGCTTTAACTCTCGATAGTTTTCCGTCGCCGAACCTACTGTTGGCATTTCCAGAACTATTTAGATAATAGGTCACCATTTCCGTATTTTCGGGTGGCCATGCATTGGAGAATTGCCACTGATTGCTCCCCATTGTATAATACTGAACTCTTGGTGTTATTTCTTTGAAGTCATTGGATTCACCCTTGAGCCATAAATCAAACCATTTTGTGATTTGCTCATCGTAATTAAGTCGTGCATCACCAATATTCCGTTCTCCTACAATCGTATTTTCTGTAGCTCTTGTGTAGGCACAATGTAAGGTTGGCGCTATGATTAAGTATTGATTATCTCGTATAAACGCATCTTTTGAATTATTTCTAGCATGATTAAAAAGCATTAGATTTGGAGTTATTGATACATCATACCAAGACGCAAACCAAAAGCTAGGAGTACCTATGTCCTTGTCGTCATGATAAATACCACCTGTAAACCAATCAGAATCATTTGGCTTTCGACGAATCATTTTGTCAAAGATTTCATGTTTACCGTTAATATTTTTCAAGATATCCTGAATGGGTAAATGATTCAATGCTTCCGACATGTCTACCTTTGGGTTCTCTGGATCTAAATCATAAAATCTTGAAATTCTTATGAGATCTTCTTGTGTAGCTCCCTGGGGAATTCTTGGCTTGAACTTATCATGTTCTACACTGTAAAGCCAGGAGAAGAATAACATTTGTTCAACTCCACCACGATACCAATTACCTTGCTCGTTAACATTTCCTACACGTCCCACACCAGCACCGAACCCTTGAGGTACCATGGCAGCATGTGATGGATGCTCAAGCGCAGATACAGCCATTTGCCATTCAGCAGTGGATGAACAACCAAGAGTTCCAATTTTCCCATTAGACCAAGATTGGTTTTTCATCCACTCAAATGCATCATAGCCATCTGTAAGAGGTACGCCTAGAATGTCCCATTCTCCCTCTGAGTAATAACGTCCTCGCTCATTTTGGACCACGTATGCATATCCTTTTTTCACATATTCATAGGCACGTTGAGCAGTTCGTGTCCTTTGCTCTCCATCACCCCACGAATTAAAATTATAAGGAGTTCTTGAAAAAATAATGGGGTGTTTTCCTTTTGATTTTGGTCTATAGATATCAGTTGCCAATCGGATTCCATCGCGCATTGGCATCATTACTTTTTCATCTATGATCGCAATGTCACTAAGTTTATTTAAAATGTCATTTTGGGTTTGCGATGCCACCTTGTTAATAAGGTAGCAATTAAGTACAATTAACAGGAGCGAAAAACGCTTTATTCTATGGCTCATATGTGATTGATTAAGTATTGAATTTAAAGGTAGCAAAATGAACTAAGAGATTATACTTTGTGACCATATTTAACAATTTCACAACTAAATTTAAGGCCTTAATTTATCTGTTGTCCATTCGCTTTATTACAAATTAGAGCTCGTGTTAAAAATTTGATGAAAATAGATTAAAAACGTAATTTTATTTCGTAAATAAAAAACCACTAAAATGATATCAATTTCAAGACCTATCTATGCCATTAAACAATGTGCGTTCATCATATTCACCATATGTATTAACATGTCTTTTGCGCAGGATAAACTCAAAAAAATGCCTGGATATGAACGCTATTCTCAAATAGCTCCTAAAATTCGAAATTCTGTAAAATTGGTCCCTAGAATTTATAATTGGGATGTTAACAGTGCTTCATTTGAATACAATTTTAATGGAAAACGTTTAAAATTTGATGTTACTTCGGGTAAGACGACAGAGGTAGAAGACCATGTTCAAACCAACAGAAGGTATAATTACAGTAATAGGCCACAACGTGGAAGACAATATGCTTCATCAAACTCTCCTGATGGTCAGTACAAGGCCTACACAAAAAACAGAAATATGTACATCAGTTCAGTTGATGGAAGCAATGAAATAGCAATTACAACTGATGGTAATGAAGACACTCAAAAAAAATATGGTATCGCAACGTGGGTTTATGGTGAAGAACTAGGGCAAATTACAGCAATGTGGTGGTCACCGGATAGTAAAAAAATAGCGTTTTATCGTTTTGAAGAAAAAGATGCTGATATGTATTATGTTCTATATGACCAAGTCAAAATTCAAGACTCTGTAGAGGTTGAAGCATATCCCAAGGTTGGCGCAGATAATCTTCCTGTTGACGTTATGGTTTATGATTTAGATACAAAACAGCTAACGCTTTTGGATACACGAAATGGTAAACCATATGATGACGGCGCCTTGGGGACTTATTTATATGGAATGGATTGGACTCCAGATGGTAAGGAGTTTTTATTTCACACCACAAATAGAAAACAGGATGTTATGGAGTATAAAGCTGCAGATCCTACGACTGGCAAAACAAGAACTATTGTACAAGAAAAATGGTTGCCTAGTTTTACTAAAAATACTCCTGAGTTACAAGTGTTGAACGATGGTCAACATTTTATTTGGGCATCAGAGCGCAATGGTTTTAATAATTATTATCTCTATAATTGGGATGGTACGTTGCTTAATTCTATCACGAATCACAATTTTGAAGTGAACAGAATATTAAAAATAGATGAGGCAGACAGATTACTTTACTATGAAGCTCGAAGTGGCAACAATCATATGAAAATGCAGCTCCATAGAGTTAATTTCAATGGTACTAACGATATACGACTTACAGATCCAGCTTATCATCAC